>OOAG01000733.1_pt1 | contig 27901 bp, 26 predicted proteins | sample 1671461 | NCBI WGS metagenome assembly OOAG01 (sample SAMN06348159, study PRJEB24527) | human gut metagenome | biome: human gut; feature: ankylosing spondylitis patient; material: feces | host: Homo sapiens | place: China | collected 2015-10 | reverse complement strand
TGGCAACTGTGATCAGGTTACGGCAAATCAGGGTATTATATTCGTTTATTTCCCGGGGCAGATTGTCTTCCAGACTTTCCAATTCGTTCAATCCCTGTTTCAGTTTTTCTGCATTCCGGATGATGCCGGCATAATCGGTCATTATCCGCGAAATCTCTTTTTTCAGATGGACATAAAGCGCAGCATAATTGTCATTGCAATGATAGATCGGTTTGAATACCTGGGTAGGAGAGGTTTTCAGATTTTTCCGCGAAGCCTCGATGGCCCGTTTCCCGAATACCAGACATTCGATCAACGAGTTGGAGGCGAGCCGATTGGCTCCCATGATTCCCGAAGAGGCCAGTTCGCCGCAGATAAACAGACGTTTGATGTTGGTCTGTCCATGGGTGTCCGTCCTCACTCCCCCTACCATATAATGTGCTGCCGGTGCTACGGGGATCCGGTCGCACATATCGATACCCAATTCCTGGCATTTTTCATAAATATTCGGAAAGCGGTGTTTCACCACCTGAGGATCGAGGTGTTTGAGGGACAACCAGACGTACTCCTGATCGTATTTCAGCATCTGGCGGTAAATAGATTGAGCGACGATATCCCGGGGGGCCAGTTCGGCCAATTCGTGAATCGCCGGCATGAAGCGTTCTCCGTTTTGATCGATCAGATAAGCCCCTTCGCCCCGGACTGCCTCACTGATTAGAAATGCCTCTTCCGATTCGGTATAGATGGCCGAAGGATGAAATTGAATGAATTCCATATCGGCGATTTCACAACCTGCATTAAAAGCCAGAGCAAGTCCGTCTCCGATCGTGGTATGCGGATTGGTGGTCCGTTTGTAAATAGCCGAAGTGCCTCCTAAAGTGAGGAAGGTATTGTCGGCATAAAACAGTTCTTCGCTTTCTGTCACTAAATTCCAGGCCCGTACGCCGTAACATTCCTGATTTTCCTGAAGGATACCGATCACGGAATGATTTTCGAAAATATCTATCTTCGGATTATTGATGACTTTGCTGATCATAAAACTGGTCACCATACGTCCTGTCGCGTCACCGCCGGCATGAAGAATTCTTTTCCGGTGATGTCCGCCTTCCAACCCCAAGGCGAGGCTGCCGTCTTCCATATCGAAATGCATACCTGCCTCTATGAGTTCATGTATCCGTTGCGGACCTTCGTTCACTAAAATATCGACAGCTGGGTAATCGCAAAGCCCGCGTCCGGCAATAATCGTGTCCTCGAAGTGAAGTGCAGGAGCATCGTCTTCGTCTGTAACGGCGGCGATTCCACCCTGTGCAAAATAAGAGTTGCTCTCTGTAATACCGGATTTTGTCAGCAAAGCAACTTTTCCATAAGCGGCAGCGTGATAGGCCGTGTAAAGCCCTGCCAATCCACTCCCTGCTATAATATAATCGTAATGGCGCATCTTCAAAAAATGTAAATTAGTGCGAAAGTACCATTTTTTTGGAAATAGGGGAGAAATTTTTCAATTATTTTATCGTACTTTTGTGCAAAACCAAATCAATAAAAAGAATGATTACGAAAAATAAGATGGTATCCGTAAGTTACGAATTAAGAACGGAACAAAACGGAGAGTTACTCGAAGCAGCAGGTGCAGACCGGCCCTTGGATTTTATCTGTGGACAAGGGCAGACTTTAGAATATTTTGAAATGAACCTTCTGGATAAAAATGAAGGGGATAAATTCGATTTCAGCATTCCGGCAGCCCATGCTTATGGACTGGTGAACGAAGATATGATTGTGGATTTACCCCAGGAAATATTTAAAGATGTAGAAGCTGAAGAGATGGTGGTCGGCCATGTTTTACCGATGATGGATAGTGTCGGAAGACGTTTGCAGGGCAAGATCCTGTCTATCGGTGACGAGGAAGTACGTATCGATTTTAATCATCCCCTGGCCGGTAAAGATTTGTTTTTCAAGGGTGAGATATTAGGTGTCCGTGATGCAACGGATGAAGAACTGGAAGCTTTACATTCGCATAAATGCGGGGGGTGTAGTGGCTGTGGTTCTGAAGGAGGTTGCGGATCCCACGACGAGGGCTGCGGATGCGGAGGATGTCACTAAATATATAAGGAATACTTTCTACTTTTTATGTCCGGTAATTCTATAGGAAAATTTTTTCGGCTGATGTCGTTCGGAGAGTCACACGGTAGTGCTGTTGGAGGGGTTATCGACGGTTGTCCGGCAGGAATCGCCTTGTCTGCTGATTTTATTCAAGGTGAGTTGAACCGGCGGCGGCCCGGTCAGTCGGAGGTTTCTACCCCCCGGAAAGAAGAAGACACCGTAGAGATTCTTTCCGGAATATTTGAAGGAAAATCTACCGGCATGCCGATCGGATTTCTGGTGAGAAATCAGAATCAGAATAGTAAGGATTATAATCATCTGAAAGATTTATACCGTCCTTCTCATGCCGATTATACCTGGGAAAAGAAATACGGTATCCGGGATTATCGGGGAGGCGGACGTTCGTCGGCCCGGGAACACATTGCCCGAGTCGTTGCCGGGGCTGTTGCCAAACAGGTGTTGGCCGGTTACGGGATAAGCATTCGGGCATATACTTCACAAGTCGGACCGATTGCTGTTACCCGGCCTTATCAGGAGTTGCCCTTGGAGCGGGCAGAAGATAACATCGTACGTTGTCCTGACGCCGGGATTGCTGAAGAAATGATTGCATTGATCCGGCAGCTGCGGGATGAAGGGGATAGTGTCGGTGGAATAGTCAGTTGTGTGATTCAGGGGGTACCTGCCGGGTTAGGCGAACCGGTGTTCGACCGTTTTCAGGCAAGACTGGCGCATGCAATGATGAGTATCAACGCAACCAAAGGTTTTGAATACGGAAGCGGATTTGCAGCAGCCTCTATGCAGGGAAGCGGGCATAACGATTCTTTTGTCATGAAAGGAAGTGAAGTACACACGGCGACGAATCGCTCGGGAGGTATACAGGGGGGCGTGACGAACGGAGAAGATATCTATTTCCGGGTAGCTTTCAAGCCGGTCGCCACTATTATGAAACGTCAGGAAACGGTGACACGTGATGGGAAAGAAGTTACTCTGGAAGCACACGGACGCCATGATCCTTGTGTTATTCCCCGCGCTGTGCCTGTAGTCGAAGCTATGGCGGCTATCGTTGTTTTGGATATGCTGCTCGAGGCCCGGACCGATTGGGGCCGTTGATTTATTTTTGAAGAAAAATCTTTCCGATTGTTTGATTTTAGAAAAAAGTTTTTCATCTTTGCTCCGTTGAAAAGAACAAAATATGAATTTATTACTGACAAATAAAGCATGGTGGTGGCGCCTTTCGGGAATAAACCGGTGGGACGCACGCTTTATGATGTCTGGTCAGTAATATCAGTGAAGGAACTGTATTATCAGCATATGGAGGCTATCGGAACACCGGTAGCCTTTTTTGTTTTTTGTCCTTAAGAAAATTCCAAAAGTAAATCATATGAAAAATTTTAATGTAAACGACCAGGGGTTTTACGGTAGGTTTGGTGGTGCTTATGTTCCTGAAATTTTACATGCGAATGTAGAAAAATTACGTGAATGTTATTTGCGGGAAATGGAAGATGAGTCTTTTCAGCAGGAGTTCAGGCTATTGTTAAGGGATTATGTCGGTCGTCCCAGTCCGCTTTATTATGCCCGTCGGCTGAGTGAAAAGTACGGTACCCGGATTTATCTCAAGCGCGAGGATCTGAATCATACCGGAGCCCACAAGATCAACAATACGATCGGTCAGATTCTATTGGCCCGGCGTATGGGAAAGAAGAGGATCATTGCCGAAACCGGAGCCGGGCGGCACGGAGTAGCGACGGCTACTGTATGTGCCCTGAGGAATATGGAATGTATCGTTTATATGGGAGCGACCGATGTGGTCCGGCAACAACCTAATGTTGAAAAAATGGAGATGTTGGGAGCGAAGGTGGTAGCTGTTGAAAGTGGCAATAAAACGCTGAAAGATGCCACCAACGAAGCGATCCGCGACTGGTGTTGTAACCCCGCGGATACTTATTATATCATCGGGTCGACAGTGGGACCTCACCCTTATCCGGATATGGTGGCTCGTTTTCAGTCGGTGATCAGCGAAGAGATCAGAAAGCAATTGTTGGAAAAAGAAGGAAGGGAAGAACCCGATTATGTAATAGCCTGCGTGGGTGGTTGAGAAGAAGGCGGTTGAGGATGCTACTCTTCAGGCAGGCGCAAGAGAGGTTGCTATTATTGAAGAGCCTATCGCAGCAGCTATCGGTGCAGGTATTGATATTTCAAGACCATGCGGTAATATGATTGTTGATATCGGTGGTGGTACAACTGATATCGCTGTTATCTCTTTAGGAGGAACTGTTGTAAGTACTTCTATTAAGATTGCCGGAGATGATTTTGATGAAGCTATCGTAAGATACATGAGAAAGAAGCATAATCTTCTTATTGGTGAAAGAACCGCAGAAGATATTAAGATAAAGGTTGGTTCTGCTTATCCTAAGGCAGAAGTCACAACTATGAATGTACGAGGAAGAAACCTTGTAACAGGTCTTCCTAAGACTGTAGAGGTAAGCTCAGAGGAGACAGAGGAAGCTTTAAGAGAGGCAACTTCACAGATTGTTGAAGCTGTTCACAGCGTTCTTGAGAAGACTCCACCAGAACTTGCATCTGATATTGCAGACAGAGGAATTGTCCTTACAGGAGGCGGAAGTCTTCTTTCAGGACTTGAGGATTTAATTGAAGCCAAGACAGGAATTAATACGATGACAGCCGAAGATCCAATGACATGTGTTGCTATTGGTACAGGTAAGTTTATTGAGTTCCTTGCAGGCTACAGAGACGAAGTTAAGTAACCTGAAACATTTTTAATAAGATTATTACAAATGTTTCTTAACATTCTGGCAGAATGGACAATTTTTATGCCGGAAGAATATATTATCAAGAAAGAGGCGGGCTATGGTAAAAGGGCTTTATACAGCGTACTCTGGCTTGACAGTTCAGCAGAAGAGACTGGATGTAGTGTCTAATAATCTGGCTAATGCAACTACCACAGGTTATAAGAAAGAAGGACTTACGACACAGTCGTTTAAAGATGTTTATGGCATCAAAGTTAAAGATGAAACTGTGGGCTATATTAATCAGAATATCGGAACTCTGAATCTTGGAGCGAAAGTAGGAGAATCCTTCAGAAGCTGGGATCAGGGTTCTTTCCAGAACACAGGCAATACATTTGACTTTGCGCTGAGTGGAAGTGGATTGTTTTCGATTTCTTTCACTAACAAAGCTGGAGAAACTTCAACGCTTTATACCAGGGACGGATCTTTCCAGATGAACCGTGAAGGTTATCTGGTAACCAAGGATGGTGATTTTGTATTGGGCGAGAATGGACCGATACAGTTACCTACAGACTTTGAAAAGCTGACTGTAGAAGAGAGCGGCGAAATATATGCTGACGGACAGTATGTAGACAGATTTGCTCTTGTAGATTTTGAGAATTATGACTATGTTGAGGCATACGGCGAGAATCTTTACAGAGCTGTAGATGGCGCAACACAGACAGATGCTACAGCAACAGTTAATCAGGGATATTTGGAGGCTTCCAATATTAATGTGGTAACAGAGATGGTAGATATGATATCTATTGCAAGAGATTTTGAAAGTAATCAGAAGATTATGAATACTATCGATGAGATGTTAGGAAAGATGGTATCTATATCTGAGATTTAGTAACAACTGTTAGGCATATACATATGGAGGACTGACGACATGATGAGATCATTGTGGACTGCTGCATCAGGAATGATGAGCCAGCAGACAAGTGTAGATACTATTGCCAACAATCTGGCAAATGTTAATACAGTAGGATATAAGCAGGAGCAGACTCAGTTTAAGTCTCTGCTTTACCAGAATCTTCAGGCGAAGACTACTTCTGCCAACGGAGAGAATAAACCTGTTGGAGCACAGGTTGGACTTGGTTCAAGAGTTTCAGCAGTAACATCAATATATACACAGGGTGCATTAAATGCAACTGACAGTACAACAGATTTTGCAATTAATGGAGATGGTTTTTTCGCAGTAAGAAATACTAATACTGACGAGACTGTGTATACAAGAAATGGACATTTTACATGGGCAACAGCTACAGAAGGTGTAATGCTTAGTACTTCTGAAGGATATCCTGTACTCAGCGCAGATGGCGCAGAGATAGTTCTTGGACAGGACGCTAATGGTAAAGATTATAAGACTAATCTTATTACTATTGATACAGACGGCAACCTTTTATATCCTGACGAGTCTAACAATCCGGCACCAATCGGTATTAAGATTGGCTTATATCAGTTTTCTAATCCTGCAGGACTGGATAAGATTGGTGGAAGCTATCTTTCAGAGACTGAGGCGTCAGGAGCTGCACTTAACGAAGCGTACGATGAAGTTGGAAAGAAGAGCTCATTAAGACAGTCATATCTTGAATCATCTAATGTTCAGGTTGCAACTGAGATGGTTAATCTTATTACAGCACAGAGAGCGTATGAATTATGTTCTAAGGCTATAACAACATCTGATACAATGATGGAGCAGGCTAATAACCTTAAGAGATAAGCGGGGTGTAGTGTATGAGCGATTCTATTACGGGGCTTAGCAGTAAGAATTATTCAGATGTGTATGATTCTAAAGCGGGTTCTTTAACTAATAAACTTACAGATACTGATTATTCTAAGGCATCAGACGATGAACTTATGTCTGTATGCAAGGATTTTGAAAGTTATTTTGTTGAACAGGTTCTTAAGTCAATGGAGAAGATGGCTAAGATTGATTCGGATGACGAAGATAGCAATCTGTTCTCTTCTATGGCTGGAATTGGCGGAACAGAGGATACTTCACTTAATACTTTGGGAAGTTACTTTGGAGATGAGATGGTGTCATCTTATGCCAAGCTTATGACTGATTCTAATCATGGCAAAGGACTTGGAATAGCACAGACGCTTTATGAGCAGATGAAGAGAAATTATTCTACAGAGTCTATTCCTAAGGCAGATGAGCAGGAATAATATTTAACATAAAGGAGATAACAGATTGGATTACGAGTCTGTGAAATATGTAGAGGGCTTTGTGGAGAATATTATCTTCAGGAATGAAGACAATGGATATACGGTTTTTAATATTGTATATGATGATGAAGAAATCACCTGTGTTGGAGTGTTAAGCTATATCAACACAGGTGAATTTATTACTGCACAAGGCGAATTTGTTAAGCATGCAGTTTACTACATGCAGTTTAAAGTCACATCTTATGAGTTCAGGGCGCCGGATGATGCTGCATCCGTAAGGCGTTATCTAAGCTCCGGGGCAATCAAGGGTATCGGCGAGAAGATGGCTGAACGAATAGTTAAGACATTTGGCGATGATACATTCAGGATTATGGAAGAAGAACCGGAGCGTCTGGCTGAGATTAAAGGAATAAGCATGTCTAAAGCTATGGATATAGCAAACCAGCTTATTGACAAGAAAGACATCAGAAAAGCAATGATGTTTCTTCAGCGTTATGGAATCCAGATGAATCTTGCCAACAAAATATTTAAGCGTTATGGAAACGATATATATAACATTCTTGAACAGAATCCGTACAGGCTTGCTGATGACATAGAGGGTGTCGGTTTTAGGACGGCTGATGAGATTGCTTCGCGTGCCGGAATTAAGATTGATTCTGAATTCAGGATTAAGAGCGGAATATTTTATGTGCTTAACCAGGCGACAATGCAGGGACACACATATCTTCCGTATGATAAGCTTGTGCGTCAGGTCAACGAACTGCTTTTAATTGATGTCCAGGACTATGACAAATACCTTATGGACCTGACAATGGATAAGAAGATAGTTGTCAAGGTTAAGGACAATGTAAAATGTGTCTATGCCCGCATGTATTACAACATGGAAGCAAATGTTGCAGCGATGCTTAATAATCTCGATGTACAGATTGAGGAAGACCAGAAATTCATTGATGACAGGATTGCAAGGATTGAGGATAAAGAAGGCATAAATCTTGATGATATCCAGAAAGAGGCTGTTGCGAAAGCTGTCAGAAACGGGCTTGTTATTGTTACTGGCGGTCCGGGAACCGGTAAGACTACAACTATTAATACAATAATCAAATATTTTGAGCTGGAAGGTCTGGAAATCAGGCTGGCAGCGCCTACGGGACGTGCAGCCAAGAGAATGACTGAGGCGTGCGGTTATGAAGCACAGACAATCCACAGGATGTTAGAGATAAGCGGCGGCGTGCCGGATGGTGACAGAAAGTCGGCAGCAGGTCTGTCTATGTTCTTTGAGAGAAATGAAGATAATCCGCTTGAGGCTGATGTTATTATTGTTGATGAGATGTCGATGGTAGACATTAGTATTATGAATTCACTTCTTAAAGCTGTTTCGATTGGAACGAAACTGATTCTTGTAGGTGATGTGGACCAGCTTCCAAGTGTAGGTCCGGGAAATGTACTTAAAGACATCATAGAATCCGGATGTTTTCCGGTTGTTAAGCTGGAGAGGATATTCAGACAGGCGGCACAGAGTGAGATTATTATTAATGCCCATAAGATAAACAGGGGTGAGGAGGTAGTACTTAACAAGTACAGCAAGGATTTTCTCTTTGTTCACAGAAACGGTGCAGACAATATAATAAATGCGATGAAAACGCTTATTAAGGACAAACTTCCGGATTATGTAGGTGCCGATGTGTATGACCTTCAGATTCTTACTCCATCGCGAAAATCCAATGTCGGGGTGGAACGTCTTAATAAGATTATGCAGGATTTTCTTAATCCGGCTGATGCTATCAAGCAGGAAAGACAGGTCGGTGATGTTACTTTCCGTGAAGGCGATAAGGTTATGCAGATTAAGAATGATTATCAGCTTGCATGGGAAAAACGCAGCAGATACGGTATTCCAACAGAACAGGGAACGGGCGCTTTTAACGGGGATACCGGAGTTATAGAGAGAATAAGCACATTTGATGAGAATGTAACTGTGAAATTCGAAGATGGCAGATTCGTTACATATGAATTTTCACAGCTTGATGAGCTTGAACTTGCGTATGCGATTACGGTTCACAAATCACAGGGAAGTGAGTACCCGGCGGTTATTATTCCTATGTCGCAGGGACCAAGAATGCTGATGAACAGGAATATTCTGTATACGGCAGTTACAAGAGCAAGAAAATGTGTGTGCCTCGTTGGGGAAGAGGAGATATTCAGGCTTATGGCTGACAATGTATCAGAGTCAAAACGATATTCTTCACTCACAGACAGGATTGAAGAAATCAGACATATTGAAGATTTCGGACAATGATAATTGATATGTTTATATGTGATAATGATGACAATAATGGGGGATTATGGATTATAAGAAGGTATTAATGGAGACAGTTAATGCGGTACTTCCACCAGCGTGTCCTATGTGTGGAAAGCCGGCACCTTTTGTTGGAGGGATAAGGGCAGATATATGTGGAAGCTGCATGCATAATATAAATTATGTAAGCGAGCCTGCCTGCCTGAAATGTGGTAAGCCGGTGAAAGATGAAGAAACAGAATACTGCAGTGACTGCAGCAGGCAGAAGCATGTATATGACCAGGCATGTGCGTTGTATGAATATTCTAAGAATGTCAAGGAATCAATATACAGATTTAAATATTATAACAAGCAGGAATATGCAGGAATATATGCGAAGCAGATGGCGGACAGATGTGGCAGGATGATACGCATGTGGTCGCCGGATGTGATAATTCCTGTTCCGATTCATATTTCGAAATATAAGGAGCGTGGGTTTAACCAGGCTGGGCTTATTGCGCAGGCACTTGGAAGAGCCATGCAGATTCCGGTAGATGAGGAATATCTCGTAAGGATTGTTAAGACTCAGCCCATGAAGGAGCTAAGTAATCGGGAAAGAATTAAAAATCTGCAAAATGCTTTTCAAGTAAGAGGAAAAGTTGTAAGATATAGAAAAGTATTAATCGTGGACGACATATATACAACAGGAGCAACATTTGATGCATGTGCAGCAGTACTTAAAGACGCAGGAGTGTCACAGGTATATGGTATAAGTCTGTGTGTGGGAGACGGATTTTAAAGTATGAGCTGCTTTAGTAACTGGACCTTTTAACGAGATTGATAAAGAGGATTAACAAGGAGAAGCTATGGAAGTTAAGAATTGTAAGAACTGTGGAAGATTATATAATTATATAGGTGGTGTGTACAGACTTTGTCCTGAATGCATGAGAAAGCTTGAAGAAAAGTTTCAGGAGGTTAAAGATTATATAGAGAATAATCCAAGGGCTGATATGAGAGAAATATCTGAGAAGTGCGATGTCAGTACAAGACAGATTGAACAGTGGATAAGAGAAGAAAGATTATCGTTCAGTGATGATTCACCTATTGGTATTGCATGCGAAGTATGCGGAGCTACCATAAGAACCGGAAGATACTGTGAGAGATGTAAGAACGATTTAGCTAACAGACTGGGAGGCATGTACGGAAGCAGATCTTCAACCGTTGATGCTGATAAGATAAGAGAGAGAAGAGAAAAGGCAAGGATGAGGTTCCTTGATAAATAATAAGCATTTTTTCAAAACGGGTATAAAGTATTTGTGGAAACTGTCCGATATCTTACACATGAAGCAAGAGAGTATCTGCTTTAATTAATGGAAAGTGAGGCGGTTAATATGCGCATAGATGCTTATAATGCTGTTAATCAGATATATCAGACCAGCCAGATTTCTAAAGCTAAGACAGCAGCTAAGACATCATCGGTTAGTGACAAGTTTGAGATTTCTGACACAGCCAAGACATATCAGACAGCCAGGACAGCAGTAAGTAAGGCTTCTGATGTTCGAGAAGACAAGATTGCTAATATTAAGGCACGTATGGCAGCAGGAACTTACAACATCAGTTCAGAAGCTGTTGCAGATAAGATTCTGAACAACATTTCAACATTAACATTTTAGTGGGGTTTTATTAGATGGCAAGTTTGATAGATTCTTTGATTAATATAATGAATGATGAGAACAGACAGTATACTGAGCTTTTGGACTTGTCTAATAATAAGACTACTGCTATTGTTAAGGGAGATGTCGGACAGCTTCAGGAGATATTTGGTAAGGAGCAGAAGCTTATTGATATTCTTAACAGACTGGAGATGGAGAGACAGTCATGTGTTGCAGATATATGTAAGATTCTGCATCTGTCAGCAGCAGAGGTTAAGGTGAGTCAGATAGTAAGACTGTTAGAAAAGAAGCAGGCAGAGCATGATGCTTTAGAACAGTCGTATCTGAGTCTTAAGAAAACTGTAAACCAGCTTACGCAGGTTAATGATAATAACAGGCTGCTGCTTAAGGAATCAATGGATATGATTGATTTTGAGATTAATCTTGCGAAGAATGCAAGTATGGCTCCACAGACGGCTAACTATGGAAAGGGAGCGTATGAGGAGACAGGTGGCATGGGAAGCACAAGCTTTGATGCCAGGCAGTAATATTCTGATGGCATATCAGGATGCCACGGATATAAGACAATATGAATAATATCACGGATGATTTATTGTGAGATGGGGTTGTCCGTGTTGGATTGAAAGCCACATTTTTACTAAGAGAATGTGGCTTTTTTAGTCTCTGGGGTGTTTTGTTTTAAAAAAATGACGATATACATATAAGATTATGAATTAAGTAAGAAAGAGGTGACCTTATGGCTAATGGAATGGCAGGATTGTTTGTTGGAGCAAGCGGTTTGAAAACAGCTCAGACAGCACTCAACACAACAGCACACAATCTGTCTAATATTAACACAACCGGATATACAAGACAGCAGGTTACTTTCTCTGATACTACATATGTCAATGTCAACAGCAAGGACAAAGTAAGTTATGCAAGCTATGGACTTGGTGTTGCAATATCTGAGGTAAGAAGAATAAGAGATCAGTATATTGACCTGGCATACAGGAATGAAAATTCAAGACTCGGATTCTATGAAAGCCAGTATAATGCTGTTCAGGAGATAGAAGATCAGTTTGGTGAGATGCAGGGTGTAACTTATGAGTCATATCTTACCAATCTGTATGATTCAATTAACGAACTTGCCAAGAATCCGACAAGTACAGTTGCAAGGTCATCACTTATCCAGAATGCGACTGCATTTATAGAGAAATCAGAAAATGTGTATAAGGGGCTCAGGGATTACCAGACAACTCTTAATACACAGGTTAGTAATATGGTTAATAAGATTAATAATCTTGCAGGCCAGATATATAAGCTTAATAAGAGTATTGCCAAGGTGGAAGCACCGGGTATGGAGAAAGCTAATGATTTAAGAGACCAGAGAGATGCGGCAATAGATGAACTCAGCAAATATATAGATATTACTTATTATGAATCAGAGAATAAGGAAACTATTATTAATGCAGCCGGAGTTCCACTTGTGACAGCAGGTGAGCTTACAGCTATGGGTACAAGAGTTGTCGAGGGAACAACACTTGTTATTCCTACCTGGCCATCGTATGAAAGAGATGTTTATGAAGATGGCAAGCTGGCGTCTAATGCTGATGATACAGATAAGGGACAGCTTAAGGGACTTATTATTGCAAGAGGCAATATGGTTGTAGATTATACAGTGGTTCCGGTTGCACCTGACAGCAATGATTATGACATGAGTACTGAGGAAGGCCGTACAGCATATCAGCAGGCCTATAATGAATATGCAAAGCAGCAGGAATACTACAATACATATGTAGAGCCTTCAGCAATTCTTAGCGCTATGGCGGGATTCGATAAGCTTGTTAATGGAATTGTTGAAAGAATCAACGGAATCTTGTGTCCGGAGAAAACTGAGACAAGGACTAATCCTTATCTTAATGCAGATGGAAGTGAGATTCAGGCAGATACATACATATATAATTCAGTTGATAAGGCGGTTCTTTATGACAGATACGGAAGAGAGGTTACCGGAACTGATAACGGTGATGGTACTTACAGCTATGCATCTGGTGAGAAATTATACGAGAGTGCAGGCGGAGCAGCGGTTCCGGTTGATTCATATGAGTATCTTATGCTTGACATGGACAAGACTGGATACGGTATGGATGACGATAAGACTGTTGGTACAGAACTGTTTTCAAGAATTGGAACAGACAGATATATTAAGACTATAGGTGATAATGGAGAGACAATCTATCTTAGAAACAATCTTAATGAGACAGATTATGAATCATTATATAAGCTTGGCAATCTGAAGATTAATCCTGAAGCAGCACAGAATGTAGGAAAGATTCCACTTTCTACTGTACAGGGTAAGGAAGATTTTGACAGAGCCAAGGAACTCGTGGATATATGGGATGAGAAATTCGCTTCCCTTAACCCGGACATGTATGCGAAGTCGGATTACATGTCATTCTACAATAATTATATTGGTGAATATGCCACTATGGGTAAGGCACTTTATAATTATGTAGGTAACCAGACAACGATGGTTGATGGTTATGATAACCAGAGACTACAGTCAGAGGGTGTATCCTCTGATGAAGAGTTAGAGAAGATGATAAAGTATCAGCAGGCATATAATGCAGCATCGAGATATGTCAATGTAGTAAGCGAAATGCTGGAACATCTCGTTACTTCACTTGGACGTATATAAATGCTGATTAATACAGGAGGATAATATGGCATCAACATTTTTTGGATTAACAATTGCATATACAGGATTGCAGGCGGCGCAGACATCTATTAATGTTACATCACATAATCTTGCTAATATCAATAACCAGGCATATACGAAGGAGACAGCTTCTATTAAGGCTGGTGAGGCATTGCGTTCATATGCTAAATATGGAACACTTGGTGCAGGAGTTATAGTTGATGCAATTAATCAGACGAGAGATTCTTACTATGATGAGAAGTACAGAAATAATTATACTAATTATGGACAGTACAATGTTAAGGATACATACATGTCACAGATACAGAATTATCTCAATGAGTTCACACTTAAGGGATATTCAACAGAGTATGAGAATTTCTTTGCAGCACTTAACCAGCTTGATCTTACACCGGCTGATACATCAGCAAAGAACCAGCTTATCAATAATGCAAAGAGCATGACAGATTACTTTAATACTCTGGCTACTAATTTAAGGAATGTTCAGATAGACGCTAATAACGAGATTAAAGATACTGTTAACCAGATTAATTCTCTGGCACAGAGCATTTCTTCTCTTAATAAGCAGATTAACCAGATTCAGGCTAATTATGGCAATGCCAACGACCTTAAGGATGAGAGAAATGCTTTAATTGATGATCTTTCCAAGCTGGTTAATATATCAGTAAGTGAGACAGACATTGGCAACAATCTTACAGACCTTCAGATTACAATTAATGGTAATTCGCTTGTTAATGGCTATAATTACCATACTCTTCAGACTGTTTCAAGAGATGAACCAAGAAATGTATCAGATGCGGCAGGTCTGTATGACATACAGTGGGAGACCGGACAGCCATTTAACATATACAGCACTTCATTAGGCGGAGAGTTAAAGGGACTTATTGATATAAGAGACGGATGTAATGGTGAGATTGAAAAATATGCCACAACAACTGACGATGATGGCAATGAAACATACAAGACAGATGCAGAGGGTAATATCCTTACTGATACAGTAAGTAAGGTGGACAGCAATACTAATTATAAGGGAGTTCCTTATTATCAGGCACAGCTTAACCAGTTTATACAGACATTTGTATCATCAATCAATGAGATTCTTACAAAGGGTGTTACATCAGATGGCTCGGCAAGCGGAATTCCACTTTTTGTAATGTCAGATGGAAGCAAGGCTCTTACAGCGTCAAGTGTAACAGTTAATCAGGATCTTATTGATAACGCGGACCTTCTTGCTACCAAGTACAAGGAAAGCGATGGAGAAGCCAATACAAGCCTGATTGTAGACCTTATCAATTCTAAAGATGCTAAGATATATGACGGAGGTACGGGAACATATTTCCTCGAAAGTATTGTCAGTGATATGTCAATAGATGCAAGTAAGGCAATTAATTTTACAAAGAATTACAACAATCTTAAGACAACTATACAGAACCAGAGATTATCTGTAATGGGTGTTGATACAGATGAAGAAGCCATGGATCTTGTAAAGTTCCAGCAGGCATATAATTTAAGTTCGAAGATGATGACTGTCATGAATCAGTTATATGACAGACTTATTAATAATACAGGTGTATAAAACAGTAAAAGAATTCTTCTCCTCACCATAGGGGCGGTTTTTGATTCGCGATATAAGGAGGCACAATATGCGTATTACTAACCAGATGATGGTAAACAGCTCAATATCCAATATTCAGGGAAATAAGAGCCAGCTTAATGATTTAAGTACACAGCTCTCAACACAGAAAAAGATTAATAAGCCTTCTGATGACCCTATTATAGCCATCAGGGCATTGAGACTGCGTTCAAGTCTTGATGAGGTAACACAGTATCTTGGAAAGAATATTCCTGATGCATCATCATGGTTAAGTGTAACTCATGATGCATTAGACGAAAGCAACAAGATTATACAGGATTTGTATAATTACTGTGTGCAGGGCTCTACGGATTCATATTCAGAATCTGAGCGTAACACTCTTGCTGAAAGTCTTAACAAGCTGGTGGAAGCTTATTATGAGCAGGGGAATGTTGATTATGCCGGAAGATATGTATTTACAGGACATGCTACAGATAAGCCTCTGACATATCAGTCAGATGAAACTGCTAAAGATGTTGATTATACAATTACACAGAACTTTACAAGGGAGGATTTATCTAATAAGACAGCATACACTAATGCATATACTAATGACGATATTATCAATCTTAATGTAAAGACAGACGCTAACGGAAATATAATCACACCTAATATAACAGATGTGCACAGAATCCAGCTTGCATATGACGAGATTAACGGAAAAGCATTTTCAATGAGCATGGGAGATAATAATTCTGCCAATATAACTATTGCTGATGATGGGAGTGTTACTGTAGATGGAGGACTTACTGTTCCGGTAACTGATGCAGACGGTAATACAGCTGATACAGCTGTAAATGTGGTTACAACGACAGATCCTAATTATGTTCCGGGAGAGAATGAGATTGCAATTAACTCAACAACAGGCGAGCTTCTTCTTGGTGAGAATGTATACAAGTCAGTGTATGCTGATAATGCATTTTCAGTGACATACGAGAAGAGCAATTTTATAAAGGGTGACATTGACCCGACAATGTATTTTAACTGTGTTGATAATAATACAGGAATTGAGTACAACAAGCAGAGTGAGGATATTGAATATATCATTAATTTTTCACAGAAGATTAAGGTTAATACAGAAGCTGATGAAGCTTTCAATATATATCTTGGAAGAAATGTTGATGACCTTGTCAATGCGGTACAGAATGTCCTTGATATTAATGACCAGATATCAAAGATTGAGTCTATGCAGAAGGAAGGACAGTACAGCGATGAGGCTTCACAGAAGAAGTTAAGTGATATTATGGAAGGCCTTACAAAGCAGAGAGATTTTGCAAAATCTAAGATGAAAGATGCTTTTGAAGCGGGAATCGGTCAGATGCAGGGCTATCAGGAGCAGGTATCTAATGCAAAGGCTGATGTCGGTAACAGACAGATAAGACTTGACCTTACCAAGACAAGACTTACGGAGCAGAAGACTAATTTCACTGATCTAAAGTCTCAGAATGAAGACATTGATCTGGAAGAGATTGTTGTTACATATACATCAGCACAGCTTGTATATCAGGCAGCATTATCAGCTGCGAGCAAGGTTGTTCAGCAGACACTGCTTGATTTCCTTGGGTAGCCAGCATAAGAGAGGAATACAGTGAGGCAGGCTGAGAGTTAAGCTGTATAAACAGCATTGACAGATAAAGGATAGAATTAAGATTTGGAGGTTTGACATGAAAGTACAGACTAAATGGTTTGGTGAAATTGAGGTTAGTGAGGATAAAATCATTACATTTGACAAGGGAATCATTGGATTTGAGGACTGGAGGAAGTATACTCTTGTGTATGATGCAGAGAAAGAGGAGAATATATCAATTATATGGCTTCAGGCAATTGATGAGCCAACACTTGCACTTCCTGTAATGAAGCCGGAATTCGTGTATGAGACATATGATCCTGTTGTTGAGGATGAGCTTCTTAAGTCTCTCGGAGATGATATACAGGATGATAATATCAGAGTGTACTGTGCACTCACGGTACCACAGGATATTACTAAGATGACAATTAATCTTAAAGCTCCTATTATTGTTGATTTTGATACGATGAAGGGAATACAGCTTATAGCAGATAATTCTGAATATCAGGTAAGATATCCTATATACGATATTCTAAAGAAGGAGGAGAACTAATATGCTCGCATTATCAAGAAAGAAAGACGAAGCAATCATTATTAACGATGATATTGAGATTACTATAATTGAAATCAAGGGCGATCAGGTAAAGCTTGGCATATCAGCTCCTAAGTCAGTGCCTATATATCGTAAGGAAGTGTATGCACAGATACTTGATTCTAATAAGGAAGCAGCAAGTTCGGTTGATGTTAAGTCTCTTAACCAGTTATTTAAGAAATGATTTGTTTTATTTGTGTATATTTTTTTCCGAAGGGTTAAATTTTACTTAACATTTTCCGATATATGCAGTACAACATGAATGTAACTACAGGATAAAGTTTTGTTTTCACACGGAGGTGGAATTGTATCATGGGAATGGAAGTTAATGGAGTAGCGGCAGCGTCAAGCTACCAGAGCCAGAATTTACAGGCTGCTAAGCCGGTATCACAGGTAAGCAGTGTTACAACAACTACAGATAAGAGCAATGAGGTTGTTGTTGATTCAGCGAAGTCAGTAGCATCTAATGTGGCAGTTTCTGTAGGACAGGCAGCAGACAGTGAGAAGAATGGCAGCAACGCTAATGACAATGACAAGGCAAAGAAGCAGGCTGAATCTATGGCTGATGTTAAGGATATAAGGAAGGTTCTTAACAACAACACAATCGCTGAATTCGGCTACAACGAACCAACTAACAGAATCACGATTAAGATTAAAGATAAAGACACAGACGAAGTTATTAAAGAGATACCTTCAGAGAAAGCTCTTGAGATGCTTGCCAAGGCATGGGAGCTTGCGGGTATCATGGTTGATGAGAGGAGATAAGCTATGGCAATAAGACTATCTGGTATGGTATCGGGTATGGATACAGAATCGCTTGTTTCAGCACTCGTATCATCATATAAGTTAAAGAAAGACAATCTTGTTAAAGCACAGACCAAGCTTTCATGGAAGCAGGAAAAGTGGAAGACCATGAATACAAGTATTTATGGGTTCTATAGCGGAAAGCTTTCAAGTGCAAGATTTTCTACAAGTTATAATCTTAAGACATCTACGGTGTCTAATGATAAGTATGCCAAGGTAACAGCAAGTTCATCTGCTGTTAATGGTACACAGAGACTTAAGGTTAAGCAGCTGGCGTCAACAGGATATCTTACAGGTGGACAGATTAAAGCTGCTGATGGAAGCAAGGTTACAGGTGATACTAAGATATCAGACATAGTTGGAACAACAGATGGTTCTATAAGTTTTAAGACTGCTTCTGGAACCAAGAGTATTGATATAACATCAGATATGAATGTTAACCAGTTCGTATCTAAGTTAAAGGAAGCTGGCGTTAATGCAAGCTTTGATGAGAATAATGCAAGATTCTTTATAAGCTCTAAGGAGTCAGGCAAGGATAACGATTTCTCACTTGTGGCTAATGACTCTAACGGACTTAATGCATTACAGAAGCTTGGAATATATACAGTTAATGATACTGATTCAGCAGAATACAAGAGACTGGCAGCTTTAACAGAGGGCAGTGATGCATATAATACAGAACTTGAAGGTATGTATACTAAGATTACTGCCAAGGATACTGCCAAGAGTTATGCTGATAAGTATAATGCAGCCAAGGATAAGCTTGATGCACTGGCAGCAGATGATACTTGGGATCATTCATTGACATTAGATGAATATATGGCAAAGCTTAAGACAGAGACACCAGATATTCTTAATGCTTATGATAAGTATAAGAAGGAAAAGGTGGATTCAGAGGGCAATACAGTTAAAGATTCTGATGGCAAAGTTGTGTACGAATATGACACAGAGGCTATGGAAAAAGATGGTGTCAAGGATGAATATGAGGCAGCGGTAAAGAAAAAAGCGTCTAATGAATCACTGATTAAAGTGTATGATGATAATTCCAAGGTTATTGAGGATACTAAGGATTATGTAACAATCGGCGATGATGGAAAAGCTGTGGCAGATGAGACTAACGAGAAGGTGTTACAGGAAGTAAGCGATACTAATGCTGACAGACAGGCTAAAGCTAAGGCACTGCTTGATTCTAAGATTGCAATGGCATCAAATGTTGCTGGTAGTGCGTCATCTTCAGGTGCTGTCAGAATAACAGGACAGGATTCAGAGATTGAGCTTAATGGGGCGACATTTACTAACAACTCTAATAACTACTCAATCAATGGTCTTACAATCGAGGCAATGGAAGTTACTGGTAATGATGAAGTAACTATTACAACCAACACGGATGTAGATGGCATATATGATATGATTAAGGGTTTCTTTAAGGATTATAATGAACTTGTCAAGTCTGTAGATGTTGCCTACAATGCGGCAAGTTCTAAGGGATATGAGCCTCTTACAAGTGATGAGAAAGATGCAATGTCTGATGATGAGGTTAAGAAGTGGGAAGAAAAGATTAAGGATTCACTTCTTAGAAAAGACTCAACACTTGGAAGTGTTCTTGATACTATGAAGAATGATATGGCAAAATCATTCAAGGTGGGAGATAAGTCCTATTCACTTTCTAGTTTTGGAATAGCTACACTTGGATATTTTAATTCTCCAGAGAACGAAACAGGTGTATATCATATAGATGGTGATAAGGATGATTCTAAGACATCAGCTAATACAGATAAGTTAAGAGAGATGATATCTAATGACCCTGATACGGTTATATCATTCTTTTCACAGTTATCTACACAATTGTATACTGATCTTGGAAAGAAGATGGCAGCATCATCAACAAGCAGTGCTTATACTATATATAATGATAAGCAGATGAATACGCAGTATTCAGAGTATAATACTAAGATATCTGCGGCAGAAGACAAGGTTACTACATGGGAAGATTATTATTATAGTAAGTTCTCAGCAATGGAATCAGCGCTTGCCAAGATGAATGCGCAGTCATCATCATTATCTGGACTTTTTGGATAATAGTACATATTAACAACCGCATAAGCATGGAAGCTTATGGGAAATGAGGGAAACATGGCATTTAATCAGAATATAGCACAGGAATATAACAGAAATAAGATTCTTACAGCAAGTCCTGCAGAACTTACACTTATGCTTTATGAAGGGGCGATTAAATTTTGCAATATAGCCCTGATAGCTATAGAAAAGGGTGATTTACAGAAAGCCCATACTAATATTAAGAAGGCTGAAGATATAATTACAGAGTTTAAGGTAACGCTTAATCATAAATATCCTGTTGCAGAAGATTTTGAGAAAATATATGATTACATATACTCCCTTTTAGTTAATGCTAATGTTAAGAAAGATCCAGAGATACTTAATCAGGCATTAGATGAAATAAGAGGCATGAGAGATACATGGAAAGAGGTTATGAACCGCACAAGGGGAATGAACCAGTAGGAGATTAATATATGACTACTAATTATCTTCAGATGATGATAGACAGCCTTAATAAGAAGAAAGATATTCTTACAAGAATAATTGCTCTTAATGAAGAACAGGATAAGATACTTTCAAAACCTGAGCTTGATGATAATGCATTTGATGCTAATATGAAAGCAAAGGGTGACTGCATAGATGGGCTTGACAGATTAGATGAGGGATTTCAGTCTCTGTTTAACAGGGTCAGAGATGCAATTAATGCTAATAAAGAAATGTATGCTAATGAGATATCGATTATGAAGAGGCTTATAACAGAAGTTACAGAGCTTGGAGCTAAGATAGAAGTTCAGGAAGCACGCAACAAAGTCAAGGTAGAAGCTATGTTTCGCAGAGAACGTCAGGAGCATAAGGAAGCTAAGAGAAGTGCATCTATGGCAAAGTCATATTATCAGAATATGAGCAAGATGAGCAATGAACCACAGTTTATGGATGCCAAACAGTAATTTTTTAAAAAGTTATATTACGGACTAAAGTTTTGGTACTAAGGTCCGATATATAAAGTACAGGGAAACAGATAGTTTCCTGTAAACCATAACAAGATGCTTCAAGGATGTTGCATCTAAATTAATTTCAAGGAGGAAAATATTATGGTAGTACAACACAATTTATCAGCAATGAACACAAACAGACAGATGGGTACAGTTTCTAGCGCACTCCAGAAGTCAACAGAGAAGTTATCATCAGGTTACAAGATTAACCGTGCTGGTGATGATGCAGCTGGTCTTTCAATCTCAGAGAAGATGAGAAGCCAGATCAGAGGTCTTGATAAGGCATCTTCTAATGCGGAAGATGGTATATCTCTTATCCAGGTAGCTGAAGGTGCTCTTAATGAATCACATTCTATTTTACAGAGAATGAATGAGCTTGCAACACAGGCAGCTAATGATACTAATACTACATCTGACAGAGAGGCTATACAGTCAGAGATTTCACAGCTGACATCTGAGTTAGACAGAATTTATTCAACAACTCAGTTCAATACTATGAACCTTCTTGATGGTAACTTTACAGGTAAGAGTCTTCAGGTTGGAGCTCTTTCAGGCCAGATTATTAGCTTAAGCATTAACAGCATGAAGGCTTCAGCAATTGGTATTAAGGCATCAAGCATAAGTGTAAGTAGCAATTCAGCTGCAGGTAAGTCTATGTCACTTATCCAGCTTGCTATTAATACTGTTTCACAGGAGCGTTCTAAGCTTGGTGCTCTTCAGAACAGACTTGAGCATACAATTAACAACCTTGATACAACAAGTGAGAATACATCAGCTGCTGAGTCTCGTATCCGTGATACAGATATGGCTACTGAGATGGTTGAATACAGCAAGAATAATATTCTTTCACAGGCTGGACAGTCAATGCTTTCACAGGCTAATCAGCAGACACAGGGAGTTCTTTCACTCTTACAGTAATATAATTAAGAAATCAGGAGCCAGAACTGCGGTAATGTCGCAGCTTTGGCTCTTTTTTAATATATAGATGATGGGGGAACATATGATATTATTTTATCAGTGGAATGCATTTATGCAGAGAGGGATGGAGAATGCTCTCAAAAGATTAAATATAGAATATGAAGTGTATTATGATTGTGCCAGAGACTGGGATAGTGATAATGAATTTGCAGACAGATTCAGAAAAAGAATTACAGCTGGTATATACGATGTTGTGATTTCGGTCAATTTCATGCCGGTAATATCTGATATATGCAATGATTGTTCGGTTAAGTATGTATCATGGGTGTATGATTCACCTCTTCATATCAGACGCCTTGATACCCTTAAGAATAAATGCAATTATATTTTTTTCTTTGACAGGGCACAGGCGGATTATTATCTTGCAGATGGGGTGACAGGAGCAAGGCATCTTGCACTGGCTGCTGATCCGGATGTTTTTGCCGGAGTAAACACAGGGACTTATGATTGTGATGTTGCATTTCTTGGGCAGTTGTATAAATCAGAATATCAGGATTTATGCAGGGGGCTGAGTCTGTATAGCAGAGGATATCTTGAGGGGATTATTGCAGCGCAGTCACAGATTAATGGTGGTTATATAATTGATGAGATGCTGACAGCGGATACGCTGGGGTTGGTTAATGCAGACTTTTTAAAGGCAAGTAAGGGCAGATTTTCGGTGACTGGAAGAGAATTATCGTATACACTTGCCAAGGAAACAACGGGGAGACAGAGGTATACAGCACTTGCATTGCTTTCGGACAGATGCAGAGTAAATGTTTATTCTAATGATATGGATGGACGGCTTGAAAAGGCTTCGTTTTGCGGATACGCAGATTACTATGACAAGATGCCTGCTGTGTTTAGAAGCAGTAAGATTAATCTTAATATTTCTTTATGCACAATCCAGACCGGAATTCCACTGAGAGTGTTGGATATTATGGCGTGTGGCGGATTTGTGCTTACAAATATGCAGCCTGAGCTTATGGAATATTTCATTCCGGGAGAGGATGTTGCGGTGTATGAGGATATGAAAGATATGATTGCTAAGGTACAGTTTTATCTTGAACACGAAGAGTTAAGGAAAAGGATTGCACATAATGGATATCTGAAAGTTTGTGAAATGTTCAGATTTGACGACAGAATAAAGTATATGTTGGAGATAGCAGATGAAAAATGATATGACGGATGTTAAGATATCGGTAATTGTACCATGTCACAATGTTGTTGGAATGGTTGGTGAATGTCTTGAAAGTATTGTTAATCAGACGATAGGATTGTCACATCTGGAGATAATTCTGGTTGATGATGCGTCTACTGACAACACAGTAGATGTTCTTAAATATTATGAACAGAAGTATTCTGATAATATAATGCTGGTGTTGTGTGATAAGAATGGAAGGCAGGGAACGGCAAGGAATATAGGAATGTCATATGCAACAGGAAATTATATAAGCTTTGTTGATTCGGATGACTGGATACATCCTGATATGTACAAGATTCTTGCTGGTATAATGATGAATAATAACTGTGACATTGTGCAGTTCAGATACAAGGAAACGAAACAGCTGCCATCTGATTATAACAGGCATATAGATAATGTTGATGTAAATATATATGATTATGCAAAGGATAGAAAAAAGTATCTTCTGGATTCATCTATACTTAATGAGTCATGTACAACCAAGTTATACAGCAGTCGGCTGATAGCAGAGGCGGGTGTACGTTATGCAGAAAATGTTGCATATGAAGAGCCGCTTTTTGCATATCCGTTGAAGTTCTATGTTGGAAGAGTTGCTGTAACACAGGCACAGTTATATTACTATAGATATAATGAGAAGGGTACAATGCTTTCTTACATGAATAATCCTTCAACAATGGTACAGCATCTGCAGGTGCAGCAGGATGTGTATACAAGAATGGGTAATTCTGGATATATGGATGAATTCAGGGATGAGATTAACCTGTATTTTTTACATTCATTTTATGCAGAAACATTTTATTTTATGGCAGCAAGAAGAATGCCAATGCCGGCTGTTATGTTAAGATACATGATAAATGTTGTTAAAAAATATATTCCAGATTATAAGGACAATCCATATATCGGATATCCGGGGGTAAAGGAAGAAATGGAAAGCCTTAAGCTTATAGACTGTGCTGACCTGTCAGATGATGAACTTGAGAAAATGGCAGCAGATTATATGAGAAACTGCATTTAAGGAGAAATTCGTGAAAATATTATATTATACATGGAATGAGATTATTAAGAACGACGTATGTGATGCCATGAAAGCTTACGGACATGAGGTTAAGCTGCTGCCATATGAGATTAAGAGCTATATTAAGGACATTGAATTTCTTAATATTGTTGAAAATGAACTGAATAATGCCAGGAATTGTGGAAAACCATATGATTTTATATTTTCATGTAATTTTATGCCTGTTATATCTAAGATTGCGCTGAGAAATAAGATTCCATATGTATCATGGACATACGACAGTCCATGTATGACTATGTATTCTGAAATGATATATAATCCTTATAATTTTATGTTTCATTTTGATTCTTCAGAGGTTGAAAGAATCAGGAAGTCAGGCGTGAAGCATATATATCATCTGCCGTTGGCTGTTAATGTGAGAAGAACAGACGCTCAGATAAGGGCATGCGCAGATAATGTCAGTCCTGCACTTATTAATAAAGGCGTTGCATTTATGGGAAATCTGTATAACAATGAGCCGGATTTTGTTGAGAGTGTTGCAGGGCTTCCGGATTATGAAAAGGGATATATCAATGGAATTAAGCTTGCACAGCTTACAATGCCGGGAAGTGAGCTTTTGGAGGAAATGTTTGACGATGCTCTGTGTGACAGGCTTAAGAAGTATGTCAGCTTTTCAAAGGAAGAGGAATTCTTTGTAAAGGACACAGATATGATTCTTAATATGTTAAAGAAGAATATTTCATCAATGGAGAGAATTAAAATATTAAATGAGTTGTCCAAAGTATGTGATGTGACGCTTTATACTCAGTCATCAGGATGTGATATGAGGAGTGTCAGAGTGAGAGGATATATAGATTATGAGCGGGATATGCCGGTCATGTTTGCCAATTCTGCAATTAATCTAAATGTTACGTTGAGGAATATTAGGACAGGAATTCCACTGAGAGTGTTGGATATAATGGGGGCAGGAGGATTTCTTCTTACCAATTACTGCCCTGAACTGAATGAATATATGACAGAGGGAAAAGATTTTGTATCATATATTGATGCCGGAGATTGTTGTGAGAAGGCAGTATACTATATAGAACATGAGGTTGAAAGAAAGAAGATAGCTGTTAATGGACATGATAGAATACTTGATATGTTTACATATGAACATCAGATTAAGAAAATGTTTGATGTTATCAGAAAGGAACTGTGACAATGAATATACTTATATTTGAATATAAGAATTTCGGGACGGAAGATATTAAAGAATGTTTTGAAAAAAACGGACATAAATATGTTGTTGTGGAAACTAATCTTTACAGGGACAGAATAAGCCCTGAGTTTGATAAAATATTTGATGATAAGTTCGGACAGGGGGTTGACAATGAGCCATTTGACTGTGTGTTTACATTTAATTTCAGTCCGGTAATATCTAATAACTGCAAGAAAAGAAATGTGCCATATATAGCATTTGTGTATGATAGTCCACAGGTTCTTCTGTATTCATATACTATTATCAATCCGTGCAATTATGTATTTATATTTGACAAGACACAGTATACGGAACTTAAGATGGCGGGCATTAATACTGTGTATTATGCGCCTTTAGCGGTTAATGCTGACAGAATGAAACGCATGCTTGATAAGACAGGCTGTTCACATAATATTGACAGATTTAAGGGAGACATTGCGTTTGTTGGATCGATGTATAATGAAAAATACAATCTTTTCGACAGACTTGAGGGCATAAATGATTTCACAAAAGGATATCTTGATGCGATAATGAAGGCACAGAGAAAGGTATATGGATATTTCTTTCTTGAACAGCTGTTATCCGGCGAGGTTCTTAAGGATATGATTAAGAACTATCCGGTTGAATCAAGTAAGGACGGAGTTGAAACAGTTTCTTATCTGTATGCTGATTATTTTCTTGCGAGGAAGATGGCATCAGATGAAAGAATGGATATAATGAAACTGCTTGGAAAGGAGTTAGGAGAGCAGCACAGGATTAATCTGTATACACCTAATCCGACTCCGGGACTTGCAGGTGTTAAAAACTGTGGCCCTATAGATTACTATGATGATATGCCGTATGTATTCAGAAATTCAAAGATTAATCTTAATATTACTCTGAGAAGTATCAAGTCAGGTATTCCGCTTAGAGGAATGGATATAATGGGAGCAGGAGGTTTTCTTATGTCTAATTATCAGGAAGATTTCTTTGATTTCTTCGTTCCGGGAGAAGACATGGTATTGTATGAGTCAGAAGAGGATCTTATCTGCAAATGCAGGTATTACCTTGATCATGATGACGAAAGGGAAGCTATAGCAAGAAGTGGAAGTGAAAAAATAGCGGAACATCATACATATGATGTCCGCTTTAATGAGATTTTTAATATTGTTTTTAATTAAGAGAAAGCTTTGTCTATTATCTGCAGAAGACGAATGTCGTATGTGTGGTATTTTGCAATGGTTTCATATCCATTATGGGCTATTTCGAGACGTTCATCTTCATGCCACAGGTAATATGTACAGAGCTCTTTTAAGTGCTCGGGACTTTCGTAGGCAACCAGATCTTTTCCGATACTAAATATTTCAGGAAGCTCTGACTGATAGTTGGTTATAAGAAAACCTCCAGCCCCTAATACATCAAATATTCTGAGTGGTAGTCCGGAGCGGATGGACTTGGCTGTTATGTTGAGGTTGATTTTACTGCAATTAAATATAAGAGGCATTTCATCAAGCGATCTTGCAAAACCACAGTTGTGAATGTGTGGCATGCTGCTTGTGTCACTTCCTGTATATATATTGACTTGAAATGAGTCTGACAGCATTCCAAGAAGCCTCAGCCTTTCCTGTTCGGCGACCTTCACACTAAGATAGTACTGGGCAACAAGCGCTTTGACATCAGTTCTTGAACCTGGCGGGAATTCATAGTGTGATGGTATGCATGACAGAAGCCGTTCTGCTGTTTCATCAGTAAGTATATTTTCTATAAAGTTATAACCATAAACCCATATCTGTGAATTGATTATTCCATCAACAAAGCCTTTGTCATAGTCAGACAGGACGGCATTGTTGAAATGACATTTTTCCTGATATGTTGAACCTATAAATGAAATGTCGCTATTGTATTGACTTGACTTATCCTTACTTGCTGATGATATTACCTTGTTGCTGCGGATTAGGTTTGTGGCAAGAGGAATATGGAAAATATGTCCATTATTATAGCGACAGAATTCGTTATAGAGCAACCTGTCAAATAGAAATACTCTGTTCACATTATTGGATAGTGCATTAGAATACAGTTCCAGTACAGGGCTGTCGACAATAAGACTTAAGATCGGAAGAGCGTCGTGTAGGGAAAGAGTGTAGATCTCGGTGGTCGCCGTATCATTAAAAAAAAAAAAA
>OOAG01000720.1_pt1 | contig 28406 bp, 26 predicted proteins | sample 1671461 | NCBI WGS metagenome assembly OOAG01 (sample SAMN06348159, study PRJEB24527) | human gut metagenome | biome: human gut; feature: ankylosing spondylitis patient; material: feces | host: Homo sapiens | place: China | collected 2015-10 | reverse complement strand
TTAGTTCAATCTATAAAATGCCACGACACGGTAACCATTTTCCAGATGTTGTACAACATCTGTAGGCAATGTTGCCTTGTCCTCAAACCTATCCAGACAGTAATCTTCCAAATACCCTACAACATACCCATCGGCCATACACAATGAAATAATGATATCCGTAGGAGACAATCCTTTGTCTATATCCTTGTTCCCACCAATACGCTCTTTCATGTCATAATATAGAACAGTCCTAAGATGCCGATTCTCCAAAAACATAACCAATTTGGATTCATATATTAATGGGCAGGTGTACATAAAGACATGCTTATCTTCAATCAGTTGTTCTGCATCATGACGTGCCTCCAACGGAGGCGCATATTTGCCGAAGTTGAAGAGATAAGAATGTACCAACTCACCTTTTGGCGTAAACACATGGGTTGTATCAGACATGTCATCCGTATAATAAATGCTGTCACCCACTTTTTGAAAAAGGGAATAGTTGGAATAATTGTCTTGGTCTTCCTCATCAAAGTAAGAAAACACCTTTTTGATGTTAAAATGAGAATCTGTCACGCAAAGTTTCACATTCAATTTTCCGGGCTTTAACGAAAACAAGAATGAACCATCGTCTAAAACTTTGAAGTCTTCTCCCCAAAAAGAAGTTTCCACCTTTTGGACGAATTGGCCACCATGGGTAAATGAAATCATCTTCTCACTGGCATCATCATATAGATAAACATAATGCTTGTCCACATCAAAAGAATTTACCCTCACATATTCCGAACCCGACCGGCCACGCTCACCATACTGCGTGATAAAATTCCCCTCCTTGTCGAACGACATCAGTTTAGATAGCCTTTCATCAAGTATGTATATAGTGTCACCGTATATCTTGAGCTTATCAAGATTCCTAAATGTATTTTGTGGTTCTTGTAGTTTTACGAACAGAACGGTGTCAATAAACGAAGGACTTATTCCTGACACTTCTTCCAAAGGCACATCAAGTTTCGTCTGTGGAACACAAGGGTTAATATCTGTTTTACTCTCCTTGCACGCAATAAAAAAGAACAGAAATAATATATAATAATGGATATATTTCATACCATTCTACTTTTAAAATTAGAACCTCCTGTACGGGAATCACTTGAAACGGCGAATCACTTCCACAAAGTCTTTCCCGTACTTTTCTTTTTTGAATTCACCGATGCCGCTGACCGTACCGAATGCTTCCACCGTTTGCGGACGAGCCTCACAAAGATTCTGCAACACCTTGTCGGACATAACGATATAAGGCGGAAAACCCTGTGCATCGGCCAGACGTTTGCGTAAAGCCCGCAAAGCCTCGAACAGTTCCTGACTGCCTGCCGCCAACGGCGCCGCTGCCGGACGACCACCCGTAAACAAAACGGGAGCCGCAACGGGACGAAGGGATTTTCGTCCGCGCTTCTGCGGCTTCTCCTCCCTGCGGATAACGGCCAGTTCCACTTTCCTACCTTTATATAAGACCTGCCTGCCGCTTTCGGTCAACTTCAGGTGGTTGCCTTCTTCGTAAGCTATCTCGAACAGACCGTTCTGCAACATCTGCATCAGGTAGTCCTGCCAATCGCGCGGCGGCACGTCGCGCCCCACCCCGAAAGTCTTCAGCGTTTCAAAATGCCCCTTCGTCACCTCCGGACTGAAATTGCCGCGCAGGATGTCCGTAAGCGTTCGGGCACTGACCTGCTCATCCGCCCGCACGATGGCACTCAAGGCTTTCTGGGCCAATATCGTACCGTCGAACCGTCGCGGAGGGTTCTTGCACACATCGCAATTTCCGCAATCCCCGTCAGTATGTTCCCCGAAATAATTCAGCAAAATGCGACGACGGCACACGTCTGATTCCGCATATTCCTGCATCCGGCGCAGCTTCTCCATGTTGATTTCCCGCTGTCCGCTCTCTTGGGCAAACTTGGACAACTGCACCAAATCGCCCAATGAATAAAACAATACCGTTTCTGCCGGAAGACCGTCGCGCCCGGCACGCCCGATTTCCTGGTAAAATCCTTCTATACTCTTCGGCAAATTATAATGAATCACAAAACGAACATTGGATTTGTCTATGCCCATACCGAACGCCACCGTGGCACACACCACCTGCACACGGTCGTGGATAAAATCATCCTGTGCCCTCTCGCGCTCCTCAGTAGGGAGCCCGGCATGGTAGGCCACGGCTGCTATATCATGCCCACGAAGCATCTCCGCCACGCTTTCGGTGGTCTTCTTGCTCAGGCAATATATGATTCCGCAATCGTCGGGATGCCGGGCGATAAGTTCCAATATGGCACGGTCCTTGTCTTTCTTTTGATACCCGCGTTTCACGTCAAGACTGAGGTTCGGACGATCGAAAGAAGAAATGAACACGACCGGGTCGGACAAAGCCAACTGCTTCTGTATATCCTCTCTTGTCAAACGGTCGGCCGTAGCGGTCAATGCCACAATCGGCACATCGGGAAACGTCTGCCTCAACAATCCCAATTGGGCATACTCCGGCCGGAAATCATGCCCCCATTGCGAGATACAGTGCGCTTCGTCCACTGCAAACAAGGACACTTTCATGTCCCTTATCAGATAAGGGAGTTCCAACATCAGACGTTCGGGCGAAATATACAACAGCTTCAACTCCCCTCTCAGGCAGGCGGCACGCACCCTGGCACTCTCGGCCTCGTCGTTCGCGCTGTTCAGTGCGGCCGCCGGCACACCGTTGGCCCGCAATCCCTCCACTTGGTCTTTCATCAAGGATATCAAAGGAGATATCACGACAGTCGTCCCTTCCTTCATCAACGCAGGAACCTGATAACACAAGCTCTTCCCGCCACCGGTAGGCATGAGCACCACGACATCATGTCCGGCCAAAACTTTTCCGATGATGTCTTCCTGCAAAGGACGGAAAGAGTCAAAGCCAAAATACCGTTTTAATATATTCTGCATAATTATTCACTACCTATTTTGTGAAAAACACCACAAAGATACGCCTTTTTTGCATCTTTTAATTGAATAGGCTTGTACAAGAAATAAAAAAAGGCGATTTTTGCATACAAATGAACAAACAAAAAGAATAATCATATCCGACGAAGGGGCAAAAGAAGGGCTGATTATTTTTTAATAAAACAATCCGAAGTATGGGAAAGTATAATTTAACAGAAAAGAAAGAGAAGAATGCTGCCTACCGTTCTCTGGTAAGAGCTGAACTGGTAGACGAGTTGTATGAAAAAATCCTGAAAGTGTTCGTGGTGGACAAGAAGTACCGCGACCCAAGTTATTCTGCCAAGAAACTGGCTGAAGAACTGAATACCAACACGCGTTATATCAGTGCCGTGGTCAATATCCGCTTCCATCAGAACTACTCCAGTCTGGTCAATGAGTACCGCATCAAAGATGCCCAGTATCTCCTGACGGACAAAAGATACATGGACAAGACGATGGAGGAAATTTCGGCTATGGTAGGATTTGCCAACCGCCAGTCTTTTTACGCAGCATTCTATAAAATCTTAGGTGTCACTCCGCGCGGTTACCGCATGGAACATCTCGCCAAAGAGAAGGAAGCAGCCAAGGCTTGACCAGACATGAACCAAATATAAAGGGATACATCCGTGCGATATATCCCTTTTTTTCATTCATATACCGACATGCAAACAGAAACTTTTTCCTATAATGACGAGCAATTTGCAGATTTGCAGATGCTCCGTTACCGGGTGGACGGGTTCGACCGGCTTTCCATCGCCCGGAAAAAACTGATATATTATTTGTCCGAAGCGGCACTGACCGGCCGTGACATACTTTGGGACCAGAACGGGAAATACAACCTGCGGATACGGAAAACGCTGGAGACCCTCTACACCGACTATTCCGGCGACCGGAACACTGCGGACTTCCAGGCATTCACCGTCTACCTGAAACGCGTATGGTTCTCCAACGGCATACACCACCATTACGGTTGCGAAAAGTTCAAACCGGGATTCAGCAAAACTTTCTTCCGGGAAGCCGTCCGGAACGTCCCTGCGGACAAGCTTCCGCTCGAAGAAGGACAGACGGCCGAGGAGCTTTGCGACCTGCTCGCGCCTGTTATCTTCGACCCGGAAGTCATGCCTAAACGCGTCAACCAAGCCGACGGGGACGACTTGGTAAAGACCTCGGCCTGCAACTACTACGGTGACGGGGTGACCCAGACGGAAGCGGAAACCTTCTACAACGCGATGAAGCAGGAGGGCGATCCGCGCCCTGTCATGTACGGCATGAATAGCCGGTTGGTGAAGGCCGACGGGAAATTGCAGGAAAAAGTGTGGAAGTCAGGAGGCCTGTACGGCGCGGCCATCGACCGCATCATCTATTGGTTGGAAAAAGCCGCCGACGTGGCTGAAAACGGGAAACAGGCCGAGGTGCTCCGCAAACTCATCGAATTTTACCGCACCGGCGACCTGAAGACATTCGACGAATACACCATCCTGTGGGTACAGGAGACCGAGGCGATGGTGGACTTCACCAACGGTTTCACGGAAACCTACGGCGACCCGTTGGGGCTGAAAGCCAGTTGGGAAGGATACGCCAACTTCAAGGACTTGGAAGCCACAGCGCGTACGGAAAAGCTAAGCGCCAACGCCCAATGGTTTGAAGACCACTCTCCCGTGGACGACCGTTTCAAGAAAGCGGAATGCCGGGGGGTATCGGCCAAAGTCATCAAGGCGGCCATCCTCGGAGGCGACCTCTATCCGGCCTCAGCCATCGGCATCAACCTGCCCAACTCCAACTGGGTGCGGGCGGAATACGGTAGCAAAAGCGTGACCATCGGAAACCTGACAGACGCTTACAACAAGGCGGCGCACGGTAACGGTTTCTTGCAGGAGTTCGTCATCGACGACGAAACGCTCCGGCTGCTCGACCGTTACCAAGACACCTGCGACGACCTGCATACCGACCTGCACGAATGCCTCGGGCATGGAAGCGGCAAACTCCTGCCGGGCGTGGACCCGGATGCCCTGAAAGCCTACGGGGCGGCCATCGAAGAAGCACGGGCCGACTTGTTCGGACTGTATTACCTGGCCGATACCAAGTTGGTGGAATTAGGGCTGACACCCGATGCCGAAGCCTACAAGGCACAATATTACGGCTACATGATGAACGGGCTGTTGACCCAAACGGTACGCATCGAACCGGGCCGTGACATCGAAGAAGCCCACATGCGCAACCGTGCCCTCATCGCCCGGTGGACCTACGAGCACGGCCGGGAAGAAGGGGTGGCCGAACTTGTAAAACGTGACGGGAAAACCTACGTCCGCATCCGCGACTATGAGAAGCTTCGCGAGTTGTTCGGCCTCCTGCTCAGCGAGATACAACGCATCAAAAGCGAAGGAGACTACGAGGCTGCACGCGACTTAGTGGAACGCTACGGCGTGAAAATCGACCCGGACCTGCACACCGAAATCCTGCAACGTTACCGGGCACTGCACCTCTCGCCCTACAAAGGCTTTATCAATCCGGTCTACACGCCGGTCTACAATGAACAAAAAGAAATCACCGACATCAAGGTGGAATACGGCGAAGCCTACGACGCACAAATGCTGCGCTACAGCCGGGACTATGCCACCCTGCCTTACTGCAACGAATAATGGACATACCAGAAACCATCCGAAAGATAAAAACGGAGTTGCGCCTCGCCATGAACGGCGTGGCTTCTGCCTACATGCGTGAAAACGGCATGAACTATAAACTGAACTTCGGGGTGGAACTTCCTCGGCTCCGTGACATCGCCGCCGGGTTTCCCGCAGACCACGACCTGGCCCAAGCCTTGTGGAAAGAAGACATCCGGGAATGCAAGCTGTTGGCAGCCATGCTCCAACCCACCGATACGTTCTATCCCGAAATCGCCGACATTTGGGTGGAAGCGATGCCCAATACGGAAATCGCACAACATACCGTGCAGAACTTGTTCTGCCGCCTGCCCTACGCCTCGCAGAAAGCGTACGAATGGATTGCCTCGGAAGACGACATGTTCCAGCAATGCGGCTACCTGATCCTGGCACGCCTGTTCATGCAGGGCCTCCGCCCCAACGAACGCTCGGCCGACGAGTTTCTCGACCAAGCCCGCACGGCCCTGCACGCGCCCCTCCCCGTACGCCGCGCCGCCGTCTCGGCCTTACAGAAATACCAGGCATTGGACGACGCGGCACACGAGGCAGGGGAAAAGATTCTCCGGGAAGCCGGATTCTGAACTTCCCACAAAAATAGGACGCACATCATTCTGATTTTAAAGAAAAAAAGATTAACTTTGTGCGGTTTGGTAAAACAAAAGCTTTTATAAGAATATGAAAAAAGGAAAAGTAGATGCCCTGTTAGGCATCGTTTTCGGAGACGAAGGCAAAGGAAAAGTGGTAGACGTGTTTACCCCGGAATATGACGTGGTGGCCCGTTTCGCAGGCGGCCCGAATGCCGGACACACCATCATTTTCGAAGGCAAGAAGTTCGTGCTCCGCTCCATCCCTTCGGGCATCTTCGCAAAAGACAAAGTGAACATCATCGGCAACGGTTGCGTCATCGCTCCGGACTTGTTCATGGCCGAAGCCAAGGAACTGGAGGCCGCAGGATACGACCTGAAAGGACGTCTGCACATCAGCAAGCGCGCCCACCTGATCCTGCCTACCCACCGTGTCCTGGACCGTGCCTACGAAGCCGCCAAAGGTAAGGCCAAAGTGGGCACCACCGGCAAGGGCATCGGCCCCACATACAGCGACAAAGCCGCACGTATCGGCTTGCGCGTGGGTGACATCCTCGACCGCTTTGAAGAAAAATATGCAGCTCTGAAAGCACGCCACAAACAGATACTGAAAGACTTACACTATACGGACTACGACATCACGGACGAAGAAAAGCTCTGGTTGGAGGGCGTGGAATACTTGCGCGGTTTCCACCTGACAGACACGGAAATCGAAATCAACCGTTACCTGAAGGAAGGCAAGAACGTGTTGGCCGAAGGCGCTCAAGGCACCATGCTCGACATCGACCACGGAACCTATCCTTTCGTCAGCTCTTCCAATACCACTAGCGGAGGCGTATGCACGGGACTGGGCGTAGGCCCGACGGACATCCGTGAAGTGTTCGGTATCTTCAAGGCATACAGCACACGCGTAGGCTCGGGTCCGTTCCCCGTAGAGTTGTTCGACGAGACAGGCGACACGCTTCGCGAAGTAGGACACGAATACGGTGCCGTGACGGGACGCAACCGCCGTTGCGGTTGGGTGGATTTGGTGGCATTGAAGTATGCCATCATGATCAACGGCGTGACGCAGCTCATCATGATGAAAAGCGACGTGCTCGACGGGTTCGACACCATCAAGGCGTGCGTGGCCTACAAGAAAGACGGCGTGGTGATGGAAGACATGCCTTTCGAGACGGAAGGCTGCGAAGCCGTCTACAAGGAACTTCCGGGTTGGAAGGAAGACTTGTCGCACATGACGGACGAGAGCCAGTTCCCGCAAGCTTTCAAAGACTACATCCGTTTCCTCGAAACGGAATTGGAGACTCCGATTACGATCCTGTCCGTAGGTCCCGACCGCGCACAGACCATCGTACGTAAAAAATAAAATCTGTTTCATAAGCAAATGCCTGAGCCAGCCCCCTTAAGGCTCGGGCACAGCCCCGTCCTTCCGGCCTTTCCCGCCTATAGGACGGGGCTTCTCATTCCCCCCGCCTCCCATCCACCATGCTGTAAAACATATCCAGTCAACCTTGCCCCCCCGTCAAAATAGTATAAATTTGTTCTGAAAACTTTATTTCTATCCGTTTACACTTTATGAGACAAGTTAAAAAAACTATCCTCTTCCTGCTCATAGCCTTTCTAACCTCTTGCACAGAAAAGTCAGGGAAAAGCACTTTGGAATTTGCACAAACCTTGCATTTTGCCGAAGAAGCCTGCCAATCGGTCAACGAAAGGGTGGACTCGGTCATCTACCTGCCCCTGCAATCCACGGAGCAGTCTGCCCTGCGGAACATCGACAAGATGTATTTCCGGAACGGCCTGATTTACGCCGGCGACCTCAGCAGCCGCAAGGTCGCAGCCTTCCACAACGACGGGACAGTGGCATTCGTTGTCAACCGCTCCGGGCACGGCGAAGGGGAATACCAGGACTTCAAGAGCTTCACGGTGGATGGAGAACACATCTACGTGGCAGACAACACGCGCCGCGCCGTTCTCCTTTACGACTGCCGCACAGGAGCCTATGAGGAACAAAAACCACTGCCCGTCATGTCGTGGGACATCGAGGCTGCAACCAACGGAGAGTTCCTCCTGACCTTTGTCCCGAACATAGGAGGACTGCCGGCTATCGCCCAACCGCTCTGCCGCGTCTTCATCACAGACGCGGATTTCCAGATACGGAAAGGGCTTTTCGAGTATGATGAAAACTATCGGGATGCCCTGGGGCTGCAGACCTACTTCACCCACGACGAGGAGCACATCTACTTCTCCTCCTATTGGTTTGACGGCATGACCGCTTTCGATATCCATAACCCCGAAAACTACGAACACATCGCCATAGATTTCGAGAACCGGCTGACGGAAGAGGAACGTACGGGCAAAAGCCCGCTCGACCGCAGCGCGGCCAACTATCTGGGCGCGACCCCGTTTTTCACCTCCCATTACATCGGCATGCTCATCACCGGACCGGAATATTCCACCGACTACCTGTATGACAAACGGGACAGTGTGTTCTGCACCAACATCGAGGAGGATTGCAGCGGCGCGTTCCTGTTGCCCGTCGCCACCTGCCGTGACATGTTCGTCAGCTACATTTCCGATTACGACACTTATGCGGCATTGGTGGAATGCGGTTTCCCTCCGGCTGACAAGGCCACGGAAGAGGCATTGGGCAACGGCGACACCGTCCTCCTCTTCTACAAAATGAAACCTTAACCCCCACCTACAAAGAGAGCCGGACTGCCCACTGCAATCCGGCTCTCTTTATATCCCGTCACGACATAGGGCTTTCCGTATGTTCCTCATCGCAGTTCGTGCCGCATGGAAGCCACGTCCTCGGGATTGGCTCCCAGTTCCATGGCCTTGTCCAAATCGGCACGGGCTTCTTTCTTCCGCTTCGTCTCGATGTAGAGCGCGGCACGGTTGAGCAAATAATCAATGTTCTTCGGTTCCAAAGAAATCGCTTTCGTGAAATCCGCCTCAGCCGCCTCGTATTGCTTGCGCGTCTGTTCCAAACCGGCACGTACGGCATAGAGGATGGCATGGTCCGGCGCGGCAGCCACCATGGCATTGATCTGCTCCATGGCCTCCCGCGGACGGTTGTCTTTCTCATTCAACAGCACCAAGCCGATACGCGCCTCTTCGTGTGCAGGGTTCAGCTTGAGCAAAGCCTCGTAATCCGCACGCGCCCTCCTGTAAAGCCGTTGCCCGGTATAGATATACGCACGCATGAAAAGCGCTTCCTGCTCGTCGGCCTTCCAGTCCAACACGTCGCTATAGTCCACCAAAGCCTTCTCCTTGTTGCCCAACTGCATGTAGAGTTTGGCCCGTGCCATGCGGAGCGGCAAGACGTGGGGAGCCACGTTCAGCCCCATCGTGTAGCTCTCCAAGGCTTTCTCCGGCTTGCCCCGGTGCTCCTGCATCCGTCCAATCTGGTAGTATATCATGGCATTGGAACGCTGCGCCGGTTCAATGCGCATGGCCTCACGGAACAGACGCTCGGCCTTCTCCGTACTGTCCGCCGACATGGACTCCAACGCCCGCCGCACGTACGCCCTATAGTCCGACACCTGAGCCTGACAGACGGTTGCCGCCAAACACAACACCAAAGTCAATTTCCACTTTCCCATACTCCCTCCTTTTTTGATTGATACCTGAAACCTCGCGAGAAGGATTCGATTCGCAAATATAAGCATTTTGACAGACACGGCCTCGACTTTTCGCCCCTAAATTCAGGGCTACGGGCGTTTCAGCATCCCAAGACCTGTCCTTGCAAAATAACAGCAAAACACACATTATTGCGCCAAAAAGACACAATAACAGTTGTTTTCCGCCTCTCTTTCCTTTCATAAATCCTCCAACCGACAGCAAAACCAGAGCAAATCAGATACAAACTTTCACAATTCAGGGCTAAACCCAAGTGAATATTTACCACTTTTAAGAATCATTTAAAGCCAAACGGAAAATCATTTTCAGCCGAATGATTTCTCATTTGGCTGAAAATGATTTTCGGTTCGGTGAAAAACAGCGTTTTTCTGTCCTGAAAGTGGAAAACCAAGTGGGTTTGAGAGGGTATATTCTTCTATTTGAATGATTTCTTATGTCAAGTTCCGCATGACGGATTGTACGGAGAATGGGATGTGTGGCTCACCCGTCCACGAACGGTAAGCGCAAAAAACGGTTTTCCGGCTGACACGATGTCTGTTCAAACCGCCTGAAGGCTGACACAGCGATTCTGCTAGCCCCCGCGTAAATCGTTTATTTCCGAGTGCCCTGATAGTTGAGCCGAAATAAAGAAGTTTTGAAAGGGTAAAAATGGCAATCTGTCAATGGTGGCATTTTGTCAAGTCTATAAGGATTCAATATTTATCCATTAAAAATGATGAAAACCTTTGGCCGTCCCGCACTTTCTCCATACATTTGGAGCAACCTACATAATGAAAAGCAAATGAAAGACCTTACCATTTGTTGCACCTGCCCCCAAAACGGACAGGACAAAACATTACCCCATCCTGCATCCGGCAAAATGCAGGTTTTCAGAATCCTCGTCCTCTTACTGTCCCTCCTTACGACAAGAGCCGTAAAGGCACAGTCTCTGTCTGTCCCTTCGGACGGGAGGCAAATAGAAAAGTACCTCCAAAAATCATATCAGGAATACATGGAGGCCATCAACACCGATGACAGAAAAACAGAGGAAAAGTTTCTTCAAAACCTGCTCACCCCGGAAATGAGGAAAAAACGGGCACGATTGGCGTGCGCCACGGATAGCGACCCCATGATTCGGGCGCAAGACGTTACGGAATATTCCATCCAGTCCGTACGGTGCAGGCATCTGTCCGGCTGTTGGTACGAAGTGTCATACCGCCCGTACCCCCAAGATTCAACGACCTATATCCCGTTACGCATCACGACAGATTCCTTGGGAAAGACACGTATTTCGTACGTAACACCTGATTGGGGCAACCGTAATTACGGGGATTATTGGTTTGATATTCCTGAGGAAAAGGTCATAGACCACCAAGACGGGAAGACATTTGTGGAAACCTTTTACAAGTCGTACGCCCATACTTACATAAAAATGGAACCGGATTTGGAACAAGGCTTGAAACACTTGCGAGAGACCTACTGTACCCCCGCCATGCAGGAAAAATACGTCCGGTCGAAAAAAGAAGTGGAACTGGAAGCCCCTATGTTCGACCCCGTCATAGGAAATGACGACTTCGATGCCTTTTGGTACAGCTCCTTGCAGATTCATCCCACCGAAAACAAAGGATGCTTCACAGTAAGCTATAGTTACACAAAACTTCAAGTCACCCTCCAATGCCAAGACGGCAAATATAAAATAGCCGATGTGGAACTTATCCCTTAACAACACCATCAAAAAGAAAATACGCCATGGAATCATACTTGGAAAACTACACCGTGCGCTACAACATGTCTGCGAGAAAAGACACCGTAAGGGTCAAGAACCTGACTTGCCCTTACATTGACAGGGAGGGCAAGGCTTTCGTCTTGCTCAAAGACAGGACGGGACTGTAAAGAAACGCATTGCAACCATGAGACTGCCATTTTAATCTTATATTTATAGGAAATAGTCATGAAGAAAACGTTTATCGGATATCTGTTAGCACTTATTCCATTATCCTCCTATTCCTGCTTGCAAGCAGGAATAGGAGACAATACACCTGAAAAGGAATATCAAACCATACTTATGGAGAACGACAGCCTGAGACCTACCCGGAAATGGACATTCAGGTATGACGATAAGAATTTCCCATGCGACCACGGAGCGTACGATGGTACGATTAAAGGTTTTGATACGGACGGTAAGGGGCATTTTTACATTTTAGGCGGAGAACCCGTCCGATTGGCTTGTTTCATAGGAGAGAACATGGAATGGAGCCGAGACCTCGGCTTGTCCATGAGACACTGCCAGAATGCTTTATTCAAGATGGTAAACGATTCCATTTATTTCATAAATGAAGTCAAATACATTTATTCTTATGATAAGGAAAACTCTACTTATTTCAAAGATGAAGCCAAATTCATTTCTTACCAGGACGAAGCCAATTCCATATTTCGTATCCACAAAAGCGGCAAAGGAAAGTTAGAACGTTTCCCCCTACACATAGATGGGGAATACCTTGAGGGGAAATTGCGAGACAACGGTTTTTATGTAGTGGCAAGACCCGATAATGTACCCGACAGCGTTTCGCTCGATGACAGAAGCCACGACATAGGCTATCTCTTCACATACCCTAATAAATTGCAAAATAAGGTCAGCGGAGGAAACGGCATTGCCAAGTTGCGCCTTGACGGCATACCGGTATTTATTGATTTGGAAAACAATCCCCCTTATACGGGTTTCTATGGGAAAACTGACAACTTTCTTATATATGGTTCCATAGACTATGACATCGGTTCGATTGCAATAATAGACACGATACGCCGCACCATAACAAAACATCCCATTTCCGGCTTGCCACGATTGGACGCGACAACCGGTTGGTTTCCGGGTGGCGCACTATGTTCTGACAATACAACAGTTATTGTCAACAAGCATCTGTACGCAATAGGATACGACAATATAAAAATGACTTATACCATCGTGGAATATGATTTAAGCCCCATATTACATCTTGCACATGCAACCGCCCAACCGTCAGCATTCCGAACTTTCTTGTCTGGGTTTAAGAAATGCTCCCAAATCAATCTTTCGTCATTTGGAGAGAAAATCATATCCGATTCAGCTTTGATAGACGGCGACATGTATGCCCGTTTTCTTCCTCCCATACAAGACGACTGCCTTTGCGAACAGTATAATGTCTTTTGGCAAAAAGGAAGTTACATGGAGTGTGGAGGTTTTATCACCGTCATGCTGAAAAGGCACTGCCAAGACTACAAGGACGGGAACAGCCAATATTTCATAGAGAATCTTGTCACCGACTATATGCTCGTCACATATTCATGCGACGGTGAAATTCTGGATTTTAAAACGGTAGGACACGACGGGAGGGCATACTTCACACGTATAGCCCCCAAAGGACAGGCACCAAACTTCCTTGTGGAGCAAGGCTCTTTGGACGATTGTACTTCAATCCTCCGATACCAAGACTTGACCTACACGGTAAGAACGTACGAATACAACGTAAGCCCGGACGGGAAAATCAAAGAGAGAACAACCGGAACAGCCCAAAAAGAAACCATTAAAAATCCGGAGAACGACCGCGCCCCTATCCGGTTTGACGAATTTATGTCCTATTTTAAGAAATGGGAAAAACCTTATGTCAACGATTCCTTATTCATACCTTCCACCCAACAAGCCTACTTACCTTTTCCGGAATGCTTCTCCCTCATTCCGGACACCCTCGATTGCGGATGTTGGACACGCGACCTCCAATGGACACCCGGCCGATACATCGAAAGCAAGAAACGCTATTTCTTTTTCGTCACCAAAGGTTGCATGACTCCTCATCGCGCCCCGTCTCCATATGCGGATTACATGGTACTGGAGTTCAGTAAAGACGGTATATTTAAGGAAGCCTCGAATATCTTTCATGCAACTGACGACTCGGATATCGAGGATTTACCATTAGCATTAACTTTACGGCTAAAACGTTCCCTTGATTCAACTGTCATTAAAGAGATTTACAGAAAGCCATGAAACATACCATTTTAATCTTAGCCCACAAAGGTCAATCTGCGGGTTTGACTTATTTTATACATAAAAAGTAACGAAAACATTTGGCCGTCCCGAACATTCTCCATACATTTGGAACAACCTACATAATGAAAAGCAAATGAAAGACCTTACCATTTGGTGCACATACCATAAAGACGAACAAATCCAACAATTCGGATTACTGGAAGATGACGTAATGCGCCTCTTCAAGGGTAATGATACCGGAATCGAGGGAGAGAACATCAACCACCTGAATCCGTTCTATTCCGAAATAGTCACTTTATATTATGTATGGAAAAACGGAATCCAAAGCCGGAGAGTGGGATTCTGCCATTACCGCAGGCGGTTCGGACGAATAGCGGATGTGGAACCCGGCACATGCCAAGTGTTGGCCACCAACCGTAACTGCCATGTCTTCGGTCACTACAAGGGTGCACATAAAATCCCGACCAATTTATATCAGAAATAAAATCAAAAGATGAAAATATCAAGTATTTTAATGAAAAAAGCAATGGATGCATTCACCTTGAAAATCCCCAACCATAAGTTTGTATTCATTACAATAATCTTATCAATCACATTGATTTCAGTTAGTACCATACCTCTTTCCGCACAAGAACGTGTGGACATTGACACCCTATGGTATCGTTACCATAATCCAGAGCAAGACCATTATCCGGACTTGCTTCCCGAAGACTGTTATATGGAATTGTATTTGGAAAACGGCATATTGAAGAAAGGGTACTTTTGGGGAACGAGTGACGAGTTTGAACAAGCTCGTGAAGGCTACGAGTGCGGCTATTTCGTCATGCCCATGACAGATATAAAACAAGACAAAGACTCCATTTCATTCCGTCTGGACATTGTCACAACCTCAAGCGGTGAAAAAGTCAACACTTTCGTCAAAGCCCCCATCGACCGCCATATCCGTTCCTGGCAAGAAGCCATGTCCCGCTATCAGACGTGGGAACCCTTTACCGACCGGATGGAGGATGAGATACAAATGAGTATCTCCTTTGCCCAGTGGTTGGAAAATGACGTTGTACGGTATGGCATGTCTCCGATGAAAGATTCTATAACAGTCAAGAATCTGACCTGTCCTTACAACGATAAGAACGGTAGGGTCTTCGTCTTGCTGAAAGGCAAAATTCCATTATCCTCCTAATTCCTGTTTGCAAGCAGGAATAGGAGACAATGTACCTGAAAAGGACTATCAAACCATCCGTATGGAGAACGACAGCCTGAGACCTACCCGGGAAATGGACATTCAATTATGACGATGATTCTAAAAATTGTGATGCTTACTTCATCTATGTCACACCCAAATAAATAACGAATGAAGCTGATAATAAAACTAATAAAGATTGTCGTCCGTATTTTTGCGGCAATAGTGCTTTTGCTCATCCTGATCGTGGCAATAGGTTTAACCATACAGCATTTCACCACAAAAAAGGCATACAAATACCATATAAGTCAAATACAAGCTGAACGAATCGCTTTATGCGATTCGTTCGCTCATGGCATCAACTTATATAAGTTGTCGTTCGAGACTGTCCCGACCGGTTATAAACATGGACTCTTCGTTGGAGGAATTGAACCTTATTTAGAGGGATGCGCAGACAGCTTGACGAATATTACATTCACGACCACTCCACAGGCTTCAGGAAACGTACTCATTCCTCTACAAATAAAAGGAAATAAGGTAGAAGCATTGACCCTACAAGAATGTACTGGTAACGACACCATTGACGGAGACTTCTATGACAACACCAAGGATTTGGGAGCGTTTTTGCAAAAAGGAAGGCCTCATCTAGAAAATTACGCGCATAGCAGTCGCATCTTACATGGAGGTACCTTGTTTATCGCCACGCCCAAACATGTTGGGGCACTGCATCACATCATCATCCGATTTGAGAATGGACAACTTATATGCCAAGTCCGCCAAGGCACGCCCAAAGCCTACTTCATCAAAAGCATCGTAACAAATACACCTGAAAGACTCCCAAAAGTTATCAACCTGAACTCAAACAACCAAGAAATGTCAAACGAACTATAAATGAATAAAAGAAAAACATACCTCTTCGACGTAAAAAGCCCTACTTGGATAGCAATTACAGTGTGTCTTGCACTTTTTGTAACTGTAATCCATGGGTGCAAACATTCCGATGAAACTCTCCCGTCAGACAAGAAAGCAAAACGAAAGCGTTTTCAGGCCGGAATGCGTTTAAATACATTATTATGCAGGAGGGATTTGGAAAGCGCGCTCCTGTTTATTGACACACTGCACACCCGATATCCCCGCGACCCTCAATTCTACTTCGGCGAAGGATGGATATACCAGATGAAAAATGACAGCGTCAAGGCACGCTCTTGTTTCACGAGGGCTGTGGCTATATACGATTCGTTGATAGCGGTAAAAAAGGATTTCGGAGACCAGATAAACCGTGCTTTTATCATTCTAATTTTAGATGGAAGAAAGGCGTACAACCAAAGCCTGGACGAAATCCTACGTACATCAAGAAATCCTCATGATTCACTCGTCATTGAAGAGATTTGGAGGAAAGTCATCTATAAAAAGGAGGATTTGTTCAAGCCTGAGATGCTAATAACCCTTCCCGATTCAATCACACAACGACATTAAAGCCATGAGACATGCCATTTTAATCTTAGCCCACAAAAACATCGGGCAATTATGCAGGTTGGCCGGATATTTCGAAAAGGCTTGCGACGTATTCATCCATATAGACAAAAAGCAATCCGTCACACGCGAAGAGGAAGAAAAGTTGCGTAGTTACAAACAAGTGAAAGTAGTTTCGCGTGAATATGACGTGAACTGGGGCGGCACAAGCGTATTGGAAAGCGAAATGCACCTGTTGCGTATGGCTGTGCAACGCAGCGATGCCGATTACTTCCATCTTATCAGCGGACAAGACTACCCAACTCGTCCGTTAGATTATTTCCTGGAGTTCTTTGACCGGAATGCGGGAAAAGAATACATCGGATACCTGCATTTGCCGCATCCTAACTGGGAAGACAATACTTTCCGCCGACTGCAATATTATTATCCATACGACTATGCCGCAGGAAAAAGGAATCCGCGCGGGGTGGGTCAGGGAACAGGTAAGGCAACAACAGGCCAAAAGGGCAAAACGCCCCATTCCCGATGAGTTCGACCATCTGTACGGCAGTTCGCAATGGTAGTCCATTACCCGAAAGGCTGCCACCACCTTGTTGGACTATACCGACCGCTTCCCCTCGCTTTATGGCCGGATGTGGATGACTTTCGTGCCGGAGGAATGTTATGTGGCCACCGTACTGGTCAATCTGATGAACAAGGAGGACATCGTGCCTTGGAACCACCGTTTTATCCGTTGGAAACATGAAAACGGCAACCGGTCGGCCAATTTGGGATGCGAACACTTCCATTACCTTTTGGAAGACGAATACCTTTTCGCACGAAAAATCGAGCTGCCATGCAGTACGGTGCTATTGGACAGGATAGACCGGTATCTGTTACAAGATAAGGATATTCGTCTGATGCCTACCGGAGGTTGGAGGTATGACGGTTTCCTGAAATACGGGCATGACAAGAAGTTTTGCGATTTCGTCACGCAAATGTGGTGGGACATAGGGGCAAGGACGGGAATAGACATGGGTGCGGTGCCAGTTATTACGTATCGCAATGGAGAAGCCGCGGACTTGCGTTTGCCGGATATGACGCGAATCCCCACACTCCGGATTTGTCGGGCATGCTCCTGCCCGAAGGGGAGGCTGCCTGCGAAGTGGCAGACCTCACGGAAGAACTGGACATCCCTACCCCCTTTGACATCGTGGTATGCAAGGACGTGCTCCCGTATATCCCGGAGGAATCGGTATCCACGGCCATAGGTAACCTCGCACGACTGTCGTCGCATTTCATCCTGTTAAGTTGGAACGTAACGGACTCCTTGGCCACCCTCCCCCATAGGAACATGACGGACGGAGACATCATCCCACATTTTGAAAAGGAAGGTTATACCGTAGAAAAGTATATGACGGCCAGGCTGCACGTCGTTTTAAAAAGGAAAGACTGCTGTGTGCTCACCCGGCAAAACCTGCCACTCATCGACTACTAAGAAACTGTGATATCCCATAAAGAAAGGAGCAGCCCACGTGCCACAGAATGACACATTGGCTGCTCCTTTCTACATATACTGTCAGGCATTCTTGATATAATCCACAATCCACTGCCCTACTTCCGTCGTCCCGTAACGCTCCCCGCCTTCTACCTGAATTTCCGGCGTACGTACATTGGCATCCAAAGAAGCATTCACAGCCTTGCGAATCAATGCGCCTTCTTCCTTCAAATCAAAGTACTCGAACAGCATGGCCACGGAAAGAATCTGGGCCAAAGGATTGGCGATGTTCTGCCCCTTGGCTTGCGGCCAAGAACCATGGATAGGTTCGAACACTGGCGTATGCTCACCCGTGGAAGCCGACGGCAACAAGCCCATGGAACCGGTAATGCAAGAGCCTTCGTCGGTCAGGATGTCGCCGAAAGTATTCTCCGTCACCATCACGTCAAAGAAACGCGGGTCTTGAATCATGCGCATGGCGGCATTGTCCACGAACATATAATCGGTCTCCACTTCAGGATACTGCGGAGCCATCTCCTTGGCCACCTGACGCCACAGCCGGCTCGATGCCAACACGTTGGCCTTGTCCACCACCGTCAGGTGCTTGCGGCGGCGCATCGCATATTCGTACGCCACGCGAAGGATACGTTCGATTTCCGGACGCGTATAAGCGTTCGTGTCGTATGCCTTTTCATCATCTTGGTACTTCTCTCCGAAATACATGCCGCCGGTCAGTTCGCGGATACAAATGAAGTCGGCACCGCGCACCAATTCGTCCTTCAACGGCGACTTGTGAATCAGGCAATCAAAAGTCTCCACCGGACGGATATTGGCAAACAAGCCTAACTTCTTGCGCATGGCCAAAAGTCCTTGTTCGGGGCGTACCTTGGCCGTGGGGTCATTGTCGAACTTAGGGTCTCCCACGGCCGAAAACAATACGGCATCGGCATCCATGCAGACTTTAAACGTTTCTTCGGGGAACGGGTCGCCCACTTTGTCGATGGCTTCCGCACCGCAAAGTGCATATTGGTAACTTGCGTGATGGCCGAACTTCTCGCACACGGCATTCATCACTGCAACTCCTTGTTCCAAAATCTCGGGGCCTATGCCGTCGCCCGGCAATACGGCAATCTTTAAATCCATAATATTCAGTTTATATTCGTTATTTCAATCATCAAACATGACTCTCCAAGTCCTTATAATCTCCCTCGATGAGGTTCAGCAACTTCACCGTGGCCTTGATGGCGGCTTCCGTCTGGTCGGCATCCAGACCGCGCGTACGATACACCTTCCCGTTCCAGTTCCACGTAATGACGGCCTGTACCAAAGCATCCGTCCGCCCACCCGGCGGAATACTCACACTGTAATTGGCTAGCCACGGGAACTTCCGCGAAAGGCGGTTCTTATAGATATGACGGGCAGCACGCATGAAAGCATCGAACTGGCCGTCGCCGGAAGCATTCTCTTCGTAAGCCTCCCCGTTGATTTCCAGCTTTACTTGTGCCATCGGTTTCAGGCCGTACGCCGTGGTGACCATGTAACTCAACAGCCGGACATGCTCCTCCACGGTATCATGCTTCAGCACGTCGGACACAATATAAGGCAAGTCCTCCTGCGTCACCAACTCTTTCTTGTCGCCCAACTCAATGATACGTTCCGTCACTTTGCGGGTCTGTTCGGGCGACAATTCCAAACCCAATTCCTCCAAGTTCTTGAGGATATTGGCCTTCCCGCTGTTTTTGCCCAAGGCATACTCCCGCTTACGGCCGAAACGCTCGGGCAAAAGGTCGTTGCAATAAAGGTTGGCCTTGTTGTCCCCGTCGGCATGCACACCGGCCACCTGCGTAAACACACTCTCGCCCGTAATCGGGCGGTTGGGCGGGATAGGGATACCGGAATAGCTTTCCACCATCCGGCTCACTTCGTTCAACCGGCTCTCATCGATGCCTGTCTGTGCATTGAACTGGTCTTTCAATATCGCCTGCACACTGGCCAACGGGGCATTCCCCGCCCGCTCACCCAAGCCGTTGACTGAGGTATGGATACCCCGGCAACCGCCCAACACGGCAGCCAGCACGTTGGAAATGGCCAAGTCGTAATCGTTATGGGCATGGAAGTCGAAATGCACGCCCGGATAGCGTTTCACCATCTTGCGGATGTAACTCAACAAATCCAATGGATTCAGGATGCCCAACGTATCCGGCAACATAAAACGCCGAATTTTCGTATCTTTCAAAGCATCCATCAATGCAAAGACATAGTCCGGCGAATGCTTCATGCCGTTGCTCCAGTCTTCCAGATAGACGTTTACGGCAATGCCCAGTTCTTCGGCATAATCCAAAGAACGACGGATGTCGGCCACGTGCTGCTCCAACGTTTTCTTCAACTGGTTCGTACAATGGTTCTCCGAACCCTTACACAACAAATTGATGTTCTTACACCCGCAAGCATGAATCCAATCCAAAGAAGCGTGCCCGTCTACAAACCCCAAAACTTCCACCCGATGGAGCCGCCCGGTCTGGCGCGCCCACTGGCAAATGCTACGCACCGCATCCACCTCTCCCTCGGATACCCGAGCCGAAGCCACTTCTATGCGATCCACGTTCAGGTCCTGCAACAGCGCACGGGCTATCATCAACTTTTCATGCGGCACGAAACTTACGCCACTAGTTTGTTCCCCGTCGCGCAAGGTCGTGTCCATGATTTCTATCTTCACAGGATTCGCTTCCATCCTTATCAGGCGTTACGACGCTCCCAATCCTCTATCTTTCCTTTGTTTTCCAACAGGAAGTCGATGTCGTCGAGCGCATTCATCAAACAATATTTCTTATACCCGTTGATTTCAAACTTCTCACTATGCCCCGTGGCCTTATTGGTCACTGTCTGGTTCGGCAAATCCACCTCTACCTGCATCTTCGGGTCGGCTTCGATGGAAGCAAACAATTCGGCCAGGAAGTCCTCGCTGACCACCACAGGCAACACAAAATTGTTCAATTCGTTGTTCTTGTGGATGTCGGCAAAGAAACTGCTGATAACGACCCGGAAACCGTAACCGGCTATTGCCCAAGCCGCATGTTCGCGACTGGAACCGCTACCGAAATTCTTCCCGGCCACAAGAATCTCTCCCCCGTAAGTAGGGTTATTCAATACAAAATCCTTGTTCACCGTCCCATCGGCATTGTAACGCCAGTCACGGAACAGGTTCTCACCGAAAAAGCTCTCTTCTCTTGTCGTGGCTTTCAAGAAACGTGCCGGAATAATCTGGTCGGTATCCACATTCTCCAAAGGAAGAGGCACACATGTACTTGTTATGATATTGAATTTCTGTTTCATAGCTCTATTACATTAATGTTCGCGGATCGGTTATCACTCCTGTCACGGCTGCGGCTGCGGCCACCAACGGACTGGCCAAAACCGTACGCGCACCGGGACCTTGACGTCCTTCAAAATTACGGTTGGAAGTGGACACGGACAATTTCCCTGCCGGAATCTTGTCGTCATTCATGGCCAAACAGGCCGAACAGCCGGGCTGACGGAGCGCAAAGCCTGCCTCCTCAAACACCTTGTCCAAACCTTCGGCCTTAATCTGGTCGGCCACCATCCATGAACCGGGCACCAACCACGCCACCACACGGTCTGCCTTCTTACGTCCCTTCACAATGGAAGCAAAAGCGCGGAAATCCTCGATGCGCCCGTTGGTACATGCCCCGAGGAATACATAATCCACCGGTTTGCCCAACAGCTTCTCGCCCGGTTGGAAACCCATATAATCCAAGGACTTCAGGTATGACACACGCCCGGCTTCAGGCACCGTGCCTATCGCCGGTACACTTTCCGTAATGCCGATGCCCATACCCGGATTCGTCCCGTATGTGATACGGGGTTCAATTTCTGCCGCATTGAAGGTCAGTTCTTTGTCGAACACGGCATCTTCCCCACTCTTCAAGGTCTTCCAATAGGCCACGGCTTTGTCCCAGGCTTCGCCCTTCGGAGCATATTCGCGCCCTTTGATGTACTCGAAAGTCACCTCGTCCGGAGCAATGAAGCCGCCACGGGCACCCATTTCAATAGAAAGGTTACACAGCGTCAAACGTCCTTCCATGGACAAATTACGTACTACGGAACCGGCATATTCCACAAAATAACCGGTAGCCCCCGAAGTCGTCAACTGCGACATCAGATAAAGCGCCACGTCTTTGGCTGTCACTCCCTTCCCTAATTCGCCTTCCACATTAATGCGCATGGATTTGGGCTTTTGCTGCAGGATGCACTGGGATGCCATCACCATCTCCACTTCAGACGTTCCGATACCGAAAGCCACGGCACCCATGGCTCCATGCGTAGACGTGTGGGAATCACCGCACACAATCGTCATGCCGGGCAACGAAAGACCGCGCTCCGGCCCCACCACATGGATGATGCCGTTCTTCGGGTCCATCATGCCGAAGTGGGCCAGACCGAAATCGGCCGCATTCTTGGCCAACGTGTCCACCTGTGTTTTACTGACAGGGTCCTCTATCGGCTTATCCTGGTCGTGCGTCGGAGTGTTATGGTCCGGCATACAATAAATATGGTCGGGACGGAAACATTTCAAGCCTCGGGCACGCATGCCGGCGAAAGCCTGCGGGCTGGTCACCTCATGACAGTAAAGCCTGTCGATGTACAGTTGTTGCGGCCCGTCTTCCACGTACTGTACGACGTGTTTATCCCAAATCTTGTCAAACAGAGTATTTACCATTGTCGTCTTGGATATTTATTTTTTAAATTTGTTGATACAATCAATGTAAGCTTCCACGGAAGCCGTCACGATGTCGGTGTTGGCTCCGAATCCGTAATACACATGACCGTCGTATTCCACTTGCATGTGCACCTTACCCACATCGTCCGACCCCTTGCTGATGGCCTGTATGGTGAATTCTTTCAGCACCATCTGGCGTTTGATGATGTTCTTCAATGCCGATATGGCGGCATCCACAGGGCCATTCCCGCTAGCCGAGGCTTCGAACTTCTCACCGGCGATGTCCAATCCGATACAAGCCACAGACTTGACACCCATTCCCGTAGTGACTTGCAAATAGTCGAGTTTCACGGCATGGGCGGCAGCACGGTCGGCACCGGCCAACATCAGGATATCGTCGTCGTTCACTTCTTTCTTCTTGTCGGCCAACTTCAGGAATTCCTGATAAGTCACGTCGAGACGTTCGCCCTCCATTTCCACGCCCAACACGCTCAAACGGTGTTTCAAAGCCGCCCGTCCGCTACGTGCGGTCAAAACGATGGCATTGTCATCAATACCCACATCCTTGGGATCCATGATTTCGTAGGTCTGCACATTCTTCAGTACACCGTCCTGATGAATTCCGCTAGAATGGGCGAAGGCATTACGTCCCACGATGGCCTTGTTGGGCTGTACCGGCATGTTCATCAAGCTAGACACCAAACGGCTCGTAGGATATATCTTTTGCGTATTGATATTGGTATCGATGCCGATTCCTTTATGGCATTTAAGAATCATGGCCACTTCTTCGAGAGAGGTATTCCCCGCACGCTCACCGATACCGTTAATGGTGACTTCCGCCTGGCGGGCACCGTTCATGATTCCCGCAATCGTATTGGCCGTAGCCATGCCCAGGTCATTATGGCAATGTGTGGACAAGATAGCCTTGCCGGCCGAAAGACCGTCCACATGTTCCATCAGATATTTGATTTTGGCCCCGAACTCCTGAGGCAGGCAATATCCCGTCGTGTCGGGAATGTTCACCACCGTCGCACCGGCCTTTACCACGGCATCCACCACACGGGCCAGATATTCATTGTCCGTACGCCCCGCATCCTCGGCATAGAACTCCACGTCCTCCACGTAGCGTTTGGCATACTTCACGGCTGCCACGGCACGTTCAATGATTTCCTCACGGTTGGAATTGAACTTATATTTAATATGGGAATCCGAAGTCCCTATGCCGGTATGTATCCGCTTGTGTTTGGCAGCCTGCAGAGCCTCGGCTGCCACATCGATATCTTTCTGCACCGCACGGGTCAACGCACAAATCGTAGGCCACGTCACCGCCTTCGAAATTTCTATCACCGAATTGAAATCGCCGGGACTGGATACCGGGAAACCGGCCTCTATCACGTCCACTCCAAGTGCCTCCAACTGGCGTGCCACCTGGATTTTCTCTACCGTGTTCAACTGGCAGCCGGGAACTTGTTCCCCGTCGCGTAAGGTCGTATCAAAAATAAATAATCTGTCGCTCATATCTTTCCGTTTTATAATCTACTAAAAAATAAGCCTTTCTCACCGGGAAGTGGGAAAGGCCTTGTATTTTTTACACACTACAACTACGCACAGACCACACTTCCCACCGCAAAACGCAGTCGAATATCCAACATGGCCAATAATGTAATCGTTGTACCCATTACTTCTTCCTTTTTCATTATTCGACTGCAAAGATAAAAGAAATTATCAACCCGAACAAATAAATTAAAAGGAAAAGCATTATTAAACTATTATATTATCATTAAAAAAGACCTGAAACAAGATTCTTCACCATTAACCTATCTATATTGTTGAACCTGTTCCCGTTTTTACCTCAAAAAACTATTTTCACACACAAAATTTCCTTCGGCATTCTTACAGGTAACCGTAATCAAAAACCATTCAACTCCAACCTTAAAAAGGGAAATTCCCAACAGGTTCAACAGTAATATATACGGAAGGACACTCTATAACAGTAATCCTTCCGTATACACCATGACTTTACTTACGCAAATCCCTCTTGCACGGTGACTCATCCATAAAGAGATAGCTCTTTTGGTATCCGCCGCAATCCACTACTATTTTCTCGAATACAATTCCCGGATCTAAAGGTTTCAAGATAAGCAACTGCATCCCGTCCGCAGATGGAGGAACGGCAAGTTTCACAACCTTCTCCACAACCCTACGAGCTACCGTAGGGTAAAACACATTATACACATTTTCCGGCTCCTCGTTCAAATTGGCATTGAAATTGACCACCGTCTCTTTACCACCTTCGAAACCGACGGCATACTCGTGTCCTTTTACATCATGAAAAGCTAGCGTAGACTTGACAACGACATGTACGTTGACTTCCGAGACGTTCTCCGGAATGGCCATCTTATAAGTAAGCGATGCCCCTTCCACCCCTTCTGTATAAGGCATCAAAGCTACACCACTCAGAGTACGCCCCAAATAAGGTATGGCCGTCCAATCTGCTGTTGCGGCAGGCTTTGCCTCAAAATAATGCTCGGCTTCCATAGACACCACGCCGTACTTGCCCGTAAAAACATAGCCACCTTTTTGCTGTTCGGGATTCTCTATCCGGAAAACCTTAGGCATAATATCAGCACGAAAGTTATCATTCCACGAAGTATATCCTATATGTTTCTGCACCATCATGTTTTTCCATTTTCCACCCGACATCACATTGTTATAGTCATCACATAACAAAGAATCGAACTTAAAGGCCTGTGCCACCTTATCCGCCCAAACGTTAGCTTGCGGATTGTTCTCCTCATATAACTTATGGTTCATAGCTTGCGCATAATACATCTCATAAAGATTAGCCATGGCTTGCACCGGAAAAAGGATCAACTGCTTGTAGGCATCATGATATTCCTGCGGCAAAGACAGATATTGGCGAAGCGCATCGGCCTCCAACTTACGGTATTCATCAGCCACCTGTTTCCACTCGCCGGTTTCTATATTATAAGTATGGCAATCCAACATTTCCGGAGTCACACGCCCATTGTATTTGCTATAAAGGTTGAGAATACGCGCAGCTTCATCTGCCTGTTCTTCTCCAAACTGTCGGGCACAAAAACCACGCGGATGCTCCAACAGGTTATCTGCCGTATACCGTTTCGGGTTCCAAGCCATATCCAAGAACAAAGTAATGGGATACTCCATGGGTTTCAAATCCCCTACATTAAGAATCCATAATTTATCCACACCGTAATCATACGTCAACTGCAACTGCTCCCACATGTTCTGTATGGGAGTCACATTCAACCATTTTGAATTTCTCGGTGCACCGACATAATCCACATGATAATACATGCCCCATCCTCCGAGACGTTTGCGTTCTTCCGCATTGGGCAGACGACGCACATTTCCCCAGTTATCATCGCAAAGCAACATTATCACATCATCGGGTACACGCAGGCCCATGTCATAAAAACGCTGTACCTCTTTATATATGGCCCACACTTGCGGCCGTTCATCAGCAGGTCTGCCAGTCACATCCCTAATGATTTTACGCTGATTTTTAATTACCTTCTCAAGCAAGTTCATATTATATTCGTCACGGTTGACATACTCGTGGTCTGCCCCTTCCTTTCCTCCCATCGGGGCATCACCATCTCCACGCATACCGATGGTTATCAAATCTTCAGTATCTTTCGCACGCTCTATTCCTTCACGGAAAAAACGATCAAGCACCTTTTGGTTCGTCGCATAATCCCATACCCCGTACTGCCTACGTTTACGCGCCCATTCCTGATGGTTGCGTGCCATCGGTTCATGATGTGAAGTTCCCATGATGATCCCCATGTCACGGGCGGTCCTGCTGTTTTCGGGATCATCTGCATAGAAGCTCCATGACCACATGGCCGGCCACATAAAGTTCCCCCGCAAACGAAGAATCAACTCAAATACCCGAGCATAAAAACGGTGGTCTCCATAATTGGTCCCATAGGTATGCTTTACCCATCCAGTAAGGCAAGGGGCTTCATCGTTCAGAAATATGCCCCTATACCTTACAGCCGGTTCGCCGGCCGTATATTCACCACGCTGAATATACAGGTTCTTACGCTGCACCACAGGTACATCTGCCCAATCATACCAGGGAGACACCCCTATCTGTTCTGAAAGTTCATATATGCCATAAATCGTTCCCCGCTTATCACTGCCGATAACGACCCATGCCTCGTCTACTCCATCAAAAGGACGAGAAACAGCTCTCATCAAATATTTCTCACGTTTACCTTCCAATGAAGTTATATCTATCTTTTTCGTCTTTACGAGTTCCTTGACAAATCTGCTCTCCAAAGAACCAACCACAATCAAACGCTTCCCCTTTACGGAGTGGAGAAGTTCGGCCTGCATTCCCGTCACCTTACGGAAATCATCTTGTAAGTTTTTCGCAGCTATGGCAACTCCGATGTCATCTTTTTCATCCAATAATATCGGAGTAACCTCCCCACCCTCAACCAACGTAAAACAATCAGCGGCAGGCTGCCCAAAAGTAATCCCCTTGTTGTCGATAGCCCAGGCTGAACCTATCAGCCAACTCACCGCCAATAATACCATTAACATTCTTCTTTTCCGCATAACCATAAAATCTTATTTGTTTTCAATCATATTGCCATTTTCCCCTAAAAAATCCATTGCAAAGAAACAAACAAAAATCAGAAACTTCATAAAATAACTATTGCGAATATTTTAGCGCATGTAACATCTACCACTTTTTCTTGCAAAAAGCCGATTCCATACATTAAGGTAACAATGCATATAAATTCTTCACTTACATAGAACTGAATTATAAAATAAATATCTGGATATAAGACAAGAACAGGATATACCGGTAGGTTTAGAAGAAAGGAAAGAATGTAACATCAGGTTACATATTCAAAAACGAAATCAGATTATACTTAAAAAAGACCAAAGCCTACAGTTATCCCAACTAAAATAATACAGTATTCATTCAAACCATTATATAACCACCCCTTTTAAACAGAGATAGCAAATACTTATCATCTCCATCCTTCCGTAAAATCCCCAAATCATGTTTCATTGGTGCCAAAGATTGTGAAAGATGTTTCTTCTCCATACTTTTACACCAGAAGCCAGATAATCCAATGATTTTTTAGTCCCCGCATTCATAATGCAGACCTGCAATGTAGAGATATTGCTTAATATACCATCCAGACAATGACATAATTGGACGATGCTAACGTCGCTTATTCGCTACCCAAAGACAAGCAGGATGTGAACTTTCAGGAACACCATAAAAGATGTCTACGAGTTTGTCCAAACCATTTCTGCCAAAGGACATCATTGTGTCCTGAAGGCCATGGACAATTACAGTGCGTTGCTCATTTACCTGCTTTCAGAGGCCGGGATAACCCGTCAATCTTGAGAAGCCCGCTGAAGATAAAACAACTTTGCCCGTATAATGCTTATCACCACCAAGACAGATGAGATGGATACACTGTTCATCGCCTTTATCAAAAAAGCGGATGAGCCAGGCCACGTCACCTCCACCCGTTGAGCTAAATATACCCCAAATACATTCTCTCTACACAGTGGCTCCCCCCCTTTATGCCTATACAGCATATTAGCGCCGGAGGATGTGAAAGGGGAACCTCGCAACGGCCATAAAAA
>OOAG01000669.1_pt1 | contig 29637 bp, 26 predicted proteins | sample 1671461 | NCBI WGS metagenome assembly OOAG01 (sample SAMN06348159, study PRJEB24527) | human gut metagenome | biome: human gut; feature: ankylosing spondylitis patient; material: feces | host: Homo sapiens | place: China | collected 2015-10 | reverse complement strand
ATCTTTGTCATTTATAATTACGGAGCAAAGATAGGTTAGGCTGCAATGTGTGTCAAGGCGGAGAATAGAATGGTTACGGTCAACATCAAAAACATCTTCCTATAAAGTTAGAGTGGATAAACTAATAGCGAGTAATCCTTCTCGCTGTTAGTTTATTCTGTTTCTATGAGTTCAAGAAAGCAATGATTTCATCGCTGTAGGTTGCTGCCTGTTTGAATCCATTCGGGAGTAATACCATCAGGCTGCCAATGTTGCTGTATAAGTCACCTGTTTTGGAAATTCATTTTTATATTTTATTTTTGATACATCATAGCTATTATATATTAACGGGAGAGTTGCTTTCTTTTACTGGTATATGATTTCTTAAATTCCAATGTTTCCACATAACAGCAAAAGGGCATAATCTTTCATCATTACATCTGTTCCAAGGAGATACATCACATCGTTCATCAACTTTAATTTCAGGATCAAAAGCCGAACTCTGTTTGCAATGTGCTTTTAATTCACATGGCACTGCATTCTTATCTGAAAAAATTTTAAGAATTTGGTTAATGGCCCAAAATAATCCTGGCATAAATGTTTTATCAGCAAAATGAATTGGAAGAGATATAGATCCGTGATTTTCCTCATTTATAACTAATGGGGTGCCTAATAATCCTAATACTTGGTAGAAAAACTGATTTTGTCTTACATCTTTACCTTTTCCAAATATTAGTATGTCTGTTATAAATTGAGGAATATTTGTCCTTAGTATATTAGCTCGTTCAAATATGGTATCTATCCATCTATTATTGCCGATAAATTCGTCACACTTGAAATATTTGTGTATATGTTCTTTTACCATATTCTGAATAGTTGTAAAATCTGTATGCCCTCCTTTAAGAAAAGTTGTTCCTTTTTTGTACAATTCTTCTACTGCGTCTGTAATTTTAGGATAAGATGTTGACAGGAAATCGATTTTTCTCAAATATTCCATAAGACGTATAAAACTTAATCCAGGATGATACGTCATTAAAGAAATGTCACATACAGCAACAAGTAATACATCATCAGTTTTTGCAAATTCTGGATAAATTTGCTCTGTTAACAACTTGCATACATTATATGGATAATCGTCGGCTTGATGAAAGGTGTATCCATTATTTTCAAATAGTGGTTTATATACGTATGATTCGCACAGATATGCCATTCCTTCGCAGATATGGTTACCTCCCAGTTCAAAACTACTGGTAATGTTTGTCGTTGTGTCAGTATATATAACTTCAATAATATATATACTTATTTCCTTATCTTTGTCTTCATAAAGTCTTTTCTGATAACTATCTATTCTTATATTTTTATGTTTGGGATTTATTGGTGTTCCCATATAAATTTTCTTTAAAAGAAAATTACTGACACCGTAGTCTTCTCTGGGCTCTAAATCTTGTGGAATTTTAAACTCCATATTTCCTTCTTTCCCAATTCGGCTAGCCACATCCTGAATATAATAAGCGATAATATCCAAGTTCATTAATCCATAAATTGTAGTTATATCTTGAATATAATGAATATACTCGTGAAAGAATAATGAATATGCTCCGAAAGGTATTGATAACATATCTGTAAAGTCATCATAAGTACCAACCTTTATTCTAAAAAAAGATGGCATATAATATGAATTGTATACTTCTAATTTTTCCATCATGTATCATATTTTGATTTCATTTATAGAAACTCCTTTTAATTTTGTCTCTTTCGGTATCTTATTTTGGTATTTAATTTTCATACCATTACATGTAAATCCTTTAGTAAAGGCAAAATCTATCGCTTTCCTTGAACTTTCTAAAATATAACTATCTAAATCATCATAGTTGCTAAAATCAGGAAGAAAATCATATGAATATTTGGGATTACTTATTTTGAGATATGCTTCTTTTACAATCGAAAGACCATATTTTACTTGCTCATTATCTGGTATAGGTATGGCAATATAAATACTTACTTCTTTATCAGATGGATATCTTGCTGTTCGTTTGGCAATACCAATAGCATCTGTATGTTGAAGCAGTATAATGATTAAGACACTCCAATCTGCCAAGTCTTCGGCGTTTAAATTTATAAAATTAGCTTTAGCATAATTATCCAATTCTCTTTCAATGCTACCAATCTCTATATATTCATCCATCTTAGGAATTTCAATAGAGAATAAAACTTGAATTTTTTCTTTTGATCTCATAAATAAATTTAACATTTTTCGTTTTTATAACCTGGTTGATATCTTTTGTCTCTTTCTTTATTATAAGGTAATTGATGCCCCTGTTCTCTCAATTCTCTAACTTTTGCAGCTTCTATTTCTTTCATCTCTCCTTTTGTAATATTACTATGTTCTGAAAGTATTATCGCTCTTGCTTTTTTGAATTTTTCATCTTTTCTAACTTTTCTGGCACTGGTTTCTGCACGTCTATTGGCATTGTTTAATGTAGGCATTACATCTTCGGCTTTACCAATGCCAACTTTTGCATACTCTCCTGTGCTTTCATCATATACGAGATAAAGCACCCAATCCCCAACAGTATCATTACTGTTTTTGTGAAGCCCAAGAATATCACTCCACGCATTTGTATCATCGACATATCCATAGAGGTTAAATATTCTCCCCGCCAATCCAATGGGATCTTGCGATACATACATTCCCATTTGCGGCGAGTAATACCTGAACCTGTTGTACACCAGCCCCGTCTCCCGGTCATAATACTGCCCCTGGAACAGGAACGGTACCATTCCTACGTTTCCGGTCTCTTCAATAACTTCGCCGTTCATGTCCAGCGTCCTGCTCCACACCTCATTACCATCCGCATCGTATGCCTCGGTAGGCGTACCCAGATGGTCTGTCAGTATGGAATAGGCTCTGCCTTCCTTTATCATGGCGGCAGGCACAAAGGATTCCTCCTCGAAGAGCCAGAGTGTGCGTTCCTTGCGTTCTTCCTCGGTCAGCCACGCACTTTGTTCCCTTGAGTAGCTCCGTCTCTGCTTCCACTGGTGCAGGGGCACGTTTCCGTTCCACATCCAGCGTGTCACGGTCGTTCCGAAGCTCTTTGATAGCCTTCTGCCCAGTGCATCATACTCAAATGTCACTTCCTCTCCGTCAGGCCGTACCACCTTTGCCAGCGATCCGTCAGCGTTCCACCTGTATTTCCAGTGCTCCTTCTTTCCGTCCAGCCATCTTCCCGTACCGATGTATCGCTCGGTCAGGTTTCCGTCCTTGTCGTACCCGCAGTGCCACTTTCCGTCCTGTTCCATGGCTCCGCCCTTCAGGAAGCGGCGTACCGTGCAGTCGGGGTCGGGGTACAGGTTTCCCAGGCTGTCGCTCTTTCTCCACTGTTCCGTTCCGTTTCCGTACTCGGCATATTCCAGTTGCCCGTTCGGGGTGTACCCGTACCGTGTGATTCCCCGTCTGCTGTCTTCCGTTGCGAGCAGTCGGTCTGCCTTACCCCAGCGGTAGCGGCGCATGTGGCGTGTCTGCGCGTCCTTTCTCGTGCGTGCGTCCACGAGGCGGCCAATATTGTCGTATGCGAAGCTCCGCATCACACCTCCGGGCAGCATACGCTCTGTTTCAAAGCCCAGCGTGTCGTAGCTGTGCTGCGACTGCCACTGTCTTTCACCGTTTCCGCTGCCGTCTCCGGCCCGGAACTCTGTCAGTTCTCCGAACTCATTGCGTTTGTATTCCAGATTCGCCCCGAGTGTGCTCTGCAGGGATAGTATCTGTCCAGTCTTGTCGTAGGTGCGTGTGATGGTCTCACCGTCCGCCGTTTCCATTATCGGCAGTCCCAGTGCGTTGTAGGCGAACTCCACGCGGCTTTCACCTCGTGTGGCTTCCACCAGCCTTCCCGATATTCCATATTGGTAGGTCTGGTCGGGTTCGTCCGTCGTCACATACGACACCCTTGTTACCCTCGATGCGTTGTCATATTCATATTCCCGCACGATTCCGCTCGGCAGCCTTTCGCTGGTTACACGTCCGGCTATGTCACGTTGGTATATCCTCGTTCCCCGGTCAAACCCTGTTTCCCGGATTACGTTGCCTACGTCGTCAAGGTCGAATTCATAGTATTGCATCCGCTCGTTTATCACGTGGCGCAACCGTTCTTCCCTGTCATAGTGGAAACCCACCACGCCCCGGCTGTCCTTGCGGTGTGTCAGCTTCCACATGCCCGAGTAGGTGTATTCCACCTTCTGCAGGTCGTCCCGGTATTCCAGCAGGTTGTCTATTCCGTCATATCTCAGGTGTATGTGGTTGCCGTCGAAGTCCTCCACTTCCGTCACGCGTCCTATGGCATCATAGTGTCTAGTCTGTACGGCTCCCTTCGGATTTGTCACCTGTGTGCAACGTCCCAGTCTGTCATAGCTGTAGCTTGAGGTGTTGCCCCGGCTGTCTGATGCTTCCGCCAGATTGCCATTGTTGTCATAGCTCAGTACGGTTTTTACACCATACGGGTCAGTGATGCATTCGGCCAGTCCTTCGCTGTACTCTATCTGCGTTTCAGCCCCTTCCGGATTGGTCCTTTTGGTCACATTTCCCTTTGAGTCGTAATCGAATTTCCATGTTCCGCCGTCAGGTGTGGTCACGCTCAGCGGCCTGTTGCGCAATACTCCCTTGCGGAAGAATACAGCCGATACGCTACCGCCTCCCGGGTCGGAACTGTCGGTACAGTTTCCCCAGCGGTCGTATTTGTACAGGCTGCTGTTGCCTGCTGGGTCGGTTTCCTGCAGGAGTTTCCGGTCCGAGTCGTATTTCCATCGGTGTTCGCCTTCGTTGGCATCCACCTTCAGATACACCAGTCCGTCCTTGTGGTAATATTTTGTAGGCTTGTCATGGCTGTCAAGCACTCTGGTCATTCCATTTAGGAATTGCAACTTGTGGTCGTATATGCCTCCGTCTCCCCATGTATGTATGCATCGGGATCCGATTTCGCTGCCATCGTATTCAAAGAACCAGTTCAGTCCGTTTCTCCATGTCTCCTTTACAATCAGCCTTCCTTCGTATTCATACCGCATGGCATCGCCCACGGCGTTGCGCTGGCATGTCATGTTTCCCTCCGCATCATATTCGTATGATGCGAGTATTGTTTCTTCTCCCTTGTTTTCGGGGTGTGGCCCTTTTATTTCTAGGATGCGTCCGCTGCGCTCGTCGCATTCCACGGCGAGCCTTCTTCCTGCGCTGTCGGTAATCTCCTTCAGGTGCCCCTTACCGTTGTACCCGATCCGTATGGCGAACCCGTTCGCATCCGATACGCTTTCCAGCAGATGTACAGAGTCGTATTCCTTCTGTGTGAATCGGTAGTACAGGTCTTCGTCCATGTCCCATATACAGTAGCCGTCCTTTTCCTTTCTGGCTTCTTTGCGTTCTGCACGGATAAATGTGGGTTTCTTCTCAGTCGGCAGCGGGAAGGCTACGGGTATTCCGTCGGACATGCGCAGTGTCAGTATTCCGTCTTCTATGACGATACCCATATCGTATGCATGATGCCATCCGTTGCCCAACGGTCCCTGATAGTCGCTTTTGCTGTACCAGGTACGTTCCCAGGAGAGAGGGATCGGACCGTCTATCCAGAAGTCCTCTTCGTCGGTGAAGAATGTGCCGCTTGCCACGTCCACAGGGTGTCCGGTTACGGTACATATTGTCTTGTGCAGCATGTCCTGCAGCTTTCCGCTCTTTATCTTGTCATTTACGGCTCCATGCAGCTTGTCTGCCAGTTTCTTGGTCTTTTTCTTATACAGTCTTCCAAAGGCTCCCATACACTTTCTTGAGAGTGCCGCCATCGGGTTAAGCGGCACGGGTACGGGGCTGGTCAGGATCTGTCTGGCCGGAGGAATCGGGTTGATTACCCCTGTCGGCAGGAACAGTCCCGGAACCTTGTGCACGCTCGACATACCCAGGTCGTTGCAGTCCAGATGCATGTGCGTTCCTCCTCCCGACAGAGGAAGCCCGTCTGCAAGCACGGTCAGGCTTCCCATGAAGGCATGTCCGTTGTTTTTGGGTATGGGTATCGAGTTTGCCGCAAATCCGGCTCCCATCGGTACATGCGGTATGCTGCGTGTGGGGGTGGAAGCCACGGCACGTGGAATGAACCCGCCGATTTTTACGGTGGCTCCCATCATACCCACTGCCATGGTCAGTGCCGTGTGTCCTATCTCTGCGAGCTTGGCCGAGTCTGCATCCCCGGTTTCTTCCGCAGTTGGGGGAGGGGGGATGTACGATGCCACTGCCGCTGTCATGAAGTCCTGCGGACAGAGCAGCGTCCCTACATACGGGTGAGGCATCGGCACGCTTGTGGCCGGCGGTATGTTCACCAGGTGGATGTCCACTCCGATTACAGGGTCGAGCTGTTTGGAGATGGGCAGGCAGGCCTGTCCTTTCATCCCCAGTGCTCCGAGCACGGGGAGTACGGCTGCCTCGCTCACGTTGTCTGCCAGACTGCCCAAGGCTGTGGTCGCCTTCAGTCCGGTGTCAAGCGCGTTGACGGACGGGGATACGCCCGCCTTCGCATTGGCGGAAGCTCCCGAAACCACGCCCGACATCTGTGTGCCTACGGTGGCTTCAAGCTGTGCGCTTACCTGGTCGAAATACCCTGTTCCTGATGACATAGTTTATAGTTGTTTTTAGAGTGGGTTCAAGTTTTGAAAAACAGATAGGCTGACAATAGAATGGCCAGCACTACTATGACTCCGAGCCAGAAACGAAATCCGTTTGGACCCAGTAAGTCAAGCCAGAAGTTCCCTCCCCAGCTTCCGGGGCGGGCATAGGTCCATTTCCAGTCCAGTATCAGTCCTGCCAGCCATACCAGCAGAATCAGGATGACTACAAGATAGCCCGATTTCGGGTTTTCCTTGATGTACCCTGGGCCCTCACTGAATATTTGCTGAAGGGTCGTCCATATTTTGTTGATCCATTCCATGATATTTCCCTAAATTTCGTTTGTATTCATACAGAAAGTCTTCCCAGTCCTTGCCGATGGTATGGCTCAGTACCGAGTTGATTTCTTCATTACTGACCGTTGACTGGCGTTTCCGGCTTTCCAGCAGCCTGAGCAGCAACAGAGGGTAAGACGAATGCCTTATCAGGTCTGACGACAATTTGTCTGCCAGTCGGAATCCCTCGATGTAGCACTCCGTGGCTCTTTCCGTATCGTATGCTTTCTCCCAGCACCACCCGCACATTCTCAGTGTTTCTGCCTGCATGAGGTAATCCTTGCAGTTTGCGTAGGCGTCTGCCCCCATCCGGTAGGTTTCTGCGGCATCGTTCCAGTCGGATTTCCGTACCTGTATGGATGCTTTTCCTACAAGCGAGTTGCCGAGAAGGCGGCCCGATAGAGAGGGGTCAAGTTTCCCTTCTCCCAGCCGTGCTGCTTCTACTGCTTTGTTGGCAAAGTACAGAGCCGTATCCAGCTCTTTATGGTTGATACGGTCTGTATATAGAATGGTATATACTGTTACGAACTGACTCAGCCAGTTCAGGTCTTTTTTTACATTGACAAGTGCCATATCGAGGCATTTGCGTGCGTACAGGTCGGTTTGGGCGGCATCTCCTTTCTTTACGCTGTTCATGAGTCTGGTCAGTGCCAGCCTGAAGTCGGAGGCGGCAGGGTCGCTCCGGTCTTCGTTGGCCGCCTGTTCTGCCAGTTGTTCGGTTGCTCCGTCCATGTCTATCGGGGGATAGATGGAAACTGTTTCTTTCTGGTAGGTTGTCATGAGCTTGCCGAACAGTTCTTGGCCGATGATATCGCCGGTTCCCCATACCATCTGTTTGTCGAATGGTTGGGATAGTGTCTGACTGAACCACTGCCGGCATCCTTCATAGTCCGCAGTGCCTTCCAGATTGAAAATGAAGCTGCATTTCATGTCTGTACCGCTGACAAGCTCGTGGGTCAGCCGGTTGAAATTTTCCACTACTGTCTGGGCTGCATTGCTGCTATTTATGGTGCTGTCATCTGCCTGCCATTCCACTTTTTCAAAAACGATGTCTTCAGGCTTTTTCGAGTTGTTCCAGTACTCTATTTGTTTGCTGATATATTGCAGTACATCTTTACTGAACTCCATTGCTGATGTAAATGGAAGGGCGATGATGAAGACCATGTCTTCTTCTTCGCTGTCGATGGCCTGCATGTAGTCATAGAAAGCCTTGAGCATGGTTTCGTCCCCCGGATTGATGACAATGCGTATCATCTTTACCGGTTGTGCTACGGCATCCTCCCAAAGGAGGAGCATATTGTCCGCTATTTGTTGTATGGCATTGCTCATAGGTCAGTTCAGTTTTACGATTGTACCTGCTATGGCGGTTGTTCCGCTGGAGTCCACGGTAGCCTGTGTGTTGCCCGACAGGGTTGCGGTTTTGCTTCCCGTGGCGGTTACGTCGCTTCCGCTTATGTTATATGCTTCTTCGGCACTGCTGTTTATTGTTTTTGCGGCCTGTGTGATTTCGTTGGCGGCTGTTTCCGTAATTTGGGCTTCGGCGGTGGTTTTGATGTTTCCTTCGCTATTCAGTTCAATGCTGGTTTCGCCTACGCACAGTTTTATGGATTTGGATGCGGAAATGCTGATATTGCCTTTCCCGTCGGCGGCATAGCTGTTGCCGGCCTGATCTGTCATTTTGATGCTTCCTTCGTCGTCATCTATGGTGATGGTACATCCGCTCCGTGTGGTCAGGCTTTTTTTCTTGTTGCCGCTGTCGCCTCCTGTAGCTGTTTTCCCGTTGAACAGGCTGCCCATTACGAACGGACGTTTCGGGTCGTCATACCGAAATCCTACCAGTACGATATCGTCCTTTTCCGGGATAAAGACAAAACCCCTGTTTGTTGATACTTTATTGCTCATTCCGGCATCGGGAGTCATGACACGTATCCATGAGGTTGTCATGCCATCGCCCTGCCAGTTCATCTTTACCTGTACACGTCCTTGTTTCTTGGGGTCATCATTGCTTACCACTACCGCCTGCTGTGTCTGTGCCACTGGTAGGGGGACTTCCGGGGTCGGAAGACTTGTTGTCAGCGAGTAGAGTGCGGTAAAGTTATTGTTGTAGCTTTCTCCGGTTCCGGCTACATGGGTAATTTCGGTGATGAAATATTCACCTAAAGTCTTTTCTATAAAATCAAATTGGAAGTTCTGTATTGCGGTTTGTATTTCCACTACGCTGCCGAGTGTTATCCGGTTGCAGTCCGTTTCACAGGATATATAATGTGAAGGCGAAGCATCGCTCTGTTGTTTCTTTTGGAAATGGTTTTCTGCTTGGCTGTCGTTGGCAACCCTGATTTCTGTATGTTGGAATGCCTTCGATTTGAAGAGCTTGACAGAAGCGTCAAAGGCCGTTTGCCCCAGCATGTTCATGCCGGTGGGAACATTGGAAGCGGCACCTTTGCAGAATTTTGCATTGGCGGAGTCGTATGAATTTCCCTCTACCGGGCGGGCAAGTGTTTGGATACCTATGTTCAGGTCGGATATTTCGCGTCCGTAGCTCAGCGGTATGGCTGATGGCAGTTTGTCAGGCTTGCCGAATACAAGTTGTTTCCCGTCATAGTACAGCCATTCGTGATACTGTCTGGCCAGCCTGCGGATAAAGTCGAAGTCGCTTTCCATATACTGGCATTCGTATTCTATCTCAGCTGTATATTCCGGTTTGATGGCACAAGGCATACCGGCCCTGTCGCATATTTCTTTCACTATGCTGAATAGTGTGGTGTTGGTCCACGAAGCACAGTTTAGCTCTGTTTCGAGAAGGAAGGTCAATGAATACCCCTGGATGAGTAGATAGCCGTGATTGCCTTTCGAGCGGTGCAGTCCCACATGTGTCACTATCCCTTTGAAGCTGTTGCCGCCCAAAAGGATTTCCGCTTGCTTGCCTATCCAGTTCATGCTGTTGTCAAGCGTATGAGTCTTGTAGAATTCACCGGACTCTATATCCATGTGAACTTCAAAATAATGATGGTCATTGATGGACTGTTTCAACACAACCTGAAAAAAGGAAGGAAGAGGAATTCCATCAATGCTGACGGTTGTCTTTTTCTGCTCAAGCATAACGGCAATATTATTTGAGGTGGATAAATAAAATTGCCGCTTGACGGATTGAGCCCTTTCAAGCGGCAATATCTTACATTCCGCTTAGGGGCATTGCCCCGGAGCGTTTAGTTTTTCGGCCATCTGTTGTCCAGCGCAGCGTTTCCCACATTGATGAGTTCAGCCGAGAATGTCAGTGCGATGGTCATCGGCACGTCGTTGTTCACGTCAAGAGTTTCCTTGTAGTAAACGATGTAGGCGTTCTTGAACTCGATTTCCTTCATTTTGGCATCCTCTTCAATCTTCTTGTATACGATTTTTCCCTCCACCTGCTTGAACTGGCTGTTCAGCATGGCTTCTATGGTCGCAGTGTCGTCCGTTGATTCGATAACTACCGAAACACGCCCTCCCTGAATGTTTGAGGATGGTTTTCCTTTCGCGTCTGTTGTGCGACTGAATTCATACTCAGAGTGCAGTACGTCATACTCTTTTCCTGCAAATTCCAATGTAGCTCTAAATGATGCCATAGTTGATAGAATTTAAAAGTTTAACAATAAATTTGAGTGACTCCGTTTCCCTTTTCTGAATCCTGTCTGTCTTCCGGCAGAAAACAAAAAAAGAGAAAACTCCAAAAAACGATCTTTTGAAATTTCCTCCGGTTCTTCCCGACGATTTCTGTTTTATTTGTGGAAAAAGAAGAAGAAAAATAAAACATCATCTTTGTCAATCGCAATTATAGGGAAATAAAATCATATATCCAAATATTCTCTCGATTTTTTATGAAAAAGTTTTTGTAACCTTATATTGTATGGATTTATCTTGTTGTAGTATTATGTTTTTGCTCTTTTTCCTTGAGCATTATTGTTTCTCAGGCAAAACTATAACGGATAATTTGTAGTTTAAGTAAAAAACAATAGATTTGCAAATGTCATAGTCTGAAATTTTGGAAATATATGAAAGAGAACAAGACATTCGTGGCTCTATGTACAGAGTCTTTTACTTCCAATCATGCCGCAATATGTTCTGTTGCTATGGTGAAAGTGGTCAATTCTGTAGTAGTGCAGGAGTTCCATTCGTTTGTCAGACCGGTTGCCGGTAAAGGAAACATGCTGGATACGTTTCTTTCCGTATTCGGTGGTAATAAGTATGCCAATGCCCCGGAGTTTCCGGAAGTGTTGCGTTTGATGGAAGCATTTGCAGGTAGTTGTAAGATTGTGGTTTACGATGAGGAGGAAATTGTACGGGTGCGTAGGAACTGTAGTTTCTTTGGTGTGGAGAGTAGCAATCTTTTGACTAATGAGTTTTTGGATATTTGCCGTATGCCGGGAGAGAAGTTGGAGGAATCATGTGAGTGTTACGGGATTAAGCTGAAAGCTGATTGTTGCTTGCTCGATAAGACACGTGCTTGTGCCGGATTGTATATGAAAGTTGGGCAGACTCATAGGCTGCCTTCAGATGAATTGTGTGATGGCTTGGAGCCTTTTTCAATGAGGAAGGAGGATTTGTATAATTTACTCCCGGATGATGAGGTCACGGACAGGAATACAATATTTTATCATAAGCATATTTTTATCTCCGGTATTTTTTCCCGATATCCGGATATCAATGTTTTGCTTTCCAAACTGCATAAGTTCGGAGCCATTAACTTGTTTTCATTTTCCTATACAGCCGATATGGTTATTCTTGGAGAAGGGGCTGATCGCTCGGTTTTGGGAAGATTAAGGCAAGAATCTAATGTTCAGATACTTACGGAATTTGCACTATATGATATTTTGGATGATATTGAAAGGCGGTAGAATCATGCTTTCGATAGTTGGTATTCTTGTTCTATTTTAGTAGAAAGTTCTTTTGAGTCTGCCTGCCAGTCTTCTCCATAAAGGGATTCCATCCGTTTTACTATTTCTTCACGTTCTTTACCATCAAGAGTGTATATTTTATCAATGTAGGTGCTTGCAATGAAAGACAGGTTTACAGTTCTCAGTTCATTGTCATCCAGTGCATATCCGTATTCAAAGGCTTCTGTAAGGATTGGTTCATAAAAAAGTCGGTCTTTTTTCAGTGCGGCAAGCAGTGCGTAGCCATATTGGCTGACTGCTATGGATTTCAATTCCTCTTTCTTGGCGATTTCAGCTCCTTTTAGGAAGCATTTTACAGCTTGTTTGGTGTCTCTCGAAAGATTGAACGCGATACCCTTATAGTCATATAGCTGTATCAGAATCTGGTTGCATTCTTTGGTCTCTTCTTTAGCCGTTTGTACAATGCTGATGCCTCTATCCAGTATTTTATGAGTGAAGGCGGATTCGTCTTTGAAGCTTAGCATGAATCCTCCATAAATCAGATAGGCTGAAGCCCACATTACTGTGCCTCCTGTTTCACGGCATATTTTTACAAGTTCTTCGCCCAGTCGCTTCACCTCTTGTTTTTTGCTGGCATTGGTGGCTTCTCCCAGTTCAAACAGACATCGTCTGTATTTTACTTGCGGATTGTGCGGGTCTCCTTGTGTGGCAATTTCTTTGTAGGCTCCGGCCGTATTCTGGTTGGGTATCTTTATGCGGCACGCTTTTTCTTTCAGGTTGTCCAGCAATGGTTCATATACTTCACGGCTGTTATAGTCTGTCAATATCAGGCTCACATGAGATGGAAGAAGCTCAGCCAGTTCCTTTATGCTTTTGTTCAACGATTCTACGTTTCCGATTTTGTAAATGATGATTGTTATGCCTAGGATATTGTCAGCGATTCCAGCAAATTCCTTAAAGCTGGAAACCATACGGACATAGAATGTTTTCAGGCTTTTGCTGTCATTATGGTCAAGTTTGGCCGCTTCCCGTTTCAGACTGTCAAACTCCGTCCAGTTCCATTCCGGGAATTTTTTCAGGTCGGCTTCAAAAGATGTAATCCATTCATTTATCAGGAATGAGTATAGTGCAGCTGGAGATTCATAATCTGTTATGAAGGCAAGGACTATGTCACTGCTTTTCCCGTGTGGAGAACCTTCCAGTCGGATGAACCCTTCTACCAGTGGGTAGTCTTCCTGGTCGCAGGTAATACAGTACACTTTTGCATCCGGGTGTTTCTGTCTTTCCTCTATCCATAAGTTCTGTATATTGCCTATTCTTGCAGCTATCGGATTATGTTCGTTGTTGGCCATACTGGAAAGATGTTTTATATTTAGTTGGTTTATTGTTATATTGTTTTGTATTCTTTGTCGTAGATTCTTTGTTCAAATACGAACCCGTGTACCAAGGGCTCATGGGCACGTATGTTGGATAGAATCTTTTGTGGTTTTCTGAAAGCACTGACAGACCGTGTCATATAGCGTTCCGGCTTTCCGTCTGTCAGTCTGCACGAAAAGAGGGCCACTCTTTTTTCATAGTCGTCCAGAAAGCTGTTTACACTATAGAATTTTTCAATGGAGATTTCCAGTTGTTTTTTTGCATATGCCAGCTTTCCTTCCTTTTCTTCCCCTGTTTGGGGAGAAGTGAAAGGCATAATGTACCGCCTTTCGCTTTCGGTCAGCTCATTGAATATGATAAAGTCATATCCGGCTATCGGATTGATGATAAAGTCACATTTACGTCCCATACCGGCATCAGTATCGTGAAAGATGTTTATATAGTGTTCAAAGTCTATGATCTCTACATCTATTTCCGAGTTGTTGTTGATGACGGATACGCCATTACCTGTATATTGTACAATTTGCGGTTGTCCGTCTCGTATTTCGAACTTGCCTTTAGGACGTTGTTCTCTCCGGACTTGCATAGTATCTTCTTTCCATTCCTGTCCGAAATGTTTGGGGTAGTCCTTTTTGAGGAAATCAATCAGTGCGCTGTCCATACATTATTTCTCCATGCTTTCGTATTCGTCAAAGATTCGTTCCATCGTGTCGGACATATCGTAGGTATTGATTACATATTCTTCAGTATCGTTGTCCGTTGCCATTAGTGATGTCAGAGTGCCTTCATGTACACGATATACGGCGATATTATCCTTTTCTAGGAATGGATAGTTTTCCCTTGCCTTTTCAAAATATCCGGCACGTAGCAATACGTTCAGATGGTTTACGATATAAGGACTGTGTGTGGCTATCATCAGCCCCAGCTTGCGGTCTTCATTGTTCTTGTGGAACGCTTCATCAACAAGATTGCTTATGAGGGCTCTCTGTGCTTCAGGATCAAGGCTCAGTTCGGCTTCTTCTATATGGATATGCACATACTTCTCCAAATCGCTTTGGTTGATCTGGGGAGTGAATTTTTCAAGTCTGTCTTGTTTGTACAGATAGTCCAGCACAGAACGCTTGAAAGCGTCCTTGAATGAGAATTCTTTTGCAAAATAGCGGACAATGGTAACCAATGGGGCAGATGTCTGAATACCGGAAGAAGCATACCTCAGTTCCACAGGCTTGGCACCTTCCTGCAATGATTCTATCATAAACTGTTTGGGTTTGTTGCCGGACTTCTGGACTTTCATCTTCAGGTTCAGATAGTCCAGTTGCTGTTCTTTGATGACATCTGTTGCGTCGTTGAAATCGTTGAATGTCTCGTGAAAGAAGAAGCCGAGGCTTGCCCCTTTGAGCGTGGCCACTTTGGATGCCCATGTAGGGATTACGCTTCGTGTTTCTGATACATACGATTCCTTGAAGAATACCAGGTCGTTGTTGGGAATGTTGATGTCCGACTGCAAAGTCTTGTTGGTATAGGACAGGGTATATTGGTTCCCGTTTATTTCTACGGTATAGTATATCTCGGTCTCTGCCGTTATCATACTTTCCAGGCCGTCCTGAAGCAGAGAGTTGAAGCGTAGTTTGAATGGCGAACGGGTGATCTTCGCATTTTTCAGATACGATCGGATATTCACCATTTTATAGATGTATCTCATGAGTACAATAATCTTCATGATTGTACTCTTACCGCTGGCAGACTTACCGATGAATACGGTCAGTGGCTTGATATCGCTAATCTCCACTTCTTTAAGTGGACCCAAATTCTTGATGATTATAGATTCTTTCATGATTGTAACGTTGTTTTCTAATAGACAAAGATAGTGGAAAGGTAAGGGAAGTATGAACGAAAAAAATGTTTTTGGGTTCTGCTTCCGAACCGAATCCTATCTTTGAGAACTCAAAGATACGGATAATTAATGAATTACGGATATTTGAAGACTGATTTTTTCATTAATTATCTTGTTCGTTTCTATCTGAAACTGTTTTATTGTTTGTTTGATTACATGTGCCCACGTACATTCGTACAGTTAATTGCCTGTTCTCTTGGTCGTTTTCAGGCAAAAGGCTATCTTTGTAGCCAAAATACATTGATTATGTGCAAATTCTCTGAATCTACTAAACAGAAACTTGGTAATGCGATTATATATATTGCGCGTCATACATCCGGTCTCAGCAAGACAAAGCTGCTGAAGCTTTTGTATCTGATGGAGGAACGTATGGCGTTGAAATATCATGTCCCGTTCATTGGTATTCCGTTTGAGGTATGGCAGGCAGGCCCTGTAGCGAAGGACGTCTTTGTTGACCTTTCGGACGGCCCGTATCTTCTGAAGTCTTTTGTAAAGACAGATTTCAAGGATGGCGGTACCTTCATTGAGGCGGTAGCCGATTTTGATGATAGCGAATTCTCAGAATGTGAGATAGAGATGATGGACGAGATACTGGCAAAATATGGTAATATGACTGCATCCGACTTGGTTGCAGAGACACACAAGGAGGGTACTCTTTGGTATCGGGTAGCTGCTCGTACCGGATTGTTGGAAGCATTCAATAAGCATGAATGCAACAACTCCGACCGACAGATCGACTTTACAGAAGCGATGACTGATTGTGCGGCAGAGGATTATCGCGAGAGTTTGAATATACGGCAGACGGCTAACCTCTTAAATGCGGAATCTCATGTTTGAAGAAGGTAATTTGTTGTTTTTCCGTCCTTTTTTGTTCAAGAACGGTGCTGAGCCGCAGGACAAGTTTTTCCTTGTGCTTAAAAAAATGGAGAGTGATATTTTGCTTGCCAGTTTGCCTACATCTAAAGACCATGTACCATCGGATTTGGAGGTTAAGTACGGATGTTTGAACATTCCGGAGAGGATGCTGAGTATTTTTGTGTTTATGGCTGGTGAGAATGTGGCGGTTAAGGATGATGGGACACCTTTTGCGTTTGATAAGAATACTTTTATTTATGGCTTCAATCTTGATACTTACCCTGCAGGACAGCTGGATTTACAGGAACGTATGGCGCAGACTTCTATTGAAAAAATAGGTACATTGGATGAAAATGTTTTCAATGATCTTATTGCTTGCCTGTCAGAAAGCAAAATGGTAAAGAATAAGTTCAGAAGAATGCTGCAAGGTTAGATATATAGCTTATGTAAACTCTCTATGATTGATTTAAGTAGGATTGTGGCCAAAGAGGGGATTGGTGAGGGAGGCAATTGGAAAGTATATAGATGCCTGTTGCAGGGCTGTTCATCTGTGATTGTCAAGGAGTCTAAAGGTTTTGTTGATATGGCCATAAAAGGCAGTATAAAGAAATATCAGTTTATCAAAGCTTTAGATATTCCTACCACATTGTTCCTGGAAGTGTCTTCTCTGAATGGCAAGCCTGTACTGGTTACTGAGGATTTGAATAGTGATAATCTATGTTTCGTATCCCCTAATAGTGTTAAGACAGAAACAGACGAGTTGCTGGCTTGCTTGAGGGATAATTTAATTCCTTGTTTATCTTCTGAAAGGATAGATTCTAAGGCCGAACAGTATTGTTATAAGAACAAAATAAAGGAAATTTCAAACTTCCCGTCTTTTTTACAACGTGTTAAAGAAGACATTATCAAGGCTGCATGTCATAATATATCTATTGCTTTCGATTGTTATTTCTTCTCTATCGAGAAAGGTAAATCCTGTTCCGTTATTGATTATAAGATTGCAGATTGGGATAATATAATGGAATGTGAAGATATAGATTTCAAGGAATTATTGAATGCTAATATTGTGGAGTTTCAGGATGCTATGTTTCGGTTCCTTGAATTATTTGTTCAGGAAGGAGAAAAAAGGGAACTTTATCAATCATTGACTTCGGATTTGACTTCTGTAATATTGTAATAAACTTACTGATATATTTTAAATTGATTATTGGTTTATATATTTATGAATAACTTTTGGATTGTTTTTTTCAAGACTTTGAATCGGACATTAAACATGTTGACTTTAGCTTCTGTCATCCTTGTTTTTTGTTTGGATATGTGGCTTTTTGATATTCCTGCTCCCTGCCAGCTCTTTGTTGCTTGTGGAAAATTCTTTTATGGAGTCGGTCTTTCATTTATTGCTGCCTACATCTTCTACCTCATAACAGTTCATTATCCCGAAGTAAGCAAAGCAAGGACTGTTTATAAGGTTTCAGACTTTCCGGCTATGGCAATAGTTACGAATATCGAACGGATATTCATTGATATGGCAAAGAAGCAAGGAATGGATATTAAGAGGGAGAACCTGAATAGAGAGTTGATTAAGGATATTCTTTCTTCTACAAGATGTTATGATGATTCAACTCTCAATGGTGTTGATTCTCAAGGGAAAACAAAAGCAAAAAACTGGCTTGGGTATATTGTTTCCGTTGAAAAGACTTATCGTTCATTTATTAATGACGTCAAACCACTTTATTCTCAACTTGATTCAGAATATGCAGCAGCTATATCTGAGATTGAACAATACGCTTTTTCTCAGCCTATTATGGCGATGCTTTCTTTTTTAATATTACGGCAAAAGGCACAATAAAATATAGATTCAATTACTTTTGGGTCTGGTTTAGAGGATTTTTTTCTTGAGTTGTATAATAAATCTCAAGTTTTGCGTAATATTATTGAAGAACTCCGTTTGAGATATAAATATTAGACATTATATAGATTAATTTGTTATATGACTCATTTTGTGGCTGATTCTGAAGTTGTGTAATCCACAAGCAATAAGAATCACCATATCTTCGAAACCGAATTTATGGCATCTGAATCGTTCTTTGACAATACGGCATTTTTTCATACCACCTATGGCATGCTCCACTTTAATCCTGATTCCGGAAATCCGCTTGTTCTCTTGTTTTTCAACAGCAGTAAGCTCTTTTCCTTTTGGTTTCTTCCTGGGCATGCATATTTCAACTCCATCCGGTCTGTGTCCGATGAAACCTGTATCTTGCCAGAGCCTAATACCTCTGGGGAGTAGAAGAGGTTCTTCATCACAAATCTTCTTATCATGGACATGACCTTCGTATGTAGAACTCAGCCATACAATCCTAAGATTGTTGGTACACAGCAGGTTATTCTTTATGCTATGAGTTTTTTTTACCACTATAACATGCAGACTGCCTGTCTTCATCCAAAGGGCGTTGAATAGGTCGCTCGGTTCCGTCCAGCAAGACTTCTTCGCATCCTTGAAGGATGTGTATCAGACGTTTGGAGTTACGGTCGGGTAATTCACCAAGCGTTTTCAATGTACGACGGAGAATCTCAGAAAGAAGGTGAATCCACCTGTTGGCCTGGGGCTGGGTCATCTCAAACTGAATGGCATGGAGTTCCTGAAGGGGATTGGTCTTCAAATATACCAATATGAAGAACATTTTGTCCTGAATCAGAGGCAACACACTGGTCTTCCTGTTGTAAGATATACGTTGACGCACTTTGCCTTCCAAAGTGAAATGGCTGTAATATTCATCCCAATGGTACTTGAAAGTTACTAGCAAGGCATCAAACTCAACAGGAGTTAATCCTGTCGCTGCAAGCACTTGGCTATGACGGTGGCGAATCTTGTCGTAATACATCAATTGAACTTTTTAGACCACAAAGATAAGTCAAAGAACGCTTTAATCAATTATTCGATATAAACTCTATTAATTTCGAAAAAGATTTAAAACCACCATTAAAAGAAAAGAGGGAAAACAAACGAAATACCTGTTAATAGTTTTTCTAGAAGAGGCGGTTAGTCTCTGTTTTTTTACTTCCTTTTTCTTTTGCAACAAAAAACACAACATTTTGAAGCGTTTTTTGTTGCAAAAGATGTGTTTTTTTAATCTAATTCTGCCCTTGAAAATAAATCTTGTATTAAAGTATTGTTTTCGCAGGTTTCTTTAAATGCAATTATAAAAGATTTTAGAGCTTCTGGATTAGATGAATAAGCACAAAACATATCTGCTTCAGAGTCGAACTTTATGATTTCTATTAATTCTGTTTTTTGTTCCGCTAAAAATACTTTTGCTAAAGCCTCCCAATCATAACCGTTACCCTCAAAGCCCTCGTCTTCTCTTGTTCGGAAAATTTCTGCTTTGTATTCTCCAAGATTCAAACATACCGAAAAACTATTTTTATGTTCAACCCAAAAGAATGGTTTAATTAACCTTTTAAAATTATTAGTGTCCATATTGTTCTAATTCTTTAAAGAGTTCATCGCCATTTGCTTTTATACCATCCCTGTATTTCGCAGGTATTTTATTACCAACACGTTCGAACCAATCATTAAACGTCTTTTTCCATTCTTGTACTTTGTCTTTTTTGATGCTCAAATTTGCATCAATTGGAAATCTTTTTGCAAGCATAATTAGTATTTCAATGTGTGCTAAAAGAGCTTGTGTTGGTTTGTTTGCTGTTTTTAACCATTCTGCATTTTCTTCAATTTGTTTTATAGCCAAATTAAAGTAGCGTGCATTTGCCATATCAGCCATTTCATTACCATCGGGTGCAGTACTAAATATTTTCATTTTCTATTTGTTTTAAGTTTTACATCCTACTTTTACTTTCTTTGGTTTTTTGTATATTTTATCACGTAAATCGTATAACGGATTTTCCGAAGTCCAGCGTTCTTTGACTCGACCTCTGTTTTTATTATATAATCCTGATTTATCTAATCTGTCTTTAATCGAATCAATGGCTGACCACTCATCGGCTCTTTCTTTCAAACGTTTCCTTATCAAAGCCCCCTCAATAGAGCGAGCTTCGTCGTGCGTAAGTCCGTCAGCCAATATTTCCATATTGTCAAAGACTTTTGTGTGGCCATGTTCTGCCATACGCTCTAGAGCTGTTCTACTTGTAATACCATAATAAACTACTTTATTATCTTTGATAAGCTGATATACAATCTCTCCACTTAAGCCTAAAATATCAATCCAAGTATTAGTATTTTTCACATAAGCGTATGTATTCAATCCGCCTACAATAGAAATAGGGTCAGAACTAATGAAAGTGCCTATATCGGACGAGTAGTACCTGAACCGATTGTAGTATAGTCCTGTCTCTTCATCCTCGTATTGTCCCTGATAGCGGAACGGGATGAAGCATTTCTCACCTGTATATTCCTTTGCATTTCCGTACACGTCCAGCAGCATTTCCCAAACAAGCTTTCCCTTGCTGTCGTATGCCTGTGTAGGGGTTCCCAGATAGTCATGCACAATCGTGTACCGTTCCTGTTCCGTCACCTTGGCCACGGGGGTGAAGCTCTGTCCGTCATACACCCATGTGATGACATTTTCAAATGTCACCTTACGGTCGTAGCTTTCCCGCCCCATATCGTCTGTCACAAGCCGTGGCCGTTCGTTCTCCCTGCAGTCCCACTCATGCAGCAGCACGTTACCGTCCCAGCAGAACATCCTTGCCGTTCTGTCAGAGGTCTTTGCCGTGCGTCTGCCCAATGCGTCATACTCAAAGGTCACGGTCTTTCCCTCCGGTGTGATGACGCTCTCCAGCATACCGTTTGCCAGCCACGTGTAGCAGGTGTCTCCCGGCTGCCATGCCTGTGCATTGTCTGCTTCGGTTTTCTCACTTCCCGTGAAGATGCTCAGGAAGCTGTGCCTTGCCTGTGCCTTTGGTACTTCTGTCGGATTTCTCTGGCTCTTGCATACAAGGTTTCCCTCGCAGTCATAGCTGTAGTGGAACTCGCCATCGCTCAGCAGCCGTCCGCCCCTGTCATAGGTGCGGTCCCTGCGGTTCTCGTCCCGGTAGATGTTTCCCACCAGGTCGGGTGTGCGGAAGATGCGGTCGAACATGCCGTATTCTCCCCGTATGAGGTTTCCTACCGAGTCATAATCAAAGATTACCGGTTCTGCCGACAGGTTGCAGCGCATCGACATCAGCCTTGCGCCCACATCCCATCTGTAGCTTCGGAATCCCGTATGCCTTCCGTCTGAATACACGTGGCGCGAGCGCACCATACCCGTGTCGTCATAGTCCGTGGCTATGCGTATTCCTCCCGTGGCGAAGCGTTCCACTTCACGTCCGGCATCGTCATGTCTGATGCTGCTTTCCCATGCGGGGCTGTCTTCCCTGCCGCAGCTTGCATTTATTTCGCTGACCAGTCCGCAGCTGTCATAATCCAGCCTCACGTCTGCGCCAAGCGAACTCCGTACTCTTGTGCGGTTTCCGTAGCCGTCGTACTCCGATTCCACGGAAGTCACTTCTACAGGTGTGTCTCCGGCGGGCAGTTCCATGCTTTCCCTGATGATGCGCCCCGCCGCGTCACGCTCCAGCCGGATGCGTGCCGATGCGTTTGTCGCTATCAGCAGGTTGCCGTTCTTGTCGTAGGAGTATTCCTCCCTCGTGCCGTCATGGTACGATACGGTACACACACGCCCCCTTGTGTCATATTCGTAGGCGGTGCTTCTTCCTCCGGGCCGTTCCACGAGTACGGTCTCTCCGGCACGGTTGCGTATGTAGCTGCGCGTCATGCCGTCAAATCCCCTTTCCGTGCATATCTGTCCGGCCTTGTCACGGACGAAGCTGTATGAGTCGCCCCGTTCGTTCACCACGTCCGTCAGCCTTTCCATTCTGTCATACAGGAATTTCACCTCACGTTCGCCTTCGGTACGTGTGGCGAGGCTTCCCAGCGGTGTGTATGTCATCCTTACGTGGCGGTGTGCATCCCGTGCTTCCGTCACGCTGTCGTATGCGTCATATCCCAGTTCTACCGTGTTGCCGTCATGTGCGTACACGCGTATAACACGTCCCAGCGCATCGTATTCGAAGCGGTCCGGTCGGAGTAGGGGTGAGTGTTCTGCAGTCACCTGTCCCCTGTGGTCATAGTTCCACCGTCGCAGAGCCTTGCCGTTCTCCGTCCATGACACGAGGTTGTACCGTTCGTTGTATGTCAGTTCGCTTACCCGGTCTTCCTGTGTCATTCTGACGAGCATTCCATGTTCATCATATCCGAATACCGTCACCTCTCCGGCCGGTCCGATGGTTCGGGCTACTAGGTGTCCGCGTTCCTCATCGTACAGCCGGTGTGTGCGATGCCCTTCCGCGTCCACATGGATTATGAGCCGTCCCTGCTCGTCATAGATGTACATTTCCCCGCTGCCGTCGGGGTAGGTCACTCCCGTCAGGTTGCCTTCCGTATCATAGCTGTAGCCTGTCACACGCCCTTCCTGATCGGTTACGCGGTACAGCTCCGAGTGCTCGGTGTATTCATATCGGGTGGTGTTTCCCAGCGGATCTTCTTCCGAAGTGACGATTCCGTCCGGCCTGTATCTGTAGGTGGTTACTCCACCCGTGGCATCGGTCACCAGATTGTAGCCCCTTTCCGGATGGTACTCGATGCGTCCCTCCTGAATGCCGTCCTTTCCCCAGGTATGCACGCATCGTCCCTTGCCGTCATATTCCCAGCGGAAGGTATCTCCGTTGCGGTCTGTCTTTTCTGTCATCAGATGTCCCTCGTACACGATGCGTGTGGTCTGTCCGAGTGCGTCAGTGATGGCTGTCATATTTCCGTCCCTGTCATAGTCGTAGGCCACCAGCGTCTCTGTTTCCTTATATGTTTCAAGGGACAGCCGGGTGATGAAGCCGCGTCGTTCTGTTTCTATACGGATGCGCCTTCCTGCCGCATCTGTCATTTCCGACGGCTTCCCGTTGCTGAAGCCTATTGTGATGCCCAGTCCGTCCGGGTTCACCGCCTTTGTCATGCGGAAAGTCCGTCCGTCTCCTTCGCGCAGGTCGAACACATAGGTCATCCATGTGTCATGGTCGTATGCCTCGTAGCCTTTTTTTGTATGCTTCAGGGTGATTCGTTCTTCACGGAGGTAGAATTCTTCGCCTTCAGCTATGGCCGGAAATGCCACGGCCCGTCCGTCTTCCATGCGGAGTGCCACAGCATCGTCTTCGGGCAGTTCCTGTACGGTACGGTCATAGATACTATGCACACCGTGCCCCAGCCATCCCGTATAGTGGGAGTCCGAGTACCATGACCGTTCCCAAGACAATGGCACCGGTGAAGGAAACCGGAAGTCCAGCCCTTCGTAAACCACCACGCCGCTTACCAGATCGACCGGCTCGAAGCCCATCTTACAGAACTTTTCGGACAGTTTCTTTGTGCCTGGCACTTTCTGCATGACCTTGCTTTTAAGAATCTTGTGGTTGAATTCTGTCAGTATCTTCTTGCCGATCTTGCTTCCGCTTTTTACAGCTGCCTTCAGCACGGAACTGAAACCGATGCTTGAAAGCATTCCCATGGCCGCCCCTCCGATGTCCGGGATGTATGGACCGCCTACAAATACGGGCTTTCCTGTCGGGGCAGGGATGGAGAATGATGTCGGCGCGAAGAGCGTAGGCTTCAGTTTCTTTTTCCCAGCCTTGCTTTTTCCCATGGTGGCAGACAGCGGAAGCCCCGTGTCGTTACAGGTCATCACCATGTATCCTTTCGGACTCAGGCGGCTGCCGTCAGAGAAGACACTCTGCGAAGAGAAAAAGTTCATGCTTTCATGTCCGATGACAGGTGCCATCGTAAAGGCTCCCACCAGCGGAATATGCGACATGGTAAGCAGTATGCCGCTCGTGTCGGACACACCTCTTTTCATTCCGTTTACGGTTACGTTTGTCCCGAGAAACGGAATGTAGTCGGCCGGGTCAATCACTATCCCTATGTAGGGATGGATGGGATTGTATGGAGGTACGGTTGTCGTATGTACGTCCACACCCGTTACCGTTGTCATGTGTGTGTCAGCCAGTAACATAGGCTGTTTCTCCGATTTATATTGTTGTTTTATTTTATATATTCAAGTTCAATATGCCGCCTTTCACGTTAGTCATTGTTTTACCGTCCACATCAATCATGGTGCCCTTGATGGCAACGCTCTGTTTTCCCTCTGCTTCGATGGTTGGAGCGTTTTCTTTTATTACGGTAGAACTTTTGATAGCTGTTTCCGTAGTTCCGTCAATCATGATCTTATCACTTGTCATGCTTGCTTCTGTTTTACCGTTGGCATCTATCTTTTCATCAGCATGTATTTCGATTACTTTGGAATGCAGGCTGATTTTCTCTTTCGAGTCGATGGTGATGGTCTTATCGCCGTTCAGCATGACGGTACTTCCGCTGGGATCCGCAATGGTTATGCTTCCTTTGTCGTCATCAATTGTGATGGTGCATCCGCTCCGGGTGGTCATGCTCTTTTTCTTGTTACCGCTGTCACCGCCTGCACCGGTATTTCCGTTGAACAGGCTTCCCATTACGAATGGACGGTTCGGGTCGTCATGCCGGAAGCCTACCAGTACGATGTCGTCCTTTTCCGGGATAAAGACAAATCCTCTGTTGGTCGATACTTTGTCGCTCATTCCGGCATCCGGTGTCATGACACGTATCCATGAGGTTTTCATGTCTCCCGACTGCCAGTTCATCTTTACTTGAACGCGTCCCTGTTTCTTTGGGTCATCATTGCTTACCACTACCGCCTGCTGTGTCTGTGCTACAGGCAATGGTATATCTGGAGTCGGCAGGTTAGGTATTGTTGCGTTCAGTGCCGTAAAGGTGTTGTAATAGCTGTTGCCGGAACCTATTATATGAGTTATTTCTGTAATGATATATGAGCCAAGCATCTGTTCTGTAAAACTGAAATCCTCACCTTGTATAGCTGTTTGTATGTCAACCACACTGCCTACTGTTAGGCTATAGCAGTCGCTTTCGCAACTAACGTAGTGGGAGGCTGCAGTATCGCTCTGTTGTTTCTTCTGGAAATAGTTGTCAAGTTCTACTTTGTTGGATATACGGGGTTCTGCATATTGGTTGGCCGGTGACTTGAATAGTCCTATGGAAGCCTGAAATGCGGAATGTCCCAAACTGCCAAGACCTCTTGGTGCATCTGGTGATGTTGATTCAAACTTTTGCCCGTCTTCAGAGTGGTAGGATTGACCTGCCAGCGGACGGGCGATGGCTTGGATGGATATGTCAAGGCTTTGCAGGTTTCTTCCGTACATCAGGGGTATGCTGCTCGCAGCAGCAGGTTTGCCGAATACGAGTTGCTTTCCGTCATAGTACAACCATTCATGGTACTGTCTGGCCAGCCTGCGGATAAAGTCAAAATTGCTTTCCCTGTATTGGCATTCGTATGCTATCTTTTCTGTGTATTCGGGAGAAATAAGTGCGGTTACTCCGGCTTTTTCACAAACTTCGTTGACAATGTTGGCCAGAGTCTTGTCCAGCCACGAAGCGCATGTCGGTTCAGACTCCAGAAGAAACGTATTTGAGTATCCCGTCAGAAGCAGGCAACCGTGGTTTCCGGATGCTCTGTGTAGCGAAACATGTGTGGCTATTCCCACAAATGTATTTTCGCCCATCAGTATGACGACTTTTTTCCCAAGCCAGTTCTTTGCCTTCTCCAGTGAATGCGTTGCATAGGCTTCACCCACCTCTATGTCAAAACTTATCTCGAAATAGTGATGGTCATTGATTACCTGTTTCAGCATTACCTGCAGAAAAGAGTGCTGCGGATTTCCATCTATGCTGATTGATATTTTCTTTTCTTCCAGCATGGCAATAGTCTGTTAAAAGTTTGATAACAATTGGAGTTTCTTTTCCCGAAATATGTCAAGACATAAAAACAGAAAAAAGGAAACCTCAAAGCCTGAACTTTTTGAATTTTCCTCCTCTTTCTTCATGTGATTTCAGTTTTATTTATGGAAGAAAAGGGAAAAAACAAAGCATCATTCTTGCTAATCGCAAATATACGTGAATGAAAAAACAAAACCAAATTTTATATACTGTTTTTGATCTGATGAAAACAAAAATAATTTTCTTGATTTTCAACACTTTCTACATGGTGAAGCAGAGATAGATATCGCCCGCTCTTGCGGGCAGCCTTTTTTACGGCCTCTCCCTTTGAACAGGCGGCCGATTGGAGAAGCCCGTCTGCCTGGATTCCCCTGTCGCCTTTTATGCCTTTTCCCTTTATATCGTCCGATGGACGGTTTTCCCTTCCCCTGCCGTCCCCCCCGTCACCGCGTGGGCTTTACCGGTGCAAATGTAGGCGGTCGCGCTTGTTCCCTCCGTTTTGAAGTGCATTTCCTGCAAATTCTTCCTTTCTGCGAAAGAGTAATTGGCAGGAAAAAACATCGGGAGCGGCTTTGCCGACCGCCTCTCGATGCACCATAAAACTCGAAGCGGCTCCGGTTACAAGGAGGCCGAACAGAGGGAAGAAAAAACAAATCATTAAAATTATTCAACAAATGAAGACATTAGAAGAATTATTGCAAGAGCTGGGATGTGAAGGTAACGCATTCGACAGCACCAGAAGATTTACGAAAGCGGGAGAAAAGGCATATAACCGCTTGGAGCATTTGCTGTATGACATAGAAAGTCTTACAGGTCAAGCAGTAGCACCCATAATCAGGGAACTTGATGAAATATGCAACGAAAATTATTGAAATTCAAAACTATGGACAAAGAAATTAGAGAAAGCAGAGAGTACCGCCTCGCCAAAGACTGGGAAATGGCGGTGAACAATTACGGTTTCAACCCTGAACGGTTTGCGGCGGCAATTCCCGACATGCACCCGACGCTCCAGCAAAGCCTGTATCGTTTGATTAAAGCCTGTATCAAAGTCATGGCGGACGACAGCCGCAGGTACGACGAACGCAACATGGCTTCTCACGAGGAAGCGAAATGCATCATGGAATATCTCGAAGAACACGGACGTAACATACCATTAAAATAAGGAGGATTAATATGAGAACAAATGAAATTCAGTTTGGAGGCAGGAATTATGTCTGCCGTATTGTGAAAGCCAATGATGGCGAGGATCTGCTGATTGCCCCGACCACCTTGTTGGATGCCTTGCAGCCCGGTGGTTTCAATGACGAGAACGAAGGCTTCGCAAGCAAGGAAGCTGAAAATATCTATGACGAGGTATTTTTCTTCACGGATTCGAATACACTTCAGCTTCCCGATGAAGAACTGGTGGAGGAATTGAAGCAGGACAACCCGGAATGGTTTGAATGAAGTGCCCTGACAAGTCAATTAAAATCCAAGGCGCGCTGATATGTCTGATTGGATGGCTGACAAGACATAAAGCATGATGCAGACAGCCCCGAGGGTTCTTATCCGGAACCTTCGGGGTGGTCCGTTTTTGCTCATGGATGTGTTCCATGCCTGTCCCCGGTTTGACTCCCACACCGTTTCCCTTGCTTGTCGATGTAATACTAGCCATCACTTTCCCAATACCAATGCTCGCCGCCAGAGCCAACTACCTTTTTCCGTTTACGTGAATCCGTAACCTTAGCCTTGTCGTCCTTAAAGGGATAGCCAAAGGCGAAGCGGGGCTTGATGACAATCCTACCGCTCTCGTCTGCATACCCGATCGTCCCTTTCGGTCCACGATGCGGTACAGTCCCTTGCTGTCATAGTCATTGCTGTTGTCATATTGTAATGCCGTGTGCTACCGCAACCGTACGGCACGTGTATGGCTGGAAAACAAGGCAACGCAAGCCGGACAAGGTCGCATAAAAATGCTGTTCACAAAATACTGCAACGCATTCATCAGAGGAGATTGCGGTATCGTTTATCGAATGGTCGAACACAGAACTGTCACCTTTTATAATCAGTTCCATTCCTTTTTTATAATACTCATGGAGCAATATCCGCCTTTTATACCGACCCCAGCCTTTCGCATACCTCCCGTCTTTTCTTCTTTCCATCACCAGTTTGGTTTTACCAGATGCAAAGGTAGACCGTCGCACTTGATCCGGTGGCTTGAAGTGTATTTCTTGCAAAATTCTTCCTTACTTGGATAAGAGTAATTTGGCAATAAATGCCACCGTATGAAGTTTTCCCGACAGCCATGTACCGCATCCGTAAAACCCTAAAGCGGTTCAAGAAGGAAGAGCCGACAAGAGGGAAAATAAGTATTAACAATTTCAAAAAACTAAGAATTATGCCTAATCATGTGACAAACCGTTTAGAAATAAATGCAGACCAGGAAACAGTACAAAAAGTAATGAATTTCTTAAAAGGTAAAACAGATGATGACAATACGACTTGTTACATCGACTTCAACAACATTATTCCTATGCCTGAAGAACTGTTGATAGACAAATGCAGTAGTGGAGATTTGGGGATGAAATATCTCGAAGCAATGCAGCGGAAGCCATTCTATTTTTTATTGGACGATGACGATTTGAGAGCCATTCGATGGATAAAAGGATTGGCGGAAAAAGACAGACAAAAAGCACTGCAACTTGGAGCATCGTATCTGGAAAATCAGAAAAAGTACGGTTATCCTACTTGGTACGAGTGGTCTATCGCCACATGGGGTACAAAATGGAATGCCTATCAGCAAGACTTTGAAGAGCCGAATATTCTTTGGTTCGATACGGCTTGGAGTGGCGTGCCACAGCTTATCCAAAAACTTTCCGAGATATTTCCGGATGTGGAATTTCATTACGCCTATGCGGACGAAAACTTAGGTTTCAATACGGGAATAGGAACAATCAGCAATGGAGAAATCAATATGACGATACCCGAAGGTGGAAGCAACGAAGCCTTTGAAATCATGTTTTTTGTGAAACCGGGAATGGATGAATATTTTGAACAGACGGACGAAGGTTACAAGTGGGTTTCCTAGACATTCGGTACAGATAATGACCGCTGTGGGTTCGGGATACATTGGTAATGGATGTATCCTGAATCTTTTTTGCTGAGATCCCCCCCCCTTATATTTTTATGATTCTTACCCTTTTATCGAAGCGTGGTCCGTACCCTCTTGTACCCTGGATATCCAGCCGGAAAGCAATCCTTTTATAACACTTTAGCTTTCCTGTTTTACTCCTTACAACTGTTCCCCGGACACACTCCATGCCGAAAGCCTGGTTATTGTTTCTGCGAAGTTCGATTGTCGGCTGCCAGTCTCGGCAAGTACCGCTGATGTTTGCAGCCGGAAAATCTTCCTTGCCGACTACGTTGGAGAGCGTATTTCCCGTTGCCTCCTTGCTCGTGCTTGTCGCCAATCCCGTGGGCAGAAAAATAATCAGCCTTTCGGGACAGGATTGTGCTAAAGGGAAAAGCAAAAAAACAGTTCAAACTTAAAATTTAAAGTGTATGACATTTAGATAATTTATGCGAGAAAATGGTTACGAGTTACAGACAACCTTTTGGGAGAACTTCTCAATAGTGCGAATTAAAACTGAAATCAAGGAACAAGGAACAAAAATGTACCTAAAAAGAGCCAATCAAGGGTCAATGTAAAAAGCTGAGGGGTAAATTTATAAATTGTTATCTTTGTCTCCAAATTCATAGCTTATGGAGTTAAACGGTTATCGCCTTCTTCTTCCTGAAGGCACTTTAGATTACTTTGATCTTGTTGATGTGAAGGAAAGCGTAAA
>OOAG01000664.1_pt1 | contig 29791 bp, 22 predicted proteins | sample 1671461 | NCBI WGS metagenome assembly OOAG01 (sample SAMN06348159, study PRJEB24527) | human gut metagenome | biome: human gut; feature: ankylosing spondylitis patient; material: feces | host: Homo sapiens | place: China | collected 2015-10 | reverse complement strand
AACACGCGATACCCAGGGTGCCGCTTCGCTTGCCCTGGGCTATGTGCTCCATTGGGCTTTCAGCCCGCACTTATTAAATCCGAAAGTTGAGTCTTTTAACCTCCTAACCCCCTAACCTCCTAACCTTTTTTCCCCCCCCCTAACCCTAAGAAATGTCAGCAAAATCAAAAACAGTATACGTATGTTCAGAGTGTGGCATGGACTCGCCCAAATGGGTGGGGCGGTGCCCGTCGTGTGGTGCGTGGAACACCATGAAAGAAATGAGCATACGACCCGAAACATCGGCCGCCGTGAGCGAGCGTCAAGCCCGCCAGGCACTCACCGGCATAGACAAACACAGTCCACAGCCCGTGCCACTGTCGCAAGTGTCGGCCACCGAAGAACCACGTATGCTCACCCACGACCATGAACTCGACCGCGTGTTGGGCGGAGGCGTGGTGCGAGGCTCCATGACACTGATAGGCGGTGAACCCGGCATAGGCAAGTCAACACTGCTGCTGCAAACCCTTGTGCGTATGCAAGGCTACAAGGTGCTCTACGTCAGCGGCGAGGAGAGCGAGCGTCAAATAAAATTGCGCGCCGACCGCATATCTGACCGTTCAAGCGACGTGTTGCTGCTGTGCGAAACGCGGCTCGAACACATCTTTACACACATCAAGAATGTGCAGCCCGACCTCGTCGTTATCGACTCCATACAAACCATGTCGGTCGAAACCGTCGACTCGTCGCCAGGCTCCATCACCCAAATACGCGAGTGCGCCGCCTCACTGCTAAAGTATGCCAAGGAGAGCGGTGTGCCCGTCATATTGGTGGGCCACATCACCAAGGACGGTGCCATAGCCGGCCCAAAAGTGCTGGAGCACATAGTCGATACCGTGCTACAGTTTGAGGGCGACCGCCATTACATGTACCGCATATTGCGCAGCATCAAAAACCGTTTCGGTTCAACCTCCGAACTCGGCATTTACGAAATGTGCAGCAACGGACTTCGCCCGGTTGACAATCCGTCGGAACTGCTCCTAACCCAAGGCGGTGACGAACTCAGCGGCATAGCCATTGCCGCAGCTATCGAGGGCGTGCGCCCCTTCCTTATCGAAACACAGGCCCTTGTGTCGACCGCGGCCTATGGCACCCCCCAGCGCTCCGCCACCGGGTTCGACCTGCGTCGCCTCAACATGCTGCTTGCCGTGCTCGAAAAACGTGTCGGTTTCAAACTGGCACAGAAAGACGTGTTCCTCAACATAGCCGGAGGCATACGCGTCACCGACCCCGCCATCGACCTCTCAGTCATCGCGTCGGTACTGTCGAGCAATGTTGATACCGCCATAGAACGCAATGTGTGCATGGCCGGCGAGGTAGGTCTGAGCGGCGAGATACGTCCTGTCACGCGCATAGGTCAGCGTGTGGCCGAGGCCGCCAAGTTAGGTTTCACACGCATACTCATTCCCGAGGGCAATGTCAAAGGACTCGATACCCGGCAGCCCGGCATTGAAATTGTGCCAGTAAGCAGAGTCGAAGCCGCCCTGCGCGAACTGTTTGCATAGCAAAAAGCAAGCCGTTTGCGCCACGCACCACCATGCCAATAAGAAAAACACCCGTTTACCATATCCATAAGAACAACTATGTACAAAAAAGATAACAACCATAACCGAGGCAACCGTGACGCCCGCCGCGAGGGTAAAAGCAATAACGCCCGCCGCGACCGCAAAGGCGAGCGCAAAGGCGACAGCAAGCGCACCGCCCAGCGTCACGAAGCCCCCCAGCGCAAGTTCCGTCCGCAGGCCCCCGGTGAGCGCAACCTCACCCCGCTGCCCACCATGACCATGGACGTGACCGACAACCGCCACATCACATTGCGTGTGCCGCCCCACATAGCCTATAACGAGGAGGCACTCAAGCAGTACATAGCGCAGGAGCGCGGCATAGATGTGCGCACCATCAATGCCCTGCGCATACGCAAGCGCAGCATCGATGCCCGCCAGCGCACCATATTTGTCAACCTCACCGTCGAGGCCTACGTCAACGAAATGCCGCCCCAGCTCGACTTCGAGCCCGTCAGCTATCAAGATGTGAGCCGTGCCCCCCGTGTGGTGGTGGTAGGTGCCGGTCCTGGCGGACTCTTTGCCGCCTTGCGTCTGATAGAGCTTGGCAAGCGTCCCGTGGTGCTTGAGCGTGGCAAAGATGTGCACGAGCGCCGCAAGGACATTGCCCTCATATCGCGCGAGCACAAGGTCGATGCCGAGAGCAACTACTCCTTTGGCGAGGGTGGGGCAGGAGCCTTCTCCGACGGCAAACTCTACACCCGTTCAAAGAAACGTGGCAATGTTGACAAAATATTGCGCGTATTCTGCCAGTTTGGTGCCAGCACCGACATTTTGATTGACGCCCACCCCCACATAGGCACCGACCGTTTGCCACGCATCATCGAGGCCATGCGCAACCAAATTATAGCCTGCGGTGGCGAGGTGCATTTCAATACCCGTGTAGATAGTCTGATCATCGAAGACGAAGCCGTTAAAGGCGTTACCTGCCATAACGGACAAGCCTACTACGGCCCCGTCATTTTGGCCACGGGCCATTCGGCGCGCGACGTTTATCGCTACTTACACGCGCAAGGTGTGGCACTCGAGCAAAAAGGCATTGCCGTGGGCGTGCGCTTGGAACACCCCGCCACACTCATCGACCAAATACAGTATCACAACGCCAATGGGCGTGGCAAGTATTTGCCCGCAGCCGAGTATAGCTATGTGGCACAGAGCGGTGGCCGCGGCGTGTATAGTTTCTGCATGTGCCCGGGCGGCATAGTTGTGCCCGCAGCCAGCGGACCGCAGCAAATTGTTGTGAACGGCATGAGCCCCTCGTCGCGCAATTCCGCCTGGAGCAATTCGGGTATGGTGGTCGAAACACGTCCTGAGGACCTCGACGGCGAGCTTGCCCCCTTCCTTACCGAGGCCATGGCCGATGGCACCTTTGCCGAGACACACCAAGACATCAACAATCCGGCCAACCCTTTGCGCATGATGTACCTGCAAGAGGCACTCGAAAAGGCATGCTGGCAACAAGGCAACCGCAGCCAAACCGCCCCCGCGCAGCGCATGGCCGACTTTGTTAATTGTCGTTTGAGTTACGACCTGCCCAAGTCGAGCTACTCGCCCGGCCTGGTGTCGTCGCCCCTCCACTTTTGGATGCCGCGTTTCATCACCACGCGTCTGATTGAAGGCTTCAACGCTTTTGGCCGCCGCAGCCGTGGTTTCCTTACCAACGAGGCCACCGTCATAGCTGTCGAAACGCGCACCTCGGCCCCAGTGCGCATTTTGCGCAATCACGACACCTTGTGCCATGTCGGCATCAGCGGACTCTACCCTTGTGGCGAGGGTGCCGGTTATGCGGGTGGCATAGTAAGTGCCGCTGTCGACGGCGAACGTTGTGCCGAGGCTGCTGCCGCGCAAATGACCATGTAGTGTAGAATACGAGTGCTGACAAGTGCAGGCAAGTGTAGAAGAGTGCAGACAAATTCGTGCATACACTCACCCCTACAATTTTTAATTTGCCGTTTTGTCTACACTCTACACTTTTAGAGGTTAAACCTCTGATAATCAATACTTAACGGCGTGTAGACAAATGCAGAAATTGTATGCACTACTGTCTGCACACGCCTCTGCATAATGCGAGTTTACCACAAAAGGAGAGCGGTTTTATGGTATAGGGCGAGCGGAATTTCTGTCGGATAAACAGATTTTTCTGCCGCCCTATGCCGTAAAACCGCTCTCTTTTTGTGGTAGACTCGCATTGTGCAGAGGCGTGTGCACACAATGGTGTATACGGTTTTTGATGGTGTCTACACTGCGCAACATGCTGAATATCAATGATTATTGTGCGTTTAGTGCAGAGTGCAGACAGTTTGACAAAAAAATAAATGTAGGTGTGTGCACAGAGGTTTTTGTCTGCACCATGCACTTTTCCCCCTTACAAAGAATTAAAATCCATGCCTTATTGTGTTATAGAACATATATAGGGTAAAAAAATCATATTTCGGCAAAAAAAGTTGCCCGAAAACTTGCATGGTAATAACTAAGTCCGTACTTTTGCATCGTAATCATAATTGTAATCATTACAAATAATCGACGAATGGAAACGAACACGACGCTCAACTATCTTCAAGCCCATGGCATCAAGCCCTCGCTGCAACGCATGGCGGTGATGACCTACTTGATAGAGCACCGTACGCACCCCACCGCCGACGAAATTTACACGGCACTGCACCCCTCCATACCGACCCTGTCGAAGACCACGGTATACAACACTCTGAAGTTGCTCACCGAAAAAGGGGCCGCACTGCAGCTGACCATTGACGAGCGCAACTGCTGTTTTGATGCCGATACCTCGCCACACGCACACTTTCTGTGCACACGTTGTGGCCGCGTGTATGACATGAAACTTAATCAGGCCGAATTGATAAAATGCGCCTGTGTGCCAGACAATTTTCAAACGGAGGAAGCCCAGCTTTACCTGCGCGGCTGCTGCCCAAAGTGTGCCGTACAGAACAAGGATAATTAACTCAATAACGAAACATAACAACCGTTGCCAAGGCTCCCACCCACGGTGTGGCAAGGAACGAGGCAACAACAATCTACTAAAACTCAACTCATTATGAAAAAGAAATTTATTTGCACAGTTTGTGGTTACGTATACGAAGGTGAACATGCTCCCGAAAAATGCCCCATGTGTGGTGTGCCCGCTTCAAAGTTCAAGGAACTGAAGGAGGACGGTGCCATGCAGTTTGTGGCCGAACACGAAGTAGGTGTGGCCAAGGGCTGCGACGACGAGATGATTAAGGACCTCAATGCACACTTCAATGGCGAGTGCACCGAGGTGGGCATGTATTTGGCCATGAGCCGCCAGGCCGACCGCGAGGGCTATCCCGAAATAGCTGAGGCTTTCAAGCGCTATGCCTTTGAGGAGGCTGAGCACGCTTCAAAGTTTGCCGAATTGCTCGGCGACTGTGTGTGGGACACCAAAACTAACCTCGAAAAGCGTATGAATGCTGAGGCTGGTGCTTGCGAGGACAAGGCCCGTATTGCCAAGCGTGCCAAGGAACTGAACCTTGACGCCATTCACGACACCGTACACGAAATGGCACGCGACGAAGCTCGTCACGGCCGCGGCTTCGAGGGCTTGTACAAGCGCTACTTTGGTAACAAATAAGGCTTCACTTGTGTTGCCCGATTTGAAACTTTAATATTTCACGAGTCCCGCAAACTGTATGCCTTAGCAACGCTACGCCTACAAGTGCGGGACTCTCTTTTTTTACAACTTGACCAACATTATCGATATGAAATCACTTAAAGGAACTCGCACCGAAAAGAACCTCGAAGCAGCCTTTGCAGGCGAATCGCAGGCTCACACCAAGTACCAATACTATGCCTCGAAGGCCAAAAAGGACGGCTATGTACAGATGGCCAACATCTTTGAGGAGACCTCGCGCAATGAGAAGGAACATGCCAAATTATGGTTCAAATATCTGCATGGCGGCGCAGTGCCCGGCACACCCGACAACTTGGCCGATGCTGCCAATGGCGAGAACTATGAGTGGACCGACATGTATGCCACCTTTGCCAAGGAGGCACGCGAGGAGGGCTTTGACGAGATAGCCGCAAAGTTTGAAATGGTAGGTGCCATCGAAAAGACGCATGAGGAGCGCTACCGCCGTTTGCTCAAGAATATTGAGGACGCCATTGTGTTCAGCCGCGATGGCGACAGCGTATGGCAGTGTTCTAACTGTGGCCATATCGTGATAGGCAAGAAGGCTCCCGAAATCTGCCCCGTGTGCAACCACCCGCAGAGCTATTTTGAGCTGAGAGCCGAGAATTACTGATTGAAGTTCCGGATTCAGGTTAGCATGGCTTGAAACGCGCTGCGATAAAACGCAAGCACTAATGGGGGCGACGCGTCCCGCGTCGGGATGGAGAAAGGAGGAAAATACGAACGCTACTAAATAATAGCTGCATCTTTTCCCGACGCGAGACGCGTCGCCCCCATTAGTGGTAGCGTTTTCAACTGAAAAATACTCGCGAGACGCATCGCCCCCATTAGTGGTAGCGTCTTCACCTGAAAAATACTCGCGAGACGCGTCACCCCCATTAGAGGTAGCGTCTTCAACAGAAAGATACCCCGCGAGACGCATCGCCACCATATCAGTGAGCATATTCGCTCGCCATCTGCAATATTTTTTTTACCGCTTAGACATTTATTTCGACCGCTTAGGTCTTATCTGCAGCCACTTACGTCCGTGTGCGTTTTATGCTGGTTGAAATTTATGACATTTTTATATAACTTTGCCTGTATAGAGACGTGCAGCATTGTCTGCACAGTGCGTATTGTTAAATTATAAAGTTATATGGTATGAAGCGTTTATTACTTGTATTTGCTTTCATGTTGTCCACTTCATTTGTGCTGCAGGCGCAGAACAGTGATAGGAAGGTAACTGATATCGTATTAAAGAGTGTGATTGGTTATGACGGGCAACCAATTACGAGTGGCTATGTGTATGGCCTTGACATTTCTAAGGGGCTGCCGTTGAAAGTAACTGACGACGGGGGCTACCGTTCAGAGGTTGGTATGGATTTCACCTTGCCGGGGTATGAATCGTTTTATTATGACTGGACTTACGGTGAGTCTCCTGAAATTACCATTGACTTGCGAGATGTAGCTCGACCGGCTAAATGGAAGGTTGTGGCGCATGACGGTGCTTTGCTGCCGGGTGCGGAGTTGGTGTCGACCACATCGAATAATCCGAAAGTGACCTTGGCTCAAACTGATGCGGAGGGTATAGCCAACTTTTACCTTGTAGATGATAGCAAAGCAAATTATAGACCCATGTCGATTACCGTGGTACCACAAGCCAAGTATCATACTGCTTATGCTGTACCATCAACCAAGTATAACAAGACATATTATGCGTCGAACACGCTGATAGACTACTCAAAAATGCACTTGTTCCTTATGCGCGTCAAGGATTTCAACACAGATTTGCGCAAGCGTATGTTCAGCGACGAATTGACTACAAGGTACAATCTGTCGTATGAGACTGTGCGCAATGGACAGAGCACAACATCGTTTGTGCGTAGTGCTTATGTAGACGAGGGCAGTGATCGTGTGTACTACAGTATGGCCAATAATGACGAAAATTGTCCTATCACAAAGGCCTGGTATCGTTTCTCATTCAGTGGAGACAAGAGTGTCAACACCTTCTCTTCATATCCTTTCTATCGTGAATATGACAAGTTGGAAGGTGATTACGAATTCGAACTCTCGCCCACCACTTGGCGCCCTGTGCGTATAAACGTAAAGGACGATCTCGGCACAGCACTTGTGCCAAGAAACTTGTGGGTAGACGGAGTGCGACCTGTCGACTATGATTATAATGACCCGGTTGTTTGTTTGCCACAAGGTGAGCATGTGATTGATGTGTCTGCTGCAACGGAAAGTAGTTCTGTTGTGTATGAAAACGATGGTAAAAAGTCATTGCGCACTATTGTGGTGAAAGATGCGATGAATGTGCAGGAATATGACAGAGTGTACAAACATGGCGATTATGCGGGTTATGAGGTGACAGCTGTTGATGCTGATGGCAATCCGGCACAAGGTGCGTACTTCTTCCTCTCTGGCAAAGATGGCAGAGTATTAGGGGCGGTATTGGATAGTGCCGGCCGAGGTGTCGTATTCCACGAATATCCCGGTGAATGCTCTGGTGTAATATCGGGCATTCGTAACACGGCTAAGCTTACTTGGACTGATAATTCGCCCATTGGCATGCAGACTCACCATATTGACGTGAGCAAGGATCTCCGCAAGGTAAAAGTAACTGTCAAGCAGCATGAGCAGATGTATGCAAACAAGTATGGAAATCCAGAACTCCATTTGTACCGGACAGCTGACAAATTGGACGCAATGCCAGACTTTCATGATGATTCATACATACGCTGTAATTGGGATTCGACGAGTGACACCTCACATGTATTTACCGCAAACTTGTACATGCAAGATGGTTGGTTGTGCGGTTATCTTGTGCAACGTGACTTGAGAGATAGCATAGCGATGATGAAGGTATCTGATGCAAGTGAATTGAACTTTGATTATACAAAGTATGCCTATGTCAAGTATACGCTTGATGGCAAGCGGTTGCAGGCAGGATATAATTATGAAGGTTTGATGGCTGCACCAGTAGGCCAGGCACCAGTGGCGGAATGGAGCAATGTGTTTGCGCCGGAGTTCTTGCTGCCAGGCAATTATTATGCGTGTGTAGTGTCTCCGAATAATGCGTCAGAATTGTCCTATATCAATGCGTACGTGCCGTCGTTCAAGGTTGAATGTCCGGCAGAAAATAGTGAAGTGGAAGTGGCATTGACTACATTGCCTGACGAGGATTATGTGCAAGTACCGCTAAAGCTTGATGGCATCTTCTTCTTGGCAGGTGCAAAGGCAGAGGCTGAGGTTAAATTCCTATATAATGGACAGATACCCTTGATTGTTGGTGGTGAAAACAATACAACGGTAAATACTGAGGTGCCTTTCAGAGTGTTGAAGGGTGATTATGACTATAGTGTGAAAGGACTCAAGTTTGACGAAAAGCACCATTACGTATTGGGGCATGAGCGCAAAGTTGCAGTAGGTGACGACACCAAGGCCGTTCAACTCGACCTTTCGGGTCTGCATTATTTTAATACCATCGGCTATTTTGATGCAGAGAGCAACGAAATTGACTGGCTCGATCTTTGGACACCGCTGCGTTATGCAAGCTTTTATAATGGGCAGGACTTTCTTGCAGAATGCTACGTAAGCAGTTATGAAGATGAAGGCTTGTTCATACCAGAGGGAGACTATGGTGTGAAATTGTTTGTGGGTGACTGGAGCCAGAAGATTGAGCACGATGCCACCTTGCATGTAGACAATCAAAGTGGCACCACGGCACGCATTGTGCTCGGAAAGCAGTTTACTCCAGTAGAGCAGGTGGTGGCTGAAAGCAATGGCTCAGAACTCAACATACGCTATGTCGGTGGGCAAGCTGTGGTGACAGCACCAGTGGCAACCCCCGTGAGAGTGGCTGTATATGCGCTTAATGGTACAAAATTGACATGTGCGAATGTGATGCCTGGCCAGCGGATAGATATGTATGCCCTTTCGAGAGGCGCATATATCGTTCGTTTGAGCCAAGGTAATGTGAACAGTGCAGTAAAGATTGTAAAGTAACAACCCTTGTACCCATTTGTTTGTGGCCCTGCCAACTATCCTTCGAGGCGAGTTGGCAGGGCCTTTTGCTTGTATCGTATCCGCAGATGGGCTTATAGTCAAAAGAATATATTCAGAAGCGCCATATTAGGCAAAGGATTTTGTAATTTTGCACCAATATTTACGTTAAAGCGTTAATTACCTTGATATGAGATTGATATGTGCTATATGCTTGTTGGCTGTTTGTGGCTTCTTTGCCGCTTGTGGATCAAAGTCACAGAGCGATGCCGTGTGTGACGACAGCACACAAGTAACCGAGGACTCCGTGTTGCAGCAAATGGCCAACGAGGGGCCTACTGAAGACGAAATAGCAGCTCTGACAGACTCGGCCAAGCAGGAAAAGCCCAAAGCCCTTGACGAGAAATACCGTGGTCTGCACATTTATGTGTCAAAAACGACCATGCATCTTTACGTGCTCGATGCCAATGACAGCGTTCTGTTTAATTGCGGCATTGCTTGCGGCTTGCGTCGTGGCAACAAAACTGCTAAGGGAGACTATCGCACGCCTGAGGGCCAATTTCATATCTCGGGTATGTTTAACAGCACCGACTGGGTGCATCGCACTCGCGACGGGCGAGCGGTCAAGGGGTGCTACGGGCCGCACTTTCTGCGGTTGGCCACGGGACGCCTTGGAGGCATAGGCATACATGGCACCAATTCGCCGCGAAGCATTGGCAAGCGTGCGTCAGAGGGCTGCATACGTGTGAACAGTGCCAATATTATTACCCTGTTTAATGAATACGCCTATTCGGGCATGCCAGTCGAGGTGTCGGCCGAAGGTGCACCATTGCCCGCGTTCAAGGGACTTGCTGCCCCCAAAAAAGACGAGGACGAGTCTGTAAGAAACGAACCAGTTAAGCACGAAAAAGACTCGCTGCACCGAAGAGGTGCGTTACACAGTGGTGCGGCAGACAACACGGAAGGCCGTCATGAGCACCATAAGTCTGCCGACGAAAACAAGCATAAGCAAGAAGAAATGCAACGCGAGGCCGAGGCAGAATCCTTTTTTGAATAGACAAAGGGGTGGTCCTAAAAATTCTGTTTTAGAGTTCTGCTATTCTGAAATGTGATTTGCACGCTCTCGAAAGTGTATTTTTGAAAGGTTGTTCGGTCACATAGCCCGCTATGCTCCCTCACAACCTTTCAAAAATACACTTCCGATAGCGCACAAATCCCTATTTCAGAATTATTAGAACCACCCCAAAATGCCTTATTGCGCGCTTTGGCTTGTCGCACACATTAAATATATCTGTGCGAAATAGGGGTTGGCATGCTTATTGTATTCGCAAAAGTTCTTAAAACACTTGCATTTTGCTCCGAAATGTAGTAACTTTGCGAATGTTGATTTTGAAGAGCATTATTGCTGCTCGCTTGCCGTCGCGCAATCAGGGGAGATTGCATGGCATGGGCGGTGGTTCTTCAAAATGTGATGTAGAACCCATTAAACCATTAAGATAGTGCACATAAAGAAATATGCTGCGTGTGTGGCTATGGGCGTCATGTCATTTTTTACGGCAAATGCCCAGGACATTATGCCTGAAGCACTCCCGACACGTCCCACCGCAGAAAGAATCGTGAAAGAAGTGGCACCCGTAGGTGCTGTGCAGCAAGTTGCTGCTGAAGTAAAAGAGGCCTCAGTGCCCTATAATGCCAACTTTGGCGAAAGTGTAGTACAAACAGCTTTGCAATACCTTGGCGCAAGTTATCGTTCAGGCATGTCAGGCCCCTATGCTTTCGACTGCTCAGGCTTTACCAGCTATGTTTACCGCAAGCAGAATGTGTCAATCTTGCGCTCTTCGCGCTCGCAGTACACACAAGGCACCCCCATCGCCCGAATTTCTGACCTTAAGAAGGGCGATCTCGTGTTCTTTGGCGGTCGTGGCAATTCCCGTTCGGTAGGCCATGTGGGCATTGTAATGGACGTTGATCCCTCGGGCAACAACTTCTCGTTTGTTCATGCTGCGAGCGGTGGTGTTAAGGTGTCAGACTCCAGCGAGGCATACTACAGTCGCCGCTACATTGGTGCACGTCGCATTGTCGAAAACTAACGACAGAACATCCATCGTACATTAGATACGAATATGAGGCAGATGCAGATGCTGCCCAACGCAGTTGCCGTTCCTTGCATAAGGGTGGCAACTGCGTTGTTTTTATAACCTCCCATAACTCTGATATGAATAGATTGATATTATTGCAATCGCTGCCCGGTGTTGTCAACCAGGCCGTAAACGAGGTGAGCATATCGCGAATAGACATGCTGCTCGACAAGTTGTTAGCCCTTTCGCTCACAGCCGGCAAACGCATATTAGTGGCAGCCCTCATTTACATAGCAGGCCGTTTTATCATCAAGATCATCAACCGCGTTGTGTCAGCCATGCTCAGTCGCCGCCATGTAGATGTGGGCGTACAGAGTTTTCTGCGCAGTTTGGTGCACATATTGCTCACCATATTGCTCGTTATCAGCGTAATCAGTGCCCTGGGCATCAACACCACGTCATTTGCAGCCCTGCTGGCATCAGCCGGTGTAGCAGTAGGCATGGCTCTGTCGGGTAATCTGCAAAATTTTGCGGGCGGTTTGGTCATACTATTGTTCAAACCCTATCGCGTGGGCGACCTCATCGAGGCACAAGGCACCCTTGGCCACGTGCGTGAGATACAGATATTTCACACCATACTCACCACCTACGACAACAAGGTAGTGTACATACCCAACGGTTCGCTCAGCACTTCGGTAGTGGTCAACCATTCGCGTGAGGACACCCGCCGTGTGCAGTGGCTCATAGGCGTTGATTATGGGCAGGACATAGACGCCGTGCGCCAAAAGGTGCTCGCACTCTTTGCCTCCGACCCGCGCATACTTCAGTCGCCCGATGCCCACAAGCCTTTTGTGGGAGTAGAAGCCCTGGCCGACAGCAGCGTCAACCTTGTGGTGCGCGTATGGGTCAAAACCGACGACTATTGGCCCGTGTTTTACCAGGGACAGCAGCAGCTTTACGACATGTTCAACCGCGAGGGCATCAACATACCCTATCCGCAGCAGGTTGTGCATGTGGCAAAAACTTGAAAAGTCGAAGCCCGTGCGCCGCTTTATCCAAATGGTTAGTATGACAATCACTGCGAAAGCGTTCTGCAAAAGGCATCGTAAATTCACATTGTTGCAGAAAATCAACACAAAAGTTTGTGCGTAATAAAATAAATGCGTAATTTTGCACCTCGCATAGAGTATGCAAAAACGCGTTGCTCAGCGCGCGTAAAAGTCGGCTCTTGCATCAAAAAATCACGCAATAAAGTAATAACAAAATAAAATCTAAACTCACAAAATGATCGTAGTACAGGTTAAAGAGGGCGAAAACATTGAACGCGCCCTGAAGAAGTTCAAGAGAAAGTTCGAAAGGACCGGTGTTGTAAAGGAACTCCGTGCCCGTCAGCAGTTTGACAAGCCCAGCGTATTGAAGCGTTTGGCTAAGGAGCACGCTGTTTACGTACAGCAGCTTCACCGCGACGAGGACTAATACAACAAATATTAGCTCCATAAAATCGCAACGCTTTTGCGACACAGAGCGGCCATCACACACAGCCGCAGTGTCTTAGCACAAGATAATACATAAATGTTCGTATAGACCGCTGCACAGCCACACGCTGTGCAGCGGTTTTGCATTTATCACCCCAAGCCCGTTGCGGTGCATGGTAGCCATTTTATCCGATAGAGTAATGCGGTTGCAACAAATTTCAGTGCGAAAATTTGGCGCATTCAAAAAAAGTTGCGATATTCGCTTTCGTAAAGAGAGACAATGATGAACGAGATAGATGATTTCATAAACTATCTGTTAGCCGACAAGGGTTACTCCAAGCTGACAGCCAAAGAGTACCGCAGCGCTTTGCAGTCGTTACAAATCTTCTACCGTTCGCTCGACAACCAACTCACCTGGTACACGCTCGATGCCGATGTAGTCAGACAATGGATGGCACGTGAGATGGCGCGTGGTGAGAATGCCCGCACCATATCAAAGCAGCTGAGCGGTGTGCGCAGCTTCTACAAGTATATGCGCAGAATAGGGCGTATGGACCACAGTCCGGTGACAGCGGTCAAATCGCCCAAGATACACCCAAAGTTGCCTTCCTTCCTGCGTAACAGTGAGGTCAACCAGTTGTTCGACGACATTGACTACCCCAGCGGCTACGAGGGCATGCGCGACCGCACCATACTCCTCACCTTCTACCACACAGGCATCCGCCTCGCCGAGCTTATCGGCCTTGATGTGGAGGACATTGACCTGAACCAACGTGAATTGAAAGTGACGGGCAAGCGCAACAAGCAACGCATAGTGCCATTCTCCGCAGAGCTGGCCAACGCGTTCAAAGCCTACCTGCCAGTACGCCAGGCGTATGTGAGTACCGATGCAGGTGCCCTGTTCTTCAACCGCCGCAAGTTGCGCATCGACCGCCGCAGGGTAGGGCTCATAGTCAAGCATTATCTGTCTTTAGTCACCACACAACGCAAAAAAAGCCCGCACGTGCTGCGTCACACCTTTGCTTCTGCCATGCTTAATAACGGCGCCGACCTTGAGGCCATCAAGGAATTGCTCGGCCACGAAAGCGTAGCAACAACCGAGGTGTACACGCATACCACGTTTGCCGACCTTAAAAAACAATACAAACTTGCCCACCCCAGGGCGTAAACTAACAAAGGAGGTTACTATGGAACTCAAGATTCAAGCAATTCACTTCGACGCTACTGAGAAACTCAATGCCTTTATCGCTAAAAAGGCTGCAAAACTCGAAAAAACGTGTGACAATATAATCAAAGCAGAGTTTATACTGAAGGTTGTTAAGCCTGAAACAGCCAAGAACAAAGAAACTGCACTCAACGTGTCACTTCCCGGCACCGACCTTCATGCAGAAAAGGTGTGCGACACCTTTGAGGAAGGCGTAGACCTCTGCGTAGACACATTGCTTCGCCAGATTGACAAGTACAAGGAACGTCAAGGCAAATAAGCGCACATAGAATAATAATAGTAAATACAAACAGGTTAAACTGATAGCGGCCCGGCACATGACGTGTGCCGGGCCCTTTTTCGTATCAAGTCCCCCTCCATTTCCACCGTGACAAGCAGTCGCGGCCATATACACTTTGCCAGGCAGTGGTCCTCACTGCCAAGTGTGTTATCGGCCAAAGTTTGCCGATGGTGAGGCACCCGCAAGTGTGTTTTGCCCAGTCCGTGCCACTTCACGCCCGTGCGCAAAGCCTGCGATTTGCCGAAGCGTGCCCTCCGTTTGAGCGTATTCCAAGGCCATTTACAGCGCCGTCGGAGCGTTCATACGGGTAAAAAACGCGCAATATATGCGATTTTTAGTCGAAAAGTTTGTGGGAAATGAAAATAATAGTACCTTTGCACTCGCAAAAACGAAAAACCTTACAGAGTTTTGCTTACTGGTGTGTTAGTTCAGCTGGTTAGAATACATGCCTGTCACGCATGGGGTCACGGGTTCGAGTCCCGTACACACCGCAAACGCTTCCGAAAGTTCAATGCTTTCGGAAGCGTTTTGCATTATACGTCATTTATATCTTAGCAAAATTCAAATCATGCTTTGACAGATTGCAGTCCGGCAAAACACAAACATACAAACGGACTCAAGCCCAAGCGCTACCTCTAATGAGGGCGACGCGTCCCGAGGTTGTTGAAAAATACTCCGACGCGGGACGCGTCGCCCCCATTAGTGTTAGCGTTTCTACAAGCACCAAACGCTACCACCAAACGCTACCACTAAGCGCTACCTCTAATGGGGGCGACGCGTCTCGCGTCGGGAATTTTTTCAGCAGCCTCGTCTCGCGAGAAAGGTGCAGCTATTATTTAGTCGAGTGCGTTTTTCCCTCCCATTTCTCTATCCCGACGCGGGACGCGTCACCCCCATTAGTGATAGCGTTTGGTGCTTGAGTCCATTCGTATGTTTACGTTTTGCCAGACGGCAAAAGTCCTTCTATAAAGTCTTCAGTTCGGCAAGGTAGTCGTAGTGTTCGCCATCAGCCACCTTGCGTGCCACGAGGCCACATTGCTGGGCCGTGTGCTGCAGCGTGTCAAAGTCCACGTAAAGCCAGTCAAAAGACTGACCCTTGCATTGCTTGTAAACCATCTGATAGTCCACCTCGCCATAATACCCCTCCGCAGGGTCCCAGTCAAAGTTTCCATCTTCGTCCTCAAACACATAGCGCAAGTCCGACGAGTCAGCCAGCACCCGTCCGCCCGGAGCCAGCAGCGCCTTGCAGCGGTTGAGCAGTGAGGGCAGACGGTCGAGTGTGCCAGCAATGCCAAGCCCGTTCATCAGCAGTACGATGGTGTCAAACCGCATGCCGTCCAGTTCCTGACCAAAAAAGTCGGTGCAGCGGGCGTCCCTCACGCCGCGCAAAGTGCGTGCGCGCGTCGAGAACGGCGAAATGTCGATAGAGCACACCTCGATGCCCCTGTCTTGCAGCGCCAGCGAGTGGCAGCCAGCACCGGCCCCCACGTCAAGCACATGGCCGCGGCACAGGTTGAGTGCCATACGTTCAAGCGGAGGCATTTGCAGTTCGGTGCGAAACAGAGTAGCCACGGGTATCTCGTCATCGTCAAACATCGACGACAACACCCGCAGCGTGCCGGCATGTCCGGTCGAGGCATAGTCCCAAATGGCTTGCCCCATGGGGTCGAGGGTAGGTGATAGGAGCATGATGATTGTAAAATAGTCAAAATGAAAAACACAAGCCATGCGGCATGCAGCCGCTTGCAGCGGTGCAAAGTTAGTTAATTAACTGCGAAGCCACTGCCCAAATCTTCACATTATCGAAATACACAAGTCACATCAACGTAATATGCCATTCAGAACTTTGCAACTGGTAAATAATATTGCAAAGAAATTATTGTCAGAAGGATATGTAGTTGAATAGTCAGGCATTTTAGTGTGTACGCTTGCACAGCATGATGTAATGGGGGAAAGCACAAACGCTGCCTCTAAGCGCTACCACAAAGCGCTACCTCTAATGGGGGCGACGCGTCTCGCGTCGGGAACAGATGCAGTTATTATTTAGTAGAGTTTGTAATTTTCCTCTTTTTCTGTTCCCGACGCGAGACGCGTCGCCCCCATTAGAGGTAGCGTTTAGTGCTTGCGTTTAGTGCTTTCGTTTGTTGTTAGCGTTTTGTGTTTGGTATTAGCGTTTAGTGCTTGGTGCTATTACTGAATGGTATAAATCAAAAAAACGCATCCCACTCGTCCGCAGTGGGACGGGTGGGATGCGTTGGTTATGTAAGGCTCAGAGTTGAGCCTGCTGGTTCAGTGCTTGCAGGCAGCCAGGCTGCTTACTGCGCCACGTGGAACAACTTGTGTACGCGGTGGCCGTTGGGGGCGTCAATCTGCAGCAGGTATGAGCCAGTGGGCTGGCCGGCAATGCTGAGGCTGAGCTGTGTGGCAGGTGCTGAGGCCTTGACGCTGCCGAGGCTGATGCCGCCTATGTTGTAGAGGGTGGCAGTGGTGCCGGCTTCGATGCTGCCGCTGATGCTGACGGTTTGAGCATTGTGGCTCACCTTCAGTGCATCGGTGCTTTGAACTGCGGGGCTGATGGCCGTGATAGAAGCATCGGCAGTGGTGAATCGCAGTGTGCAGCTCTGTGTGCCGCTGGTGGGCGCACAATATTTGCTGAGTACATCGGGACCGCAGCTGCCAGAGCCAACACCACGCTGTGCACAGTCGAAGTGGGCGTAGATGGTGCGGTTGGCGGGTTCGTCGTCGATGGTGAGCTCCCAGTTGTGGCTCTTGGCCTTGAGTTCCTGGTCTGTCCAGTAGAGGGTAGAGAAGGCCACGTTGCCCTCGGTCTCAACATAGATGGTGTTGCCCTTGTCGTCGGCCAATGCCAGCTTGCGCAAATCCATGCGGTTGCCCATTGACTGCGGACGCAGGTAGTACTCGTTCATGTCCCACACGGTGGTGGTGTACTGTCCGAGGTACGAACCTGTGCAGCGGTCGTTGTAGTTTTCGAGCGGACCGCGGGCGTAGTAAGTTACATTGCCAAATTCGCCAGAGAAGGGTATCTGCACACCAAGACGGCGAATGGCGTGTTTGAGAGCGGTAGAGGGCTGCGTAGGCTCATATTGTGTGTTGAGGTCAACTGTACCATCGGCATAGATGGTGTATGTGTAGGTAAAGTTGGCCAGTGTGCCCTTGGCGCTTACAGTGGCTGTAGCGCTCATGCCATCGTTGGCAATGGCAAAGGCAGCAGCGCGTGATGTGACGCAGTTTCCTTGAGTGTAATCGGGGTCGCTACCATAGGGCGCATCATTCTCAATCCAACGGTAGTTTTCGTAGTCGGGGAACTTGGCGTCTTTCTTAACCTTGATGCCGTTCTGTATCCATTCGGCCACATTGCCGTTGTCGTTTTTGAAGGTCATTGTCACCTTGTCATTGCTGATGGTGGTGCTGCCGTCGTTCTTGCTGGCAAGTGTGAGCTTGCTGGCACCCGTAGTGCTGACTGCAGGCAGCGCGGCACGTTTGGCCAGGGTGAATTGTGCAGAGGCGATGGTGTAACCAGCATCGGCATAGTCAGTAGCGGCATCGCGTGTTACCTCAATGTTGAGCAGAACCTCCTTGCCTTGTGCCTTGGCTTCGGCCAAGTCGTAGTTGGCAGGTACGGCCACCTCGAGTGATTTGGCAGGTGCAATAGTGGGCAGAGCGGTAGAACCCTTGGCCACTTGTTTGCCATCAACCAATATCTGAGCGTTAAGGGTGTAACCGCTGCCGAGTGTGGTAAAGTCATAGCAGTTGTTAAGTGCTACAGAGTTGTTGCCGGCATTGTAAGTGAACTTGATGTACTGGTACACCTTTTTCAGTTCGTCGAGCTTGGCGCTCCATGCGCGGTCGGCACCGATAATACCATTGTTTACGAAATTGCCTTGGTGGGGTGCGTCGGGCCAGTCGTAGCCTGTGCGGTATTTGTTGAAACCATTTTGTGTGAGGTTGCCTGCCTTGATGTCGTCGGCTGAGACGATAGCTTGGTCAACCCAGTCCCAAACGCAGCCACCGATGCCGTATTTGCTTGATTCAATCACGTCCCAGTACTCCTGGAGGTTGCCCAGAGAGTTGCCCATGGCGTGGTCGTACTCGCACATGAAGTAGGGCTGTGCTGCCCAGTTGCTGTTAGCTTCGCTTTTGATGGGTTTTGATGAGCCTTCGATAGAAGGGTACATCTGGCTCCAGAGTTCTGTTACGTCGTTCTTGCCGGCGTTAGTGGCTCCTTCGTAGTGAATGATGCGGTTGTCGAGTTGCTTCATGAGTTTGAACTCAGCCACATGGTTGCTGCCGTAGCCGCTCTCGTTGCCGAGGCTCCAGAAGATGACAGAGGGGAAGTTGCGGTCGCGCAATACCATGCGGCCCGCGCGGTCGAGGTAGGCATCCTTCCAGCTGTCGTCAGCCGAAATGCCAGTTGATGTGCCACTGTTGTAGCCTGTGCCGTGGTCGCCCCAGTTTTTGTGACACTCGATGTCGGCCTCGTCCATGACGTAGATGCCATAGTAGTCGAACATGGCGTTCATCTTGGCCTGACGGGGGTAGTGGCTGGTGCGTACGGTGTTGACGTTGGCCTGCTTCATCAGGGTGATGTCCTTAATCATAGTGGGCACGTCGATGCTGCGGCCGCGGGTGGGGTGGGTGTCTTGTGTGTTGACGCCCTTGAAGTATACTTGCTGGCCGTTGATGTAGACGCGGTGGTCGTTGTCGGGAATTTCGATGTGGCGGAAGCCGTACTTGGTGGCAAAGGCTTCCTCTTCAGTGCCATCAGCATTGAGCTGTGCCAACTCTACGGTGTAGAGGTTGGGTGTTTCGGCCGACCAAAGTTGCAGGTCGGTAAGGCCGTCGAGGGTCACATTTTTTACCATGGTGCTGTCGCCATTGGCTGTGAAGGCAAAGTCGACGCTCTTTTCGGCTATTTGTGTGCCAGCCGGATTGATAAGGCGCACGCGTACCTGCTTGTTGGTGGCTTCACGCTCCTTGTTGGTCATGGTCAGCTCCACATTCATGCTTCCGCTCTTGTAGTTGCTGCCAGCATCGAGTGTGCTGGTGATGTAGTGGTCGCGCAGGTAGGTCTTGGGTGTGGCAAAGAGGTAAACATCGCGGTGAATGCCGCTCATGTGCCAGCAGTCTTGGCCTTCGAGGTATGAGCCATCGGTGAAACGGAACACCTGTACGCTGAGGTTGTTGTCGCCCTCATGTACGTATGCTGTGATGTCAAATTCGGCATCGTTGTTAGAGCCTTGGGTGTAGCCAACCTTTTGGCCGTTAACCCACACGTAGGCTCCGCTGTAGATACCATCGAAGTGGAGGAAAATGCGCTCGTTGTTCCAACCCTCGGGCAGGGTGAAATTGCGGCGGAGTGAACTTACAGAGTTGTAGAGGTTGCCCTTCATTTCGATGTAAGGCGGGTTGTCGAAGAATGGGTATTCAACGTTAACGTACCAGGGGTCGCCGTAGCCCTTCATTTCAACGCATGAGGGCACTTCGATGTTGTCCCATGCCGACACGTCTACGCTGTTGCCATAGAAGTCGGTTTCGCCCGGTCGGTCGGCGGGGTCCTTTACAAAGTTAATCTTCCATGTGCCGTTGAGCGAGAGCCAGCGGCTGTTGTCTGCAGGGTCGAGCCAAGGCTTGTCGTAACGTGCTTTGTCGGCACGCAGAGCCTCGGTGTTGGCATAAGGCAGGTAGGCGGCGTGGCCTTCTTCCTTGTTGACTGCAAATACCTTGGGGTTTTCCCAATCGTTGTAGACGGGCACATAGGCGTCGGTGTATTCGAGCGTGAAGTAGGTAGTTTCGTCATTGGCGTCCTTCACCATTTTGGTGTCGCCTTTGCTGTTGGCCGCTATGTAGTAGGTTGTGTTATTGTAGGTGTAAGCTATGCGGTATACACCCTCCTGACCTTCGACGGGTACGAAACTAACTTGCTGGTTGGGGTTGCTGCCATTGAGTGCATATTGCAGAGGAACCTTTGTGGTGTTAATGGCAGCATCAATGGCATATTTGTATTTCTCGTTGTATAACACAGCGGCGTATTTGGTGTCTTTGCCACTTTTGTATTCTACATTGCGATATTGCCAGTGTTGTCCGTACTGCCCCTCTTTGTAGGGCTCGGTGTAGATGGGATCTGTAGAGTTGCGGCTCTCATTGTTGCTGAGCACCCAGCCTGTGTTTTTGTTGCGGAGCAGGTAGGTGTAGCCCTTGATGGGGGGGTTGATAACCTTGTCGGTGGCTTGCAGCGTGAAGTAGCTGCTGGCCGCGGTGAGGTCCTCGTCCATGTAGATGTCGCCGTTGTCGCGGCGCGTCATAACACGCGTGCCGTCGGTGTTGAGGAATTGGAACTCGTCGGTGCCAACCTCCTTGATAAGGAACTGCTGGTTGGTGTCTGTAAACTTGGCGTCCCATTGCAGCACGCGCCAATGAATTGTGGCACTCGGTGCCATGTCAATACCCATGTCGCAGTGTGGATTGTAGAAGGCGTAGATGCCGTCGGCTGCGGATACGGGTACAATCATCCAATCCTGTCCTTCAGAATTGTTGTCGATAGCAGCGGTGCTGAGGTAAGTGTCGTGTGCACTTTGATTGCCATTGGTCACGGCCTGGCCGTTAGACTTGTTGACAATGCGGTACACAACACCGGGCTTGTTGATGTCGATGGCATGGGCAAAGCCTGCCAACAGACTGAACAAGCATACGAGCCATACGCTGCGCTTGAAGTGTAAGTGATTCATTGTTGATTTGTAGTTTTATGATTTATATGTTAGGTGTTACATGGTTTAGATAATGTTAGTGCAAATATACTTACATTCTGCTAATGGCACAACTTTTGTTGCTTGTTCTGTGCGTAAAGAAGGCTTTTTGTGTGAAATATACCGATTCCCATTGTTTATGTCGCCCTATTAGCTTGGTGTACGAGTGTCGAACGTTTTGTTGCAAAACAACAAAAAACAGGAGGTAAACACCATGAGGCATGGTGTTCATCTCCTGTTAGTTTGTAATTGAAAGTCCGTTATGTAGGACTTAGGTATTTACTTACTTAGACTCGTTGATGGTGCAGATGCTTACGCGGTTCCAATCGTCCTCTGAGAACATGTTGCCTACACCCTGGCCTTCGGCGTTGATGCGGCTGGCAGCAATCTTGTACTTGTTAACGAGGATAGACTTGACAGCTTCGGCACGTGCCTTGGCAATCTTGGCGTTGATTTCGGCGCTACCTTCGGGTGAAGCGTAACCCTTGATGTCAACGGTGCTGTTCTTGTGGTTCTTCAAGAATGTAGCAACGCGCTCAACGTTGGGGAGCTGAGAAGCGTCGACAGTGCTCTTGCCCTGACGGAATGTAACGGTTTGCTCGAGTGAAGCAGAGTTCTTAGTTATAGTCTGAACAGCGGGCTTCTGGTTGCGGCAATCATTGAGCTTCTGCTGGAGGTCGCGGTTGTCGGCAGCGAGCTTGGCAAGCTGAGCGTCCTTGTCGTTAACCTGAGCGCGGAGGTCGTTAACCTTTGCGTTCAAACCGTCAACTTCGGCCTGGTCGTATGCCTTAACGAGGGTCATGTAGTTCTTGCCGTTGTTCTTGTTCTTGAAGTGGTAAGTTACACCGGCGAGGAGCTCGATGGCGCTGTTGTTAACGTTGTAAGCGTTGTAGCTCTGCTTGCGGTCAGCCTCCATGTTGTAAACGATAGAGGGCTTAACAGCGATGGTCCAAGCCTTCTTCTCGCCAACGTTGAAATTGAAGTTGAAGCCGAACTTAGAAGTGAAGTAGTTGGCATCTTTGCCATAGCTCTTGTTGATGTAGTTGTGGCCCCAACCTGCACCTACAACACCTTCAACCTCGAACAAGCGGGGCTGGCCGTTGTAACCACAGAAAAGGTTTGAGAAGTTAACCTTGCCGAGGAGGCTGAGGTTAGACTGGTCAAACACTGTGCGGCTGGCGGTTGTGTTGTTGTTGGCAAGGAACTGGCCACCGAGAGCGAACACTGGAGTGATTTGCTTTGTGAGTTCAACACCATAAGTGGCGCGGAACTTGTCGAATGAGGTGTGAGTGGTGGGGAGAATGCCGCCACCAACGAGACCTACTGACCAATTGTCAAAGAAACCTGCACCTTGTACAGACTTCTGAGCACCAGCTGTAAGTACAGTTGCGCCCAAAGCGATGATAGTAAAAAACTTTTTCATTTTGTTGTATTATAAATGAATTGATAAATAGTTTGCAAAGCCTATTCGTGGCAACCATAATTGTGGTAACCGCAGGACTTGTTGGTCGTTAGGGATTTTGTCACTCTTTGTTTTTCTGTGTGCAAAATTAAGTATTCTTTTAACAAATTGCTAATGATTGTAATGAAAAACGCGCAAATGGCATGATAAAACGGAAAAAATGCCCATTTTCTTTGGTTAATCCGATGGTTGGGCCTATATTTGTGCTGCGAAAGAGGTTTGCAGGGCATCTTGCAAATTGGATATACGCATATATAATATAGTAATAACACCATAAACGAATTATTCCCCATGGAAAATCAAGAACAGAACGACGGACAGTTGAAGATTGAGCTCACTCCCGAAGTGGCTGAAGGCATTTACGCAAACCTGGCAATTATCACTCATTCGAGCGCTGAGGTTGTAATGGATTTCATTCGCGTATTGCCTGGTGTGCCCAAGGCAAACGTAAAGAGCCGCATCATTTTGGCTCCCGAACACGCAAAGCGCTTGCTCTTTGCTCTTCAGGACAATATCCAGAAGTATGAGAAGGCTTTTGGCCCTATTAACCTTCCTGGTGCAGCAGAGGCTCCTCAGGGTGGCCGCACAGCCACTCCGTTTGGTGTGCCCGAGGGTAACGCATGATAGCCCCAATATCTTCAGTTTGAAGTTATCCCAATAACAAGGTCTGCAGAAAGTGATTTCTGCAGACCTTAAATTTTACCACTTATGCACGGTTTTGCACCACTTATGCATTCGTGCGCTGAAAGGGGGTTGCGTGCGTCAAAAAAGATGTTTAACTTTGCGAATAAAGTGTGCAAATAATGCCGCGATTAGAACAACCCCTAACAATATTAGCTATGAAGAAGCATTTTATTTACATGTTGGCAGCAAGCCTGGTATTGGCTGCGCCAGCCGTGACCTTTACCTCGTGTGGAGATGATGACCCTGAAGAAATTCCTGGAGGCGGCGGTGGTGATGACGCAGATGATGTTCTGCCCAACGAACCGTCGGCCCAAAACCCGTTGACGAGCCATGAACAGAAGCAAAAACTTGAGGCGATAGCTAAAGGCTTTATGGCACAGGTGCCCTCAAGTGACTTTAATGGCTTGGCAGACCTTTCAAGCTATATCTACAACCATTATGTGGATAATGACCGCTTTGACCATAGCGTTGTAACGAACTGGTTTGACACGGTGCTTAAGGGCATGACAAAATTTGTGACTAACAAGAAAGGAAGTGATGGATATGGGTGGTTGCAGGACTGTAATTACTACAACCGGCTGATTATGCTCTCAGACTTTAAGGGACATTTTACTGCGGGTGCAAATAAGTGGACTCGTGAAGAGGCCAATGACTTGCAGTTTATATTTACAGATCAAGACGGGAAGCAATGTGTGCTGTCGGTAAAACAAGAGGGCAGTGTTAAGAAGGCCTATATTACGGAAGACGAAGATTACAGAGACTATGTTTACGATAGCAGTACGGGTACTGGTGTAGAGTACGTGGATAAGTACAAATACTACGTTAATGTGCCAGAGCGCGTGATAGTAACGCTAACGCAAGATGGTGTGACCCGTGTGAACTCTGTGACAAAAATAGACCACAGCAAGTTCAATGGCCCGGAATATGACCTTAGCCGTGATGGCGTAGATGTAAGCACGACAACCAGTGTGAACGACTACTCTTGGATAATAGATCGTGCTGGCTACTCTGCGCAAGAGGGTAAGGTGGCTGTAAAAGGCTGCATGAAAAAAGGCAATGTGACACTCATTTCGTTTGAAGCCAGTGGCGCAGGCCTTAAACTGACTAATGATGATGTGCAGAAAGTGGGGCCAGTGAATGTCAGCGTAGACGTGATGGGCAAAATGCAGATAAAAGCCACTTGTGCAAACGCTATGGATTTTAATCGCTGGATAGAAGAAGCTTACGATAACTGCGAGAACCAGCGTAAATTTGAAAGTTGTATAGCACAGGCTAACAGCTTGTTAGATTGCAAGGTGTACTACGACGGAACCAAGGTGGAACAGGCCTCTGTTAAGTTGGAAGTGTTTAAGGAACCAGGCTATTACGAATACTGGGATTTTGAGCCAGCTATCTACTTCAATGATAACAGTTCGTATGGCATAAGTTTTGAGGACTATTTCGATGAAACATCTTTCAGATCCGTGATAGATACCTTTGAGAGCCTGCTCAGAGGTTACGAGAAACTGGGCAAGAAGTTCGAATATTAAATGAGTATCTGATATAAATAGCAGGAACTGGTTTGGCCAGAGTGCGAAATCGGTTCCTGCTTTTTGTTATCTAAGGGTGTAGTGGCTGATGGGTTTGCCCATAAAGCCAATGACAAACCGTCAACCAGCAAGTTGACAACGCTGCTAAGTGTGTGGCTTGGCTATAGTGCTATGTTGAAGTTTATACCTTATTATATATATGTGCTGTTGTTGGGCGTGCATACAAGTATGGTTGTGCATGCTCAGCATGTTGACTCGCTACGTCAGGTTGATATAGCGGGAGAGGCGTCGGTGACGGCATGGCGAAACCGTTCGCCTTTGCGTGGAAGCTCGGCGGGACGCATACATTGGGAGATGAAGCGGTTGCAAACTTTGCCCCAAATTTTAGGTAATGCTGACCCATTACGGTATGTGCAGAGCCTGCCTACGGTGCAAACTTCGACAGAGTATGATGCTGGATTGCATGTGCAAGGTTGCGATATGGGGCAAAATGCTTTTATGATGGGAGGTGCTACAGTGTTTAACCCCTCGCATCTGTTTGGCATATTCTCTGCGTTCAATGCGAGTCATTTTGAAACGCTGGATTTTACGGCGCTTGCTGGCGCAGCCCAACCTAACAGACTGGGCGGGGTGGTGCAGATGCGCCCATTTGCCATAAAAGACGGTGGCGTGGATAGTCTGGTACACCGCGAAAGGAAAGTGGAGGGGGCAGAGTTGAATGTAGGTCCGATGTCATCGCAAGGCACGATACGTGTGCGGCCTAATGGCAAATTGCTGTTTGTGGCTTCGGCCCGTCAGGCGTATATGAACTTGCTTTATGGTCGTTGGCTTGATTTTGACGGGTCGCCACTGCGGTACAGTTTTGGCGATTATAATGTAACGCTGAGTTACAGGCCTTCGATGCGGCACAGGTTTGACTTAAATGCTTATTTCGGGCAAGACAGAGCCTCGTATACAGAAGGTGCACATCTTATGCACGTGCGACTAAACTGGTTGAATTATGCTGCTGAGGCCTCTTGGAGGGTGATGGACAAATCGTGGCAACTGACGCAGAGGCTGGTGGCCTCGGGGTATCAGAATGATTTCAGATTGCGTCAAGCAGGACAGAAGATATCTTTGCCCTCACATATTCGTCAGTATGGCTATCAAGCAGGGTGGAACTGTAACTCATGGCAAATAGGAGGCTCGTACAGCTTGTATCAAATACTGCCGCAGTCGCCGCAAATAGAAAGTACTTACACGCAGATAGAGACTGACAGACAGGAAAAAGGCGTGGCTCATGAGGCTAACGTCTATGCAGGTTGGCAATATGGCTGGCATGATGGGCAATGGGTGCTGAAACCAGAAGGGCGCATGACTTACTATCGTGATGTAGACCAAAAGAGCTGGTTCTCAATTTCGCCTATGCTGACGCTGTCGTGGCAGGCGGCTCCGCAGCATCGCTTTGGCGTGCAGCTGTCGGTGGCCAATCAGTATGTGCAGCAAACGGGGTTTACGTCGTTAGGATTGCCCACGGAATTTTGGTTTTCGGCGTCGCGCGAACTGAAGCCGCAGCGTGCAGAGGGGCTGTCTCTGTTGTATGATGGACAGACACCAAATAATGCGTGGGCATTTACAGCAAATGCCTATGTAAAACGATTACATCATCAAAAGGAATATAAGGATAATGTGCTTGACTTGATAAATGAGGCATATTCCCTCAATAAGTCCTTGTTACAAGGGCGGGGCTTAAATTATGGCTTCGGTGTGCAACTAACACGTCAAAGTGGTCCTGTGACCGCTTGGGTGGGATATGCTTTTGGTCGCTCTTTACGAAAATTCCCAGAGTTGCGGGAAAGAAGTTCTTATCCTGCAAACCACGAAAGAGTGCATGAGTTTAACCTTGTGGCCACCTGGCAGGCACTGAAGCGTGTGACCTTTACGTGCTCGGCAGTGTTTGCCTCGGGCACCCCCTTTACGTCAGCTAACGAATTCTATTTGATGAATGGCTATGTGGTAGCACAATATGGTAAACATAATGGGTGTCATCTACCGTGGTACAAGCGTGTGGATATGGCTGTAAATGTGGATCTTAAGCAGAAGAGACAAAGGCACTTTAGACATGGCTTTAACGTGTCGCTGTTTAATGCCTTCGGCTTTAATAACCCATTGTTCTATCGGCTGCGAATACGCAGAGATGGTAATTTTAGGTTCGCTCCAGTGTGTTTCCTCAAATATCCGTTGCCTTCGTTCAGTTATTATATTAAATATTAGCCGTATGGTAGTGTTGTGTAAAAAGACGTTGCCCCTGCTGGTGGCAGCGATAGCTTTAGCCTCGTGTGTGGAAGATCCTTACAGTCATACTCAACCCCAGCTCGTGGTAGAGGGCTGGATTGATGATGGCGATTTTCCGACGGTATTCGTAACCACCAGTCTGCCGTTTACGACCAGTGACACTACAGATGTCGATCTTGTGCAACATGTGCTAAAGTGGGCTACGGTGACTGTGAGCGACGAGGAGAAGTCTGTGGTGCTAACGGGGCGCGTGATGAAGCATCAAACACCTCCGTATGGCTTTACCACGACGCGTATTATGGGCCGTAGCGGACATACTTATAAATTGACAGTAGACTGTCCGCCCTATCATGCTGAGGCTGTAACTACTATTCCGCCTAAGGCAGTGGTAGATTCCTTTACTGTGACACCATGCTTAGAAAATGATACGCTCTACCAGGTGATGGCGCATGTGTCGCAGCAGCTGGATTTACCACAGGGTGGGGGATATAAGTTTTTCGGCATCAGCAAGTGCCGTGATGTGAATTACAAGTCGTGCTATATGGGGTTGTATAAGCCCGAGAATATCAGCCCGCATTCGGCGCTTCCGGTTTATAATCTGCATCGGCCTGATAATAGTCATTTCTCGCCGTTTTTCTCGTATTCAGATACACTGAAGATAAAGTTCACCACGTTAGATGGCCCCTCCTATGCTTTTTGGGATAGCTTTGAGGACGATGTGTCGCTGTCGGGCAGTCCGTTCTTCTCAACCAATAGCAATCTGCGTGGAAATGTCAGTGGAGGCCTTGGCTATTGGTGTGGTTATGGCTCTTCGGTATATTATTTACAGCCACCTAAAAAGCCGTAGTGGTGCGTAGAGATTTAACTACTCGAGTTTCGAATTTAGCGAGTGCGGGCTGAAAGCCAATGTAATGAACGGATTCAAGCATCAAACGCTACCACTAAACGCTACTACTAAACGCTACCACCAAACGCTACCTCTAATGGGGGCGACGCGTCTCGCGTCGGGAAAATAAATAAAGACTCACAGATAGCACTAATTACATTTCTGTCTGTGAGCCTTTGTCTCAAATCCCGACGCGAGACGCAGCTATTATTTAGTAGAGCTTGTATCCTTTCCTTTCATTATCCCGACGCGAGACGCGTCGCCCCCATTAGAGTTCGCGTTTTGTGGTAGCGTTTAGAGTTCGCGTTTGCTAGCGTTTGTTGCTTGAAGAAACGCAAGCACTAATGGGGGCGACGCGTCTCGCGTCGGACATTTTTCAGCAGCCTCGTCTCGCGTCGGGCATTAAGGCAAAGGCTCACAGATAGGCATGTAATTAGTGCTGTCTGTGAGCCTTTATTGGGTGTATGAACATGACATTATCCCGACGCGAGACGCGTCGCCCCCATTAGAGGTAGCGTTTGGTGCTTGCGTTTAGTGGTTGCGGGACCTTTACCATACTACAAAAACTTTACTTGCCGAGTATCTTGCATCTTACACTAACACACTACAACTCATTGACTATCAACACTTTACTTAGTGTAAGATACTACCAACACCACCTACACGCATCCTACACACACCACACGCCGCCACACGGCACGAGCACGGGAGGGCGACATTACGGCATAGGGGAACAGAAAAGTCTGTTGCTCCGACAGATTTCCCTACGTCCCTGTGGCGTAAACCCCACCGCATACGTCCAAACCGACTGTGAGGCAGCGCGGTGGGGTGTGTAAGATGTATGCAGGGTAGTGTAAGATACTTTGAAATCATCTTACACTCTTGAAACGTCTGTATATCAACTTGTTACGCATAAAAAGTGTAAGATGGCAGTAAAAACACACGCACTCTTTTACAAGAGGGAGGACGGGGAGGAAGCAAATATTTGTGTACAAATTGTACACTTTTTTTGATGGGTGCAATGTCTTGGTGTTACCTTTGCAGCACTTTACTTTTATATCAAACCAAATTGTATGATCATGAAACGAATGCTTAACAGAATGCTGCGCTATGCCGATGCCATTGTGAAACGTGGTGTTGACAAACTGATAGACGCTATTGGACATAGTGCGGAACCACAAACTGAAAACGCAGAAACACCCCAGCAGCAAAAACGCATGCGCAACGACACTGACTGCGCACCACAAACAACTGGCAACACCACAAACTGTGGTCTGACGGAGCAAACCATTACCCTGATGGACGAACTGTGCGACTTTCACTATAATGTGCTTGACTGCACGCCCGAAGTGCAACGGCGCGACCAGGCGGACAAAGGGTTTGTGCCTGTGAGCAAACTGGTGCGCAACACCATGGTATTTGACCTGCACAAACGGGGCTGCATGGTGTGGAACAATGATGTGGACCGCATTGTGGAGTTAAATAATGCGTGCAGTGCGCGGTATTGGACAAGAGTGCAGCTGCAAGTGCCGCGCCGGCACAACAGCAATACTATATTATACTGCGTGAGACGCAAGCATGGTAAGGACGTTGATTTTTCAATACGCACCATCACATAGCGCATAATGAAAAACGACGAATTATGTCATTTAATTGGGTGACGCATTGATGAAATCAGGAAAAAGTACGTTTTTGAGAAAAAAAACGGGGAAAAGTTTGGAGAGAAAGAAATAATGCCTAACTTTGCACCCGTTTCCGAGAGACATCTGCTCTAATGCTTGCGGGCATGGTGCTGATAGAAAAGGGAATACGGGCAAATACCAGAGTGGCCAAATGGGGCAGACTGTAAATCTGCTGGCTTACGCCTTCGGTGGTTCGAATCCATCTT
>OOAG01000645.1_pt1 | contig 30272 bp, 38 predicted proteins | sample 1671461 | NCBI WGS metagenome assembly OOAG01 (sample SAMN06348159, study PRJEB24527) | human gut metagenome | biome: human gut; feature: ankylosing spondylitis patient; material: feces | host: Homo sapiens | place: China | collected 2015-10 | reverse complement strand
GTTCCGGCGTCAGCTCGTAGACGTTCGTCAGCATCTCAATCTTCTTCACACGATCCGCGATCGCCTTATCGACATTGATGCTCGGAGTATGACGGGCGAGCATCAGGCGCATGAGTTCCACCTTTTCCTTCGGATCCTGGACGATACGGATGGGGCCCGAAACGATCACCGACACGTAGTCGACATCGAGTTCCGGCTCGTTCGTATCTCCCTTCGCGATCCAGCACATGGAGGCACGGGGATTCTGCGTGAGGTTCGACGTACGGCGGCCGATCCCGGCCCCGCCACCGTGGCGGCCATCGGCGCGCTCACCATCCCCGCGATGGTGGAGCGCGGTTACGACAAGTATTTTTCCGCAGCCCTCGTTGCGGCCGCCGGTTGCGTGGGCGTCATGATCCCCCCGAGCAACCCCTTTGTGGTGTACGGCATTTCCGCGCAGGTCTCCATCGGCGACCTGTTCATGAGCGGTATCGTGCCCGGCATCATGGTGGGCATCGTGCTTATGAGCTACTGCTATTGGTATTCCCGCAAGAAGGGGTGGCGCGGTCAGGAAAAGGTCCGCAATGCACGGACCCTCATGCACGCGGCTTGGGACGCCAAGTGGGCGCTCATGGTTCCGGTCATCGTGCTCGGCGGCATCTACGGCGGCATCATGACCCCGACCGAAGCCGCGGCCATCGCCGCCTTCTACGGTCTGATCGTGGGCCTGTTCCTGTATAAGGAAATGGATTTCAAGTGCCTTATCAACTCGTGCATTGAGTCCTGCGAGACTTCCGCCGTCATTATCGTGCTGATGGCCATGGCGACCCTGTTCGGGAACATCATGACCATCGAAGACGTGCCCGGCACTGTGGCCCGGGCCATCCTGAGCTTCTCCGAGAACAAGATCGTCATCCTGATGCTCATCAACGTGCTCCTGCTCATCGTCGGCACGTTCATGGAAGCGTTGGCGGCCATCGTTATCCTCGTGCCCATCCTGCTGCCCATCGTGACGGGCGTGGGCGTATCGCCGCTGCACTTCGGCGTCATCATTGTGGTCAACCTTGCCATCGGCTTCATCACGCCGCCCGTGGGTGTAAACCTCTTCGTGGCCAGCGGCGTCGCCAAGGCGAAGCTCGAGAACATCGCCAGTCAGGCTCTGCCCATGATCGCCCTGATGCTTATCGTCCTGCTCATTTGTACCTATATCCCTGAAGTTCCGCTGATTCTGGTGGGCGGCCCCCACTAAGCGTTTCTCTGGCAGTTTTACCTGTGGAAAAAGGGAGTCCCTTGCGGGGGCTCCCTTTTTTTGTGCGTGGAGGGGGGAGGAGAGGGAGAGCGGGGGAGGGAAACTTTCTGAGAGAAGCTTCCCTCTTCCCTACCCCGGCCCCCTCCTATCTCCTTTCAAAGGCTTTTGACTGGTGGGGAGGCCGCGCGACGGGAGTTCGGTTCAGCGGAAAGGAAGAAGAGCAGGGGGATACACGGAAAATGGAACAGTTCCGTTTTGAAATGTTCCAAGGCCGAGAACCCCGTTCTCCATGAAATGCGTCTTTGAAGAGAAAGGGGCTTCAAGGGATGCGGGGGAAGGGATTCGGTAAGTATAAACGCTTGGCGGAAAGAGAGGGGGCGCACTGGCGGAGTTGGGGAAGGGAGGGAAAGCGTGGGGGCTCCCCCCTTCCCCGATATGCTCCGCCCATTCAAAATCAATCGAGGCTATTTTCCGGCCTTGGCGTTGGGGAAGAAGAGTTGCTTGCCTTCAAGCTGGAAGCTGGCGATGGCCTTCTGGGTATTGGGGCTGATCCACCAGTTGATGAACTTCTTGGCGGCTTCCTGCTTGACCTTCGGGCACTTGGCGGGGTTGACAATCATGACGCTGTACTGGTTCAGGAGGGCCTTGTCGCCTTCGACGAGGATCTTCAGGGGCGCATCGCCCTTGGCGGCGGCATTGTACTTGATGTAGGTGCCGCGGTCGGTCACGGTGTAGCCGTCTTTTTCGGCGGCGATGCGGATGGTGGCCATCATGCCCTGGCCGGCGTCAATGTACCACGTGGCGTCCTTGCCGGGCACTTCCATGCCGGCGACTTTCCACAGCTGTTTTTCGGTGTTGTGCGTGCCGGAGTTGTCGCCGCGGCTCACGAAGGGGATCTTCTTTTCGGCGAAGGTCTTCAGGGCGGTGGGGATGTCTTTGCCCTTGACGCCGGCCGGGTCGGCGGCGGGTCCGATCAGCACGAAGTCGTTGTACATCACCTGATGGCGGTCCACGCCGAAGCCGTCGGCCACGAACTTTTCCTCAAGGGCGGGGGCGTGTACGAGCAGCACGTCGACGTCGCAGTCTTTGCCGTGGGCGAGGGCTTTGCCCGTGCCTACGGAAATCCATTTCAGATCGATGCCCGTGTCCTTTTTGAAGATGGGCTGGAGATATTCCAGAAGGCCGGTGTCCTGCGTGCTGGTGGTGGTCGCCATCATCAAGGTTTCGGCGTTGGCCATCTGGGGCAGCAGCAGAAGGGAAAGGACGAGGAAAGCTCTGAGCAGACGCATTGAAAAACGCTCCTTACAAAAGGTTGTGCCTTACGGCAGACACGAGTTTGAACATAATCGTTCCGAGTATGCTCCGCCTTGCATATAAAATCAAGGAGGGTGCGTAACGGGATTGCCAAGTTTGGCAAATAGGGTAGAAATCGGCGACCGATTGCCCGGCTTGACAGAATCCATATCAATTGAGTAGGGAAGTCGGCGTACCTTTATCGCCGCGAAGGAGTGTTTCCCGTGCCCATTAAGATTCCTGAAGATTTGCCTGCCCGCCCGATACTGGAAGGCGAAAACATTTTTGTCATGACGGAAGGCCGCGCCAACCGTCAGGACATCCGGCCTCTGGAGATTGCCATCGTTAACCTGATGCCGACCAAGATCGCCACGGAAACGCAGTTGCTGCGCCTGCTCGGCAATACGCCCCTGCAAGTGAACGTGACGCTTCTGCGGGCTGAGGGGCACGAATCCAAAAATACCGCGCCGCAGCATCTTGAGCGTTTCTATAAGACGTTTTCTCAGGTGCGCGACAGCTCGTTCGACGGCATGATCATCACCGGCGCGCCGGTGGAACAGCTCGCCTTTGAGGAAGTCGACTACTGGGACGAGCTCGTCGGCATCATGGACTATGCGAAAAAGCACGTGCACGCTACGTTGTATATATGTTGGGGCGCACAAGCGGGTCTGTACCATCATTACGGCATCCCGAAGTACGGGCTTCCGCGCAAGCTTTCCGGTATTTTCAGCCACACCATCAATAATCCCACGAATCAGCTGTTCCGGGGATTCGACGATGTGTTCCATGCGCCGCATTCCCGGCACACTGAAGTCCGGGGCGAAGACATTGCCAAGATCCCCTCGCTGGAGATTCTGGCCGAGTCGGATGAGGCCGGGGTGCTTGTGGCCGGTACGCTCGACGGGCGGAGCATGTTCATCACAGGGCATCTTGAGTACGACCGGGATACGCTGGATGCGGAGTATCGGCGGGATGTGGCCAAGGGGATGGAGATCGCGCCTCCGGCACATTATTACCCCGGTGACGATGCGACGCGGCCCCCGCTGGTCAGCTGGCGGGCCCATGCCCATTTGTTCTATTCCAACTGGTTGAACTATTGCGTGTATCAGGCGACGCCATACCGCCTTGACGATATCCCCACAGACAGGGATTAAGTCCGCCCTCGGAAAAAAACGGGGCCGTCACGCTGGGGTACGGGATAGGCTTGACGCGTCGGCGTCCCATATGCGGAATCAGTGAAAGGCACTGCGCGGAGTGTTTCCGAGCCGGGGGCTCCGGGGGCGGCTGGATGCGGAAACGGCTTTCAGGCCGGGACGCATCCGAAGCCATTTGAGGAATAGGTACGGAGATCCTCTCCAAGGGGGGGATGCCGCCCGGTATGCGCGGGGGCCCGGGGAGGGCCGCCTCAGGACATTTTCCCGAAACGACGGTTCCGGCCTTGTGCCGGGTACGGAGGACAATAATGCCTATCCGTTTTGAAACGCTCGCCGTTCATGGCGGGCAACATCCTGATCCTACGACGCTGTCGAGGGGAGTCCCGGTCTACCGGACCAGCAGCTACCTCTTCAAGAGCGCGGAGCACGCCGCCAAACTTTTTGGCCTTGCCGAACAGGGGAATGTCTACGGGCGGCTCGGCAACCCCACGCAGGCCATGCTGGAAGAACGTATGAGCCTGTTGGAGGGCGGTGTCGGGGCGTTGGCTTCGGCGTCGGGTACGTCCGCCATTTTTTCGACGATCGTCAATCTGGCGAAGCAGGGGGACGAAATCGTCTCGGCGAACAACCTGTACGGCGGAACGTTCACCCTGTTCAACGACATCCTGCCCCAGTTCGGGATCACCACACGCTTCGTGAAGCCGCAGGATTTTGACAAGATGGAAGCCGCCGTCAACGGGCGGACGCGCGCCTTGTACGTGGAGGGCATCGGCAACCCCGCGCTGGACGTCGCGGATCTGGATGCGGTATCCGCCATCGCCAAGCGGCATGGGCTGCCCTTGGTTGTGGACGCGACCTTCGCCACGCCGTATCTGCTTCGGCCTTTTGAGCATGGTGCTGATATTGTAGTGCATTCATTGACGAAATGGCTTGGGGGGCACGGCACGGCTCTCGGCGGCATCGTCGTGGACGGCGGCACATTTGACTGGACGGACAGCCGTTTCTCTCTGTACGTCGAGCCCGATGCCAGTTATCATTACTTGCGATGGGGATATGATCTGCCGGAAGGGTATCCGCCGTTCATCACGCGGATGCGGCTGGTCCCCCTGCGGAATCTTGGGGCCTGCATTTCGCCGGACAATGCGTGGATGATCCTGCAGGGGCTGGAAACCCTGCCGCTGCGCATGGAGCGGCACTGCGCCAATGCGCTGAAGGTCGCCTATCATCTCAAGCAGCACCCGAAAGTGGCGTGGGTCCGCTATCCGGGGCTGCCCGACGATCCCGCCCATGCCGCGGCTTGCCGTATGCTGCGCAACGGGTTCGGGGGCATGGTCGTTTTCGGGATTCAGGGAGGCCAGCCTGCTGGCCAGCGGTTCATCGAAAAACTCGGCCTCTTTTCGCATCTCGCCAACGTGGGCGATGCCAAGAGCCTTGCGCTCCATCCAGCGAGCACAAGTCACGCGCAGCTCAGCGAAGAACAGCAGCGTGACGCGGGATTGCCGCCGGAACTGATCCGGTTGTCCATCGGTATCGAACACATCGACGACATTCTTGAGGATCTCGATCAGGCTCTTGGAGAGATCTGAGCCGATCCGGAGGGTGTGGTCCTTTAGGGGGAAAGCATGCGTTATTCGACTCGCACCCGATACGGGCTCCGTTTTTTGATCAATTTGGCGGGACGGCCTGCGGGGTCCTGTGTCCAGTTGGCGGAAATCGCCCGCGAGGAAGGCGTTTCCGTCAAGTATCTCGAGCAGATCGTACGCGTCTTGCGCCCTGCGGGCATTTTGCGTTCCGCACGCGGGGCCAAGGGCGGCTATGCGCTTGCGAAATCCCCGGACGCCATCCGTATGGACGAGGTCTTCGAGCGTTTGGAAGGGCACATTTCTCCGGTGGAATGCCTGCACGGGGCAAAAAGCTGCGAACGGGAAGGCGTCTGCCCCACAAGATGGTTCTGGCGGGAGCTGGATGATCACATGCGGATGTTTCTCAAGGGCATGACGCTCGCCCGTTTTGTCGAGCGGGAACGGGCCCTGAAAACGGAAAAAGGCACTTTTCCTGTGGATATGGATGGTCCGGCGTGCTTTCATGCGTTGCATCGGACGCCGCCGGAGGGCGGGGGGAACGCATGACGGAGCGGAAAATGAAAGACGGATTCTGGATGCTGCTGTGCGCGGCCTGTCTCTTGCTGTCGGCGCGGTCCGTGCAGGCGCGGGAATTGACGGCGTTGGATATTTTTGCCCAGTTGCCGATCACCTTGTTTGAAAACACGCCGGAAGGCCTTTCCGAAGATGAAAAGCTCCGGCTGATCGAGCAGGGGGCAAGCGAATTTTGGGAGGTGGAGCGGTTCGACGCCGATCGCCTCGTACTGGTATCGCGGCCTTTTGGCGAGACGCGGGTGGGGCTGCGTGTCTTCCGGGGAGGGGACAGGCTGCTTGCCGCACTAGGGACGGACGGGGGCGCCATGTGCGCCCTTGAGCTCTGGCAGGAAGACGCCACCGGTGGATTCGTGCCGGCCAATCCGCCGGATGACCCGCAGCTTTCCGATTTTTTGGCCTCAGGGCAGCGGCTTGCGGCGGATGTTTCCCCGGCGTTCATGTTCTGCCTTGAAGATGACGGATTGGATGTACGGCCGCTCTTCTGGGGGCCTGCGGGCCTCGTCGACGTGCCTGTAGCCAAATCTGTGCGTTATATCTGGAAGTCGGGGGCGTTTGAAAAAACGGTGTCCGGCAAGCCCGAATAGCTTGTGCTGCGGGGATTTCCGTACTTGCCAAGCTTGGATAGACGCTATAGTATATGGGTTTTGTGGCCCTAGCCGTAATTATGGGCCTTCTTTCACTATGTCTTTAACCCCTTTTTGCCCCAGGAGGCCTCATGTTTGCTTCTGTTGCTCATGCGATGGGTACGGCCGGTGCCGGTCAGGCTGGCGGCGCTGACGCCCTCATGCAGTTTGTTCCTCTTATCGCCATGCTCGCCATCTTCTACTTCCTGCTCATCCGTCCCCAGCAGAAACGCGCCAAGCAGCATAAAGCCATGCTGGAAGCTCTGAAGAAGGGTGATCAGGTCCTGACCACCGGCGGCCTCGTGGGCCGTGTCGTGGACATCGACGGCGACATCCTCTCCATTGATCTCGGCAGCACCACGGTAAGCCTCGGCCGCGCCTATGTCGTGAGCGTGATGGATCCCCGTTCCAAGGCCGTGAAGGAAGAGAAGTAGGTTCTTTTGCTTTGCCGGCAGACATGCGTTCCGTCGATCCCGGCGGACGTATGTCTGCCTTTCTTCATTTTATGCGCGGAGCGTTCCGCGCCGTATGGCCTCATCGGGGAAAACAGGGGCCGTACGCATAACGACAGTGCAGATCCGGCCGGGGGGCGGGCGGATGGGCCGAATCTGATGCTCTCAGGGGAACACCATGAAATCGTTGAGTTGGCGGATAGTCGTCTCGCTGCTGGTTTTGTTGGCCAGCATCGTTTATGTGTTGCCGAGCCTGCCGGGCGTCGGCGGATCGTCTCTGGGCAATCTGCTGCCGGACGCGCGGATAAGCCTCGGGCTTGACTTGAAGGGCGGGATGCACCTGACCCTTGGCGTGGAAGTGGACAAAGCCGTAAGCAATTCCCTTTCGCTGACCGGGCAGGAGCTGCGCGCTCAGGCTTCCGAAAAGGGGATCACCGTCCTGCGCTCGCGCCTGACCCCGGACAATCGCCTTGAATTTTTGCTGCCCAGAGCCGAACAGCGGACCGAGCTCCAGGAGCTGCTCTCCAAAGATTTTCCGCAGCTTGCCGTTGACTCGCCCACACAGGTGGAAGGCGGAGGGCTGCGTTTTACGGCGGCCTTTACGCCCGCCGCCAAAGCGAAGATCGAGGAAATGGCCCTTGATCAGGCTGTCCGCACCATCCGCAACCGTATCGACCAGTTCGGCGTCGCCGAACCGGATATCCGCAAGCAGGCCGATTTCCGCATTCAGATCCAGTTGCCCGGCCTGACCGATTCCAAGCGCGCCATCCAGCTTGTGGGCCAAACCGCCCAGCTGACGTTCCACCTCGTGCGCGACGACGTGAACCCGCAGGGTATCCTGCCTCCCGGTGTGGCCCTGTTCCCCATGGTGACGGTCCGTCCCGACGGTTCGACCTCCGAAAGCATGATCGCGCTGGACAAGGAACCGCTCATGACCGGCGAGGACGTGGCTGATGCCCGTCCCACCTTCGACAACCGCGACAACAAGCCGAGCGTCGGGCTTTCCTTCAACTCGCGCGGCGCGGCCATGTTTGAGCGCATCACCGGCGAGCACATCCATAAGCGTATGGCCATCGTGCTTGACGGCAAGGTGCACAGCGCCCCCACCATCCAGAGCCGCATCGGCGGCGGCAAGGCCAGCATCACCGGCAGTTTCACGCCCACCGAGGCGCAGGACCTTGCCATCGTGCTGCGTGCTGGCTCGCTTCCCGCGCCCGTGACCGTGCTTGAAGAACGCACGGTCGGCCCTTCCCTCGGGAAGGAATCCATCGAGAGCGGCATTTTGGCCGCCGCGGTGGGCGGCATCGCCGTCATGGTCGTGATGCCGTTGTACTATGGGCTGGCCGGGTTGCTGGCCGACGTCATGCTGGTCTTCACGATCACCATGCTCATGGCCGGGCTCGCCGCCTTCGGCGCGACCCTGACCCTGCCGGGCATTGCGGGCATCGTGCTGACCATCGGCATGTCCGTGGACGCTAACGTGCTTATTTTTGAACGTATCCGCGAAGAGATACGGCAAGGCCTGAAACCGCTTGAGGCCGTGGCCGTGGGGTTTGATCGCGCGACCATTTCCATTGTGGACTCCAACCTGACCACCATCATTGCCGCCGCCATCCTGTATCAGTTTGGCACCGGCCCCGTGCGGGGATTCGCCGTAACCTTGAGCCTCGGTATCGTGGCGTCCATGTTTACGGCCATTTTCGTCTCGCGCACGGCGTTTGGGCTCTGGCTTGGTGGAAACGACGGGAAGAAGCTCAGCATCTAGCCGCCCGGCTGGTGCGTATCCGTCGTTGGATGTATCTCGAGCTTTAAGATACGAGGAGTTCTGGCATGAGTCTTCATATATTCAGCAAGCAGACAAAAATAGATTTCGTAGGTATGCGGCATTATGCCTACGGTCTGTCTGCGCTTCTTATTTTGGTGGGGCTGATCACCATTTTTATGAATGGCGGCCTGCGGTATGGCGTCGACTTTGCCGGCGGCGCGGCGGTCCAGCTTCAATTTGAAAAGCCGGTGGCCGACGAAGATATCAAAAAATCGCTGGCCGAGATGGAACTGCCCGGTCTGGCTATCCAGCAGTACGGCGAGGACGGGCGCGATTATCTGGTCCGTTTTTCCACGCCGAACCTGACCAGCGAAGGCATCCGCAGCAATATCCTTTCCTCGCTGGAAAAGAGTTTTGCCGGCAACCCGGCCAGCATCCAGCGTCTGGAGATGGTGGGGCCCAAGGTCGGCGCGGATTTGCGGAATGCGGCGCTTGAGGCCATGTATTTCGCCATCCTGCTGATTACCGTGTACATTTCCGGGCGATTCGAACAGCGCTGGATGATCGCCGCGCTCATGGCGGCGGTTCTCGGTTCGGCCATGTACGTCATGGGCTTCCTCGGGATGGACATGGTATACCGGGTGATCGGTGCCTTGGCGCTGACCTTGCTCATTTCTTGGAAGCTCAAGTTGAATTATGCCCTCGGCGCCATCGTGGGGCTTTTGCACGACGTCCTGATCACCTTGGGGCTGTTGGCGATGATGGGCAAAGAGATCGACCTGAACATCATCGCGGCGCTGATGACGCTCGTGGGCTACTCGCTCAACGACACCATCATCGTGTATGACCGTATCCGCGAAAACCTCCAGAACCAGCCGGAAGACAACCCCGCCCCGTTGGCCGACATCATCAACCTGAGCGTGAACCAGACCCTTGGCCGTACGATCATGACCTCGGCGACGACCCTGATCGCCGCCCTGAGCCTGACTATCCTTGGCGGCGGTGCGATCCACGACTTCGCGCTGACCATGAGCCTCGGCGTGTTTATCGGTACGTTCTCTTCCGTCTTCGTCTCCAACCCGATCCTGCTCCTGCTCGGCGATACCCGCCAGTATATGGTGGCCCGCAAGAAGGTGGAATACGAGCGCCCCGGCGAACACGGGGTCGTGTAAGTTTTTCAAGAGGAGCGGGCGAGGGCGTTTTGAAAAAGTGCTCCCTCCCCGGACCCCCTCCAGCAACACTTTGGCCTTATTGAATCCCTGCTCCCAGCTTTCCTGAATGAAAAACGGAGGACGTTTCTGCGTCCTCCGTTTTTTGTCGTCTGTCTTTCGTCTTTCCCAAACAGGTTAAGGCAAGCGCCGCTATCTCTCCTCAGGCATGACGATAAGGGCGGACGGGTCGGTGTGAATGAGGATGCGGTCGAGCTTGGGTGCGCAGGTGCGGAGGCGGCGTTCCATGTCCGTGGCGACATCGTGGGCGGCGGCAAGGGACAGATCGCCGTCGATGATGCAGTGGAAGCTGACCAGCGGCGTCCCGCCCATATGCGTCAGGCGCAGGTCGTGCACATTGGACACCATCGGAAATTCCGGGAGTATGCTGTCCACGGCGGCGCGCACATAATGGAGATCCGCGTCGAAGGGCAGGGCGTTTTCCGGAGCGCAGAGGCGATCTTCCGGCTCGATGTGCGTTTCGATGCGGGTTGTGTTGAGGCGCTTGCCGAGGGCTTTCTCGAACATCACGACGTATTCGTGGGCTTCGCGCAGCGTCATATCCGGAGACGCCTCCACATGCAGAAACACGAGGAGCCCTCCGCTTTGTTCGGAAAGGATTAGGTTGTGGACGGAAAGCTTGTGCGCGGCGGCAACCGTGCGGACGAGCTGGAGCATACTTTCCGTTTCTTCCTGCGCGGGTTCGACGTGTACGGTAATATCGGCGGAGGGTACGATTTCGTGCGCGATGTCCTCAATCACGCAGGATACGTCGTGTGCGGCGTCGAGGCGCAGGGTGGCGGGGGCTTCGACCGTGATGTCCATAAACACGTCGGCACCGCTTTCGCGCACGCGCAGGCGGCGCACCCGGCAGAGGGGGAGCTGCTTGGCGAGAGCCTGTTCCAGGGCCTCGGAATGTTCCTTGCCGCCCCCGTCAAGCAGCATGGTCACGGCCCGGCGGGAGAGCCGGAAGCCCACAACGACGACGATGCCCGAAACGAACAGCGCGGCGATGGCGTCCGCCATATGCAAAATGCCCCGGAAAGGGCTGTCCGCCGGAAGGTATTCGCTGGCCTGCACGCAAAGCAGGCCGACGAGCACGACTCCGGAGGACCAGATGTCCGTGGTGAAATGCAGGGCGTCGGCTTCCAGCGCCTGGCTTTTGTGCTTTTGGGCGACACGGCGGAGCATGGCGGCCCGGTTGACGTCCACGAGCAGGGAAATGAGGATGATGATCACGCCCCACCATGACGGGGTGATTTCGGGGGCGTCGAAGAAGAGCCGGTTGACGGCTTCGTGCACGATCCAGCCGCAGGTGACGAGCAGCAGGACCGTTTCCGCCAGCGCGGAAAGGTTTTCGATCTTGCCGTAGCCATAGGGATGGGTTTCGTCCGCGGGGCGGGCCGCGACGCGGACGGCGAAGAAGGTGATGCCCGCGGCTACAAGGTCAAGGCTGCTGTGCAGGGCCTCGGAAAGGATACCGAGGCTGTTGGTGGCGAGCCCGGCTCCGAGCTTGATGAGCGTCAGGAACAGCGCCCAGAACAAAGATGAGAGGGCCGCGTGTTGTTTTTCGGAATGCGCTTCGTGGTGCGCGGTTTCGGTAGTCATGAAAACACTCCGGGGAAATGGCCGCCCCTTTGCGGCCGTTCGCGGAAAGAGCGTTAGGGCGTCAGCTCAGTACGCCGTGCTCATAAAGGATTTTCAGGCCGATGCCGATAAGGACGCAGCCGCCCACAAGTTCGGCGCGTCGGCCAAAAATGTCCGCATGTGCGAGCCCTTTTCCCGCCAGCAGGCCAAGGGCCGTGATGACGGCACAGACCACGCCGATCAGGGTGGACGGCCCCCATACGTTTATGTTGAGGAGAGAGAAGGAAAGCCCCACGGCCAGGGCGTCGATACTGGTCGCCACCGCGAGGATGAGCAGCTTGCGTCCTTTGGTGGGATCAACCGAACAGCTTTCCCCGTCTTCGGAATCGTCTCCGCCGCCCCGGATCATGTTGCCGCCGATCCATGCCAGCAGCGCGAAGGCGATCCAGTGATCCCACGATTCGATGAATCCGCGCACGGTCAAGCCAAGGGCCCATCCGATCACGGGCATCAGGAACTGGAAAAAGCCGAACGTCAGCGAAAGGCGCAAAAAATGCACGGCCGTCACCCGTTTGAGGGCGCAGCCCGCACAGACCGACACGGCGAAAGCATCCATGGCCAGTGCAACGGCAATGGCGAACAGTTCTGGGAAACTCATAGGGTGTTATGGGGGTTAAGGTTATGGGCGTCAAAACCGATCCGGTTGTTGTGAGGCCTTCGGCTCTTGCTGTCAACCTTTTGCGGAGAGGTGTATAGGATACCGGGGGAGGGAAGGGGAAAACGTTCTGAAGAACGTTTCCCCCTTCCTTTCCCATTTCAAAGACTTTCGATTGGTGGGGAGGCTGCGCGGTGGGCGTCCCGTTGTGTGGAAGTATTGGCAAGGCCGGTTGGGTGTATGTAGCTGCGGGGAGAATTTATTTTAATGCATGTAGAAAATACCGGTAGCGACGAGGACGACGGCAAGGAGTTTGACCGCGGAAAATTTTTCCCCAAGGAAAAATACGGCGAGGAGCATACCGAAAATGACGGATGTTTCACGCAGGGCCGCGACCATCGCTATGGGGGCCTTGGTCATGGCCCAAAGGGCTACGCCGTAGGAGCCGAGGCTGCACAGGCCGCCGAACAGGCCGTGTTTCCAGCGGTTGCAGAAATAGGGGATGTAGGTTTTGCGCTGTCTCAGCAGCAGGATGACGTTGATGGGGAACGTGTTGATGACGTAGAGCCAGCATACGTAGCTGATGGGATTCCCGCTGGCCCGGGCGCCGTAGCCGTCGAAAAGGGTGTAGCCCATGATCACGACGGCGGTTCCCACGGCGGCCAGCGCGCCGTTGATGTTGAACTTGCCGTTCTTAATGTTGTCGCGGGTCAGGGTAAGGACGCCGGCGCACAGGCTCAGGATGCCGAGCCACCCGGCAAGCGGCATTTCATGGCCGGAAAGGAGCATGAAAACGGACGTCAGGAGCGGGGCCGTGCCGCGCATGATGGTATAGGCGAACGACATGTCCACATTGCGGTAGGCTACGGCGATACAGAGGTAGTAAGCGATATGGACGGTGCAGGAGCCGGCCAGGAACTTGAGGCTTTCCAGCGCCGGAAAGGGGAGGAAAGGGACGATGAACAAAACGCCGACGCCTCCGCCGAAGCAGTTGAGCCCCGTTTCATAGAGCTTGTTGGAGCCGCCCTTGATGACGGCATTCCATGAAGCATGGAGCAAAGCGGCAAGCAGTATGAGAAGAATGATTTCGAAAGACATGAAGCCCCCCATTTTTTTCGCGGGAAGCTAGCGCGAAAAAAGACGCTTGTACACCGATCCTTTTCTTTTGCTGACCGGTATGCAAGCGTCTTTATGCTGAGATCAAAATAGGTTGTGTTGTGACGTTTTCGTGTCGGTTTTTTTGTTGGAGGGGAATGGAAAAGATTCGTTTTCGAAATAAATATTCGTATACGAAACTACTTCTTGTGATGTTCGGCTATCCACGCCTTGAATTGGCGCATTTCCTTGGCCTGGCTGATAATGATGTTCTCAGCGAGGTTGAGGATCTGAGGATTGTTGGAGCCGAGAAGGGCGGGGACGGACATTTCCAGCGCCATCGCGTGGTGAGGCAGCATGAGCTCCACAAAACGCATGTTCGCACCCAGATTCTTGCCCTCTTCGAGCATGTGCTGCATGGCCTTCTTCATGGGCGCATAGGCCGATTCTTCGATGCCGCCGAGAGGCTTCAGCAAATCCTTCATTTCGGCGATTTCTTTTTCCTGCACCTTGATCACGTCGTCGGCCCATGCCGTAACCTGAGGATCTTGATCTTTCTTTGGGGTTGCAAGGAAGACTTTGGCCATATCCACCGCGCCCTCATGGTGCGCGATCATGCCGGAAAGGAAGGCGCGATCCGAATAGTGGGCGGCGCCGGAGCCGTGATCCATAGCGGCCTGAGCGGGCAGGACGGAAAACAAAAACGCCGCAACGAGCGCAAGGACAGTCAACGAGGCGGTACGCATAGTTTTTTCTCCCAGATAGGACGTGAGCCACGGAACGCCGTGGCGGGCCCCCACAATGGGGGCCCGTCCGGAGCATACCGGCAACCTTACATGAGATGTAACTATTTTTTATCGGGCCCGCCCGTGCGTACCTCGGCACCACACCTCGCGCCTCATAATATCGCGGTGACGGGTTACGGCGTTCCCCGGAACCGGGGGCAGGGATTCGATAAAGGAAAAAGCCTCCGGTGGGAGAGGGATGGGTTCCGTTGGCAGGTTTGGAAAAGGAGAGGGCTTCTCATTCAGGAAGAGCCCATCTTCCTTCCCCAATTTCCAATCTTCTATCGCCTCTTCACAGATGAGGTGCCGGAAGCGCAGGCATTGACCATCGGCACATAGGTTTCGCTTTCCGCGTCGAAGTAGAGCAGTTCGCCTGAGCCCATATCGAAGTACAGGCCGTGCAGGAGCAGCTCGCCGCCATCGACGGCGCTCTTGATCCACGGATATCCCATGAGGTTGTCCAGCGAGAAACGCACGCCCCACATTTCGCAGGCCCGTTGCCGTTCGTCAGGATCGGCCCCGGGCAGGGAGCTGTCCACCTCGGCCTTGGCGCGGCAGGCGAGGTTCATCCAGATGTTGAGGAATTCGTCGTCGCTGTGCGAAGCTTCAAGCAGGCTGGTAAAGCCGCCGCATTTCGCGTGCCCCATGACCATGATGTGGCCGATGTGCAGGTGGCGGACCGCGTATTCCAGCGCGGCGCTGACGCCGTGGTGATGGGAGTCCGGTTCGTAGGGAGGGACAAGGTTGGCGACGTTCCGGATGACGAACAGATCGCCGGGCGTCGCGTCAAGGAGCAGGACAGGGTCAACCCGGGAGTCGCTGCAGGCGATGACGAGGGCGTAGGGATGCTGGCCGACGCGGAGGTCTTCATAAATATTGTTTTCAGGACAATACCATGTCTTTTGGAAGCGCTGGAATCCGGCGGAAAAGCGTTTGAGCAGGTCGTGCGATACCATTTGAGGGTCCTTTGCGGCAAAGAGGATCGGAAGGCGGGCTTGTCATTTCGTGGTGGAGGCTTTATCTCCCTAAAACAGAGGAGTCAACGCAACCGATTGGAGTATTCTCCCATGCCCGATTTTTTGAGATGGATCATCGCCGGCGTTACGTCCGTGGTGGTGGCGGGGCTTGTGTTCCTGCTTGCCACCGTGGGGATCGTCGTCGCCTTTTTTGTGTTTTTGGTGCTGTTCGTCGTGTTTGGGCTGGCCATGCGCCGGGCCCGCAAGAACGTGCAGTACGGTGAGGACGGCAGCCGGTTTATCATTTATACCAACATTCCCGGAGCTGGGACGGGGAATGCCGACCGTGTGCGCCGGGACGATCCCGACACGTATGAGCTGTCCCCTGACGAATATACCGTGGAAGCGGCACCTTCGAAGAAGCCCGGCGACACGGACCCGAAGGCCCTTGGAGATCACGGGAAATCGTGACGGCGTGCCCGGACGGCAGGTCTTTTTCTGGCGTAAATTCACTTGGATAGCAATATGTTTCTGCACGCGTGTCTTAGAGTTGTTCGGCTCTGGCGAATGGGCTGCCTTGTCCTGTGCGGCTTTTTCCTGTGCTTTTGGGGAGGTGCCGCCGCGTTTGCCGCCCCTTCCGTCGAAGAAATGGCCGGGCAGATGCTGCTCGTGGGTTTCAAAGGACAGGAGCCTGAGGAATGCGGAGCTATCCTTAGAGATATTCAGGCCCGCCACCTGGGCGGGGTGATCCTGTTCAAACGGGATGCGCGCAACGCCAAGCTCCCTCGCAATATCCGCGATGCGGCGCAAGTGAAACGGCTGACCGCCGCGCTGCGGGGGGCCTCTGCGGGGCATCCGCTTTTTGTCGCCGTGGATCAGGAAGGCGGCAAGGTGGCCCGCTTCCAGCCGGGCGACGGTTTTCCGGCGTACCCTTCGGCCGCGGAGCTGGGCCGGGGCACGCCCGATGCCACGCGCCGCACGGCCCTCGGCATGGGCCGCATGTTGCGGGAGCTCGGGGTCAATCTCAATTTCGCCCCCGTACTGGATGTGAATGTGTATCCCGCTTCCCCGGCCATAGGCCGTCTCGGACGCAGTTTTTCGGCTGATCCGCAGGCCGTCGCCGCGCATGGGGCGGCTTTTGCGGACGGCCTGAACGACGCGGGCATCGTAGCTGTTTTCAAGCATTTTCCCGGACACGGCAGTGCGCGTGCGGATTCGCATAAAGGGGTCACGGACATCAGCGCGACATGGAGCGAGCGCGAACTGTCTCCGTATCGCTCCGCGCTCGGGCGTCCGGGGCAGCGTATGGTAATGACGGGGCACCTTTTCCACGCCGGGCTCGATCCCGCCTTTCCGGCCACGCTGTCGCCTTCCGTCATCAACGGGCTGCTGCGCGGGCGTCTGGGATATGACGGTGTGGTGGTGACGGATGACCTGCAAATGGATGCCATCGCCGCCGAATACACGCTGGAGGAAGTAGTGCTTCGTGCCATCGGGGCCGGAGCGGACATCCTGCTGTTCGGCAATAATCTGGAGTATGATCCCGCTATCGTCGCCAAGGTTCAGGCCGTCATCGTCCGGGCCGTCGAGGACGGAACCATTTCCCGTGCCCGGCTTGAGGCGTCGTGGAGGCGGATTCTGAAGCTCAAGCAGCAGATGTCCTGATGCTTCGGCGGAGGCCGCCTGCGGAGACGATTTTCTGGAGCCGGTCGCGGTTTCGAAAAGGCTTTGGGCTGTTGCCGCCCGGGAGACGGCCCCCCCATGAAAAAGAAGGGACCTCGTTTGAGGTCCCTTCCGTCGTTTTACTCGTCGTCTTCGTCCATGAGGGAGTCGTGCAGGGCATCGGTGAAGATGTCGAAGGCGACCTGCTCGATGGGCGTGCGGGGTTTGTAGGTGAGGGCCTCTTCGGGGACTTCGCCGTTTTCTTTGCACAATTCGTCGAAACGGTCCGAATAGGCGGCGATCAGGCGTTCCACTTCCAGCACGATGGGATCGTCGGAGGGGATGACGCCGTCATCGCTGTCTTCGCAGCTCCCTTCGTCGTGGCTGCATCCGCAACCGCATTCTTCCTCATCGCCTTTGTTGGCGTAATATTCATCAACCTGTGCTTCATAGGCATCGATGGCATCGATGACCTGCTCCTCGGTCAGTCCGGCAAATTCCGGTTTGACTACAACGGTCTTCATACGATCTCCTTGGATGGCGGCGGGCGTCGCCGCTGGTGCTGTTTTTGTCTTCATGCCCGTCCGGACCTGTCCCGGAGGAACTTTTTCGGAACGTGTGCCGAGCTGTCCGGCGAGTTCCGTTCTTTGGGATTCATCACGCAAAGGGACAACATCCCGCTGCCCCTCCGCGCTTCCCTGCCTTTTTTCCTATTCTCCGCGCATCGTCAAGGAAATGCGCTTGCGGGGGATGTCCACGTCGAGCACGGTGACGAGCACTTCCTGATGCACTTTGACGACTTCGTTGGGATCGCGCACGAAGCGGTTCGCCAGCTGGCTGATGTGGACGAGCCCGTCCTGATGCACGCCGATGTCCACAAACGCGCCGAACGCTGTGATATTGGTGACGATGCCCGGCAGCTTCATGCCCTGTTTGAGATCCTGCATCGTGCTCACGCCTTCGGCAAAGGAAAAGGGCTTGAAGGGGCCTCGCGGGTCGCGTCCGGGTTTTTCCAGTTCCTTCATGATGTCGGTGAGCGTGGGCAGGCCGAGCTTGTCCGTGACATAGTCGGAAAGGCGGATGGCCTTGCGGCGTTCGGGGCTTTGCATGAGTTCGCGGACGGTTGTGCCCGTATCCTTGGCCATGCGCTCGACCACGGCGTAGGCTTCCGGGTGCACGGCGCTGGCGTCGAGGGGCTGCTTGCCGTCCCGGATGCGCAGGAAGCCGGAGCACTGCTCAAAGGCCTTGGGGCCGAGGCGGGGCACCTTGAGAAGATCCCGGCGGGTCTGGAAGGGGCCGTTTTCGTGGCGGTGAGCCACGATATTGCGGGCGAGCGTGGGGCCGAGGCCGGAAACGTAGGTGAGGAGCTGCTCGCTGGCCGTGTTCAGATCCACGCCCACGGCGTTGACGCAGCTGACGACCACGTCGTCGAGGCAGCGCTTGAGTTCGGACTGGTTGACGTCGTGCTGGTACTGCCCCACGCCGATGGATTTGGGATCGATCTTGACAAGTTCCGCCAGCGGGTCCGCGAGGCGGCGGCCGATGGACACCGCGCCCCTGTAGGTGAGATCGAGATCCGGGAACTCGGCGCGGGCCGCTTCCGAGGCGGAATAGACCGAAGCCCCGCTTTCGCTGACCATGACCACGGGGATGCTCCAGCCGGGGAGCGCCCGGATGAAGGCTTCGGTTTCGCGCCCGGCGGTGCCGTTGCCCACGGCGGCGACTTCCGCGCCGTGTTTCTTGGCGAGGCGGAGGAGCGTTTCCCCGGCTTCGGTGCGGGCCTTGTCCGATCCGGCGTGCGGGTTGATGGTCGCGTATTCGAGCAGTTTCCCTTCACGGTTGAGGCAGACGATTTTGCAGCCGGTGCGGAAACCTGGGTCCACGGCGAGGATGTTCTGAGCGCCGAGGGGCGGGGCAAGCAGAAGCTGGCGCAGGTTTTCGGCGAACACGCGGATGGATTCGGCGTCGGCGCGCTGTTTGAGCTGGTTGCGGAGTTCGGTCTCCAGCGCGGGCGCGAGAAGCCGCCCGTAGCCGTCCAGCGCGGCTGCGCGCACTTCGCGCCCGCAGGGGCCGTCGTTGCGGACGAAGAGGCGGGCCAAAAGGTCCTGCGCCTGCTCCTCATTGCGGGGGCGCAGGGAGAGGCGCAGGAAGCCTTCCTCTTCGCCCCGGAACATGGCGAGGATGCGGTGGGAAGGGGCTTGCGCGGCGGGTTCGTCCCACGCGAAATAGTCGCGGTACTTGGCGGCGTCGGGAACCTCTTCCTTGCCGGAAACGGCTTTGCTCCGCATGAGCCCTTCGCGCCCGAAGAGTTTACGCAGGCGTTCGCGGGCGGGCTGATCCTCGGCGAAGCGCTCCGCAAGGATGTCACGCGCCCCGGCAAGCGCCGCATCCGCATCCGGCACGCCCTTTTCGGCGTCGACATAGGCGGCGGCCATCGCTTCGGGGAGGGTGCGATCCTGACGGGCCAGCTGATCGGCCAGCGGTTCGAGGCCGCGCTCCTTCGCCATTGAGGCGCGGGTGCGGCGCTTGGGGCGGTAGGGCAGGTAAATGTCTTCAAGGACGGTCAGCGCATCGGCGGCTTCGACCTTGGCACGCAGTTCGGGCGTGAGGAGGCCGCGTTCCTCCAGCGAGGCGAGGATGGCTTCGCGCCGTTTGTCCAATTCCTTCAGGGCGGCGAGGCGATCACGGATGGCGGTGACCGCCACTTCGTCGAGGCTCCCCGTGGCTTCCTTGCGGTAGCGGGCAATAAAGGGGACCGTGGCGTCCTCGTCGAGCAGGCGGATGACGGCTTCGGTTTGCTGTGGGCGTATATTCAGTTCTTGGGCTATGATGGATGCGTAGTTCTGCACGCGTGTTCCTTATCTGTTTGACGGATTACGGGAAGGTCCGGCACCGTTATGGGTGCCTGGGCGGACATGCCGGCGGACATGCCGGATAGAAAAGGAGGCATGGCGCCGAGCGACGGTATGCTTTTTCGCGGAAAAAGCAAAGTTTTTACATAAGTTACTGATAAGGTTTGTTTTAGATGCCGTTTACCGCACCAATCTGCACCAAATTGGTGCAAGAAGAGAGTGCGGCCGCCGCTCGACGTTGGGAAGAGGCGAGAGCGTGTGTGTAGAAAATTCCTGTGGTGGTAATATCTTTGTGCCCAAGCTGCGCAGCTATTGCGGCGATGTCCACGCCTCTTGAAAGCATCTCGGACGCGGCGATATGTCGCAGGGCATACATAGGCATAGACACTTCGGCCTTTCGGCAAGCCCGCCTCCATGCAATCTCATAAAGCCCTTTATTCACACGTCCTCCCTTTCTATTTCTACAAACCAAACTTTGTCCGTTTATCGCATCATCTTGGTAGCGTACCCATGCCTCCTGAAGATATTCCTCTGGTGGAAATACCATTTTGGTGCTATCTACTTTGGGCATGTAAACGCTCACGGTTCTAGCCTTCCAGTCGAATGCCGACCATTCCAATCGGAAAAGTTCGGACACGCCGGGACGTAAGCATAGGGCAATGGCTGTTTTTGCTGCCCATTGAAGCCACGGCGGGAGTACAGGAAAGAGTTTGTGGAAGTCTTCCAATGTTCCTGTCCGTGGCTTGTTTCTTACGCCGGGGAGTTGTCGATATTTCCCCCAAGGGTTTTCATGGAGTAAGTCTTGTTCAACGCACCAACTGAGTGCAGCCTTGATCTTTCCGACATAGATATTGATACTCGCTGTTGAGAGGCCGTCATTCCTGCACCGTTCACGTACAGTTTCGAGGTCACGACGAGTCAATGTATCCACGAATCTGTTTGCAAGGAACTCCGCTGGACCCTCTCTGTGTTCCCCATTCTTTCGATCATGCCCGCACACAATGAACTCATAAATTCCTACGGTGTTCTCGGCGTGTTCGGTATTTTTTAGGTACACCAGCACCGCCTCCAATAGCGTCAAGCGTGTGTTTTCCACCGCATCATACTGGCAATCCGCATCGAACTGCCGAGCCTCTTCCTCAGTACGGAAAGAGCGCTGTCTCCAGCGCCCCTCCTCATCCTTGAACTTGACGGCCCATCTGCCGTCACCGCGCTTTGCTACGCTCATGGGATTTCCTTTTCACGTCAGCAAAAAACGCCTTCCCTGCTTTGGGGGATAGCGTATCACGAGATGATTTTCTAGCCCCTTGGTTGAGTTCGAGCAGTTCGAGAAACCGTTGGTTGAGGCGTTGGTCTTCAATCTCCAACTCCCGACGCCGCTGTACGATTGCGCGGATTTCCGAGATTGTCGTTTCCATATTTCTTATCCTCCTACGCGGCCCGCTCGTACACCCGCGTCCCGATCTCGGCTATCTTCGGGTCGACCTTTTCGAGCGCATTGCAGAGCGTGGTCAGCGTTTTGAGCAGGTTGTGCCAGTGAAGGCCCCGGAAGTAGGCGGGGCAGGTGTTCCGGGCGTCCTCAAGGAAGGTCAGCCCGGCCCACATCCCGGCGCCCCATTGCGTCCAACGGGAAGCGTCCCCGGCAGCCGCCTGAATGTCCCCGACATGCCCGGCAAGGATATGGAACCGGGCATCCAGATCTCGTTTAGCGCCTGCGGAGAGCCTGCGTTTCTGCGTGTCATCCGCGCACCGTTCGATCCAGCGGTTGACCTTCTCGACTTGTCTGCCAAGGTCGCCAAGCTGCGCCAGCATTTCCGGCTTGAGGAAAGAAATCGCCACGGTGATCATGGACAGGGCCAGAACACAGCGGGTGTGCTGAATGGCCTCGTGGGGATACGGTATTACTGGGTTGATGGGTCTTCGCATGATGCTTCTCCTCTCTAAAAGAAAAGCCCCTTTCGGGGCTACTTCGGTTCGCGGGGTTCGGGGATGGGGCCAGCCCATTGTCCGGGAAGGGATTCATATTCTATTGGCTCGACGTCTACATTGATCATGGCAATTGTACAGCTAGGCTTGTGGCGATACCAGTACCACCCCGGCACCTTCGGCGGCTCTGTCGTCCACTCTAGAGCTCGGGGCAGGGCGTTCCATGCAGCACGCGCCTCCTCGATAGTATCTTTTTTAGGCCCAAGTATATCACAACGCGGGCAGTATATGCGAATTGTTGTGGGGTCATAGTGCACCCATGCTCTTCCTCCACACGCCGGGCACGGTAGCAACGTCAGTTCTTCGAACATGGTTCCTCCAACTTTACACGTGGAATTAAAATATCTGCGCTGATTCCCAGAAGTTCACGTAGTATTGCGATTTCTCTCTTGGACGGGCATCTCTTTCCTGTCAGCAGTTCAGAAGCGGTTCCCCGACTTTTCAGATACTTTGCCAGTTCAGACTGAGAAACGCCGAGATGTACCATCGCAGTTCTGATGAGTTTTGCTGTGAACAAGGCGTCCTCGTTCATCTCCCTTCCTCCACGGCCTTGCGCCTTTTGATCATCTCATCGGCCTTTTTGATCCAGCACAGTTTTCTGGATACGATATCTTGACAACTGTGCAGTCCCTTGAGATTACATCCTTCACATCCGCCAGAGATTGCAAGCAATTCTGCCAATGCCCATACCCTTGCGGCATTTCTTTCATGTTTGGAGCTCATCTTTTCTAGCAGCCTCGCGAGCGGCTTCCCGTACATCTTCAGGCAACGGCGGATTCATAGCACCGGAATCGATCTCGGGCAGTAAATCAATGTCGATATATGCGTTTGCAAGCCAGATACTGAGGACATCCGCTTCCCGATCCATCCGTGCTATTTCTTCCTCGGCTTGGTTCAGCGCATTAAGTAGCCGGATGGTGAAAGTCGCGTGTTCTGCATCGAAACAAGAGAGGTGTGATAGCAACTTTTCACGCCACTGGTCGCGTTCTTCTTTGGAGAGGGGCACGTTATTTTCCCGGCGTTGTCCGCCCCACCCTTGACCTGATGACATGAGGGAAAGGGCTGCTCCAAGATTGGATGGTTCAGGCATTACCTTTTTGTCAGTATCGTTCGGTTTCATTTCCACCCCACGGCCTCGCGTGCGGCCTCTACAAGACCATACAGACTTCCGTAATCGCTAGCCGTTCCGTTAAATGCTACAGCGGCTATCCAAAGATTGGACTGTTCCAGCAAATACGCCTTCCGCTCCGCTGCTTCCAGTTGAGCCTTGACCTGTTTGTCTGCTTCATCGCACATCGTCGATGTGACCAGAACCGCCACACCAAGGGCAGTTATATCTTTCGGTAAATTCTTCTTCGGTCATGTGAGCATGACCGGGCAACGGTGACGGGATTTCCCCGCCCCACGCTGCGGCTGCTACTTCTGACATGGTGACGGCGTGTTTCCGTGCCAGTTCAAGTTCCCGGCACAGCCTGAAAACCGTAGCCGCAGGCCCCATTTTGTCGAGCTCCGTGGAGTCTCCGAGCATGTCGCCAATGGCGGCGGCCCGGATGTAGTCGAGTTCTTCGGTGGCGATCATTCTTTCGGCTCCGTCAGGGTAAAAAGCAACTGCATCACGTCGCCCTCAGGTATTCTTTCTCCTTTGCGTGCTCTCTGTGCATTCTGAGCTTCAATAAGACTCACGGCAATTCTGAGCATCTCCACCAGCATCGGCACTGCGTTGCACGCGGCGACCGCCGTCTGGTACGAATCGAAGTAGACGACCGCGTAATCCTTGACCTGATTCCACTGCTCATCCGTCATTTTCCCCATGCGGTGCAAATCCTGCGCCGCGTTCATGACGGCCTTGTACGTCTCGGCGCTCGTCTCCAGCGTCTTGTAGGCGTTGAGCGCCACTTCGTCCTTGGTGCAGCCCGCGTTCGGAATGCAAAGGAACGCGGCGAGCAGCAATGCGGCAAACACGCGAAACACTTTCGGCATCTGCATATCCTCCCATGCGGGCTTGACAATCCATGCCGCCCGCCTTATCTAAGTTTCGTACCTTCTTTTCCCATCATCTTTACTTCACACATCTCTCCTCCTAGGGCCGGAACCTTCGCCAGTTCCGGCCCGCTCCGTTTACACTTCTGTCGGTGTGATGATATTTTTGCGCATACTGTCGATGGTGTCAGTCTCATCCATCAGATAGAACAACTTCTCCAAATGATGGATGACCTTGTGCCGCGTCCGGATCAGCATGGCTTCCTTCTGTTCCGCCGAGATACCTTCCAAGCAGGCAATCCGCTCCAGATCGTACAGCAGCACCTCGCACACCTCATGGAACGCAGTCTTCTGCAAGTCCTTGTAATCCCAGTTGAAGCTGTCATGCGTGTGCATGTTCATCTGGAACTTGACCTGCCGTGCCGAATCATTGATGCAGGTCTGGGCGCGCACGTCCGCATTGGATATGGGCTCGCAGAAAAACTCCCACTCTCCGCCAAGCTGCATGAGTTTGATCCAGATGGCGCACTCGTTCTTGAACACATCGAACTCGGCAGCCGTATAGTTCTGCGGCTGCCCGCGAAGGCAATTATAATCTTTCAGCATTTGTACTTCTCCTTTTCCATTTCCATATCCAGCTTTCTTGCGTAGCCTTCCACCCTCTCGGCAAGACGCTGAAGGCGGCGCATACTAGCGTCGCACATATCAACCCCTTCCCGCAGGGCGTCCTTCAGCTTGTTCAGCTCCAGCCTGTTCTCCGCCTCCAGCTTGCGGCGTTCCCTGAAATGCCTGTACGGTACGGAAAGATTCAGCAGCATCGCCATGACTACGCCAGCCAGAAACCCCAACAGAAAATCAGGTACGTCAAACATCATTCTCCTCCCTTTCCATAGCCGCCTCCTCGGTAAGCCTTGCCCGCTTCAAGAACCAGTCAGGCGTTGGAGGCGGCAGCTTGAGGGCCGTAAGTCCCTGAAACATATACAGCATAACCGCCAGCCGCCGGGAGACGCGGGCCTCAAATTCGGCGGCGTCGCGGAAAGCGTAGAACGGCACCGTCGTTCTTAAATCCCACACGGGCAAACCCGTCCGGTAGCAGCCGTTCCGCTGGTCTTGGCTGCACCGGAACGGGACTTTGCCGCACCGGGCGCAAGCCTTTTTTCGAACCGTGAGCCACTTCTTTTCCTGTTCCGTCAGCATATTTCACCCCGCGCGTTGTTCATGCAGCCGCGCCCCTGCTGAAGATGTGGACGGATGAACGAACTCGTTACTCCCTCCCATTTGTATCACCCCCTTATGGGGCCAGTTGCCCAGATCAGCCAAAGAAAGAAGGCGACCCACACCCACGTGAGCCGCCTTTCCCATTTCGTCATTCGATGATTTCCCAGTCTTCCGCGAGCATGTCCGTTTGGCTCGCCAGCCAAGGAACGAAACGATAGTCTGCTGTTTTCATCCCGATCCACGGCAACAGGCAAGGAGGATCGGCGTTGACTTCTTCGCCCCAGAAATCGGAACAGGTGCGAACATCTTCAGAATGAACGAGGCGCAACCACATACTTTTTCCATTCCATCCTGTCCGCGCAACACGTTTGCCGACTTTTAAAGCTTCAAGAGCTTGTCCGAAGTTCATGTCTTTCCTTTCCGCGTGATTCGTATGCGCGGCCCACGGTTTGGGGTATGAAAAGCCCCGCCGGGGGAGGGCGGGGCGGGGTGGTTAGAAGGGTGGTTCATCATAGGGAAAAGGCTGACCGTAGGTAATGGCTTCCGGTGGGGTCTGATTCTTCCCCTTTTCCGCTTCTCCGGTTACAGGGCCGTCAGTGATAAATTCCTTACCTGATTTGATCTGTACATATTCTTCTTTGTCCGGGGTGATGATCGATGTGATATAGTTGTTCCAGTACTTTTTCCCGTCCTTTTCGTAAAACTCTTTGCTGATACCGAGTTTTGCGGGAAATTCCATATCTTGCATATCCGTCCACTCGGCAAGCTGACGTCCTCGTATCGAACGATCGTCAGTGGCTTTTGGGTTGATTCCCCGATGGGCTTCAATAATGGCTCGTATCTGTGCTCCTGAGCGATTGCAGGTGGTGGTTTGCCCCTCGTTCAAGCGGATGTTCTGATACCCTGCGGGAAGCCACAGATTATCGTACCATTCCACACCATCATAAAGTCCGCCTACAACGGTAAACTTGCACCACAGGCCAAGAAGCCCTGACTTTGCCTGAGCCACCCACGGAGTATCTTGGAGCCCATATTTGGGCGTTTCTACGCTGATGCGAACCATGACCTTGCTCCCGGCAGGAACAGGCCCGTAATTGCGGTTTTTTTGTTCAGATTCCATATTGAGATCAAGCATGGTAGGCGCCCTCCGTGGCGGTTGAGAGTTGTTCATGGAATGCGGCCCATGTCGGGTCGTTTCCGATAAAGATTTCCGGTTCCAGAGGCCAGCGGCTTTTGGCCTGATATGCCGGGCGCTCTGCCGTGTAGATGACGCGGTCGCCGCTTCCGGTGGCCTTTGCCTTTTCTCCTTCCCTCTTTGTGACGCGGGCCTTGTAGTTCAGGAACAGGATCATTTCAGCCCATTCCATCCAGAGTGCCGCACCACGCTTGTGGAGCTTGAGGGAATACCGCTGATACGGATCGGAGTCCGGCGGATCGATGGTCACAGGCACGGCATGAGCGATGGTAACAATGTTCATGTCGCGCAAGGTACGAAGCTTTTCGAGCTTGGCTTGAATTGCCCGCCACACGTCATCAACCTTGACGTATCCCTTACCGTATCCAAAATCCTCAATGTTTTCCTTTCCTTCCTTGGTGCATACGTACTGCCATACAAGGGGCTCCATCCAGTCGAGAGAGTCGATGATCAATGTCTTGAACTGGTGAATCCCGCGCAGTGCGGCTATTGCAGCGTCAAGGTCTTGAAGACTGGTGATGAGATTTGGAAACGTGGGGATGTCCAGTGCGGCGGCCCCGTTTTCCGTCCTGAGTAGGATGGGAGAAGGGAACGTCCCTGCGAACGTTGTCTTTCCGATGCCGGGAACCCCGTAGAGGACAATCTTCATCGGCTGGAATCCTTTGCTGCTTACGATAGCGGAAAGGTCAAAGGGGTTCACGAGTTCGCTTGCGTCGCATCCCAGGAAGCTCGCTGCCTGCACCGCCTGTTCTTGGGTTGTCTGTGCCATTGTTTTTCTCCGGTTAAAGTAAGGCCCCGGAACAACCGGGGCCTTCATTGCATTCTTCGACATCATCTTGCCAACAAGCGGCATCATGCGCCTTGATGAACTCGATTGCCGCCTTGTACGATTTCCCATGTTGAGAATCACCGTGTTCTTCTTCAACCTTCGCCGCAAATTCTTCGAGCGTACCGTAGAAGCAACCACAACGGACGTGGACAGTCCGTTCGGTCTTGGTCACATATGTAATTCCCTGTCGGGAACCGATAGGACCAAAGGATAGAATTTTACCTGCGGCACCCCGCAGGTTGGCACCCCGCAGGTCGGCATCCTGCAGGTTGGCATCCCACAGGTCGGCCTTTTCACCGCCTTCTTCATTTTTAAGCCATTTTGCATGACGCTGTAAAACTTCTATTTCTTCTTTCGTGAGTTCGCGCATAATTCCACCTTAATATGTTATTAAAAAGGCCCCTTGTCGGGGCCGTAGTATTCGGGTTCATCGGGAATCGTGCGGTCTACGCTTTCCCTCTCCGCGTCGTACATATCGGCTTCTGGCCTCATCACATCCCCTCTCCTTTTCAAAGCGAGTTCCACCTTTTGCCGGGCACTCAGATGCCCCGCCTCGCGGTTGCACTCAGCACAGGCGAGAGTCATGTTCCGCAGGTCATCAAGCCCATTCCCGGCTAGTGGAACGATATGTTCTATCGTTGCTGTCTCAAACGTCAGCGTTGCTCCGCAGTACATGCAGTTCCACCCGTCGCGTTTTGCGATTGAGTTGACCAGCAACCTGCGTCTTGAAGCACTGCGGGGTTTCCGTTCCCTCTTTCCGCCTCCGTTCCAGTTGCGTTTTTTCCGAAAGCACCGGAGAACCTCGAAAGCCCCATTCCTGTCTTTCGTGATTTCCCCGTCAGCGTCCTTGAAGATGATTGCCACGCCGTCTTGGGTGGTAAACCTCAAGACTTCATAGGGATTCGTTGGGGCAAGCACTTCCGAACCGTGAGCCAGAAGCCACGATGTGAATTGATCAAGTTCCTCTTGATTCATCGCATGGCCTCCATCCCGTACAAGATCTGTGGAAGAATGCAGATACCGAGCATGACAGCCATAAAGATGATGACCGCAGCAACTCTAGCTCGGTCAACCTTTTTAGGCCGTTCCAGTGATACCTTGGCGTGCTTCATGTAGACGTTGGAAATCATGCCGCCACCTCCGTCTTTCTCAGCCACTGCTCCGCTGCCTCGCGCACGCTGGCCTTTCTTGCCGTGTCACGAATGCGTTCAAGACGTTCCCGGAGCGTTGTGCCCTTGCGCTTCCCGGTGAGCACGGGATGGCTACGGGTAAAGTCGTCTGCATGAGATATGGTCATAGTCATATTCATCTCTTTCTCTCCTGCGTTGAGGTCTAGATCGGCGTCCCAATCCCGATGAAAAAGCCCCGATTTCTCGGGGCTTCTACGGGGCTAGGCGGGAATGATTTCTTTGATGCAGCAAGCGGGTATGCCTCTACAATCGATGTCAGCTTCTTCCTTATCAAAACATCCAATGGTCACTACCCAGCCACCTTTTTCAAACCCCAATACAACACCTCGAACACCTTCCGTGTCCACCACCTCATCACCACGTTTCAATGAAGTGATTTTGTGAATCCAAGAAAGGCACTCTTCTTCTGATTCAAACTTTGTGGTTTCCGATTTTTCTGTAATTTTTTGCAACATTGATTCCAGAAATTCTTTTTCATTCATTTTCAGTACTCCTTTTTTCGGGTTGATTTGTCCCAATCCCGTTTCCTGCCCCGGAATCCGGGGCAAGTGCGGGGCTAGGCATTAAAATCCCATGATTTTCTTTGCTGAATCAGGCCAGAATATCTCTGCATCCCAAGCAGTCTCTTCTCTCCATCTCCAAAATGGTATCTCTTCATCGTCTATCACTAAAACAGGTATTGCCCATACAGAAGAAAGATAGGTGGTAGATTCTTCAGGTATTTTCCCATCGATAAGTATGGGACCTCCAGTCCACTCCAAATCACTTTGCAGGCCAGCTCTAGCATTCTGAATGTTTCTTTTTTTCATGTAATCAGCTGCGGCATCCCAATCAAAAACGCGTGATTTGGCTCCAGAAGATACAGCAGCTTCACACTTGGCAAAGGCCAATAACGTATCCATTTTTATTCCTTCCTGTTGTTTTACGGTATACGTCATATACACCGTATGTGCTCCGCCCATGCTTTCGCTACCAGAGGCCAACGCCATGCCGCTTATGCGGGTACAACGTCGCGCTTGGGGGCATCGTCGCGCTGATTGTCAAAGAACCGTGCGGAGCTACGGGGCTACCAAGACCTGCACAGTGTCGCCGGGAAATCGATTCCGGGGCGCACGCCGAAGTATTCCGGCGTCCATTCGGCATCGTCATCATCCCAAGGTTCAGCCTGAGCCTCTTCTTCGCCGGGAAAGTCGCTGATGTACTGGCGGGCATCTTCGAGGCAGCCGAGATGTTCGACTTCGATTGCTCCGGTTGATGTCACGGTCAGAACCGTGCAGGGCGTAGAAAAAGCGGTCATGGCGTTCTCCTTTGTGGCGGGGTTCGTTCCCCGTCTCGTTGAAAACAGAATATCGCTAATCGTAAGTTTTAGTCAAGAACTATTTTCGCAAAACGTAAGTGTATAGCGATAAAAAAAGGCCGCCCGAAGGCGACCGTGTTATGAAAATACAATGAGTTCTATGCTAACTTCTAGCTACTTTTTCAAGATTTAATGCAAGGATACGAACAGGATCAACATCCATCGCTTGGCAAATCAAAACATAGTCTTCAAGCGTGAGCTTTTTCACTGTGCCGTCTTTTTTGGGCTTCCTCAGGCGGTAAAGCTTGAGTCGTGATTGGGCTATATTCTCAGCCCCGTATACCCGAGAAGCCACATCATCTAGGCTTAATCCCTTTTCAACACGAATCTTTTCAAGAAGATAATCAACCATTGTTTGCTCCAATCCCGCAAAAATTTCTTGTGGTTGCTTCGGCTGTTGTGTGTCCATTCTTGCCCTCCTTTTTATCGCTTACTCTACACGATAGAAAAAGAAGGGTCTTCTTTCGCGGGTTAATCGCTTGACACTTTCTCTAAACGTAAGTAGAGTTCAAGTCAACAGGGCACGCCCAACCGCCCCGCGAAGAAGCGAACAGGAGGGAGTAGGCCACCGCTCAAGGGGCATGGTTGCCGGGGGAGGTAAACCCGCTGGCGGCATCCTTCCAAAGTCCGGCGAACCAGAAGCCAATGCGTCGGCGGGTAGAGTTTGAGGGAAGAAGACCTTGGCAGGGTGCCGCAAACGGCATTAACGCTTCCCAGCTCACACGGTTTGCACGTTGTGGGTGCCTGAATGCGAGAGACGGCTCCGTCCGAATCACGCAAGGCGCAAACCCGGTTGGGGCAATCCCCGACAAGGGGAGTTTTGCGCCTTTCGCTCAAGACTCACCATCCGAATCAGGTAAAGCTTAACTGCCTTTTGTCTTTGGTTTTCTGTCTTTTTGCTCTAGGTATATCCTGAACTCTTCGCCTACCGAGAACTAGGGTCAGGGCGGTTCCCGCCCTCTTGCCGGAATGGGGAGATCGGAAGAGCACACGTCTGAACTCCAGTCACGATCAGATCTCGTATGCCGTCTTCTGCTTGAAAAAAA
>OOAG01000644.1_pt1 | contig 30350 bp, 20 predicted proteins | sample 1671461 | NCBI WGS metagenome assembly OOAG01 (sample SAMN06348159, study PRJEB24527) | human gut metagenome | biome: human gut; feature: ankylosing spondylitis patient; material: feces | host: Homo sapiens | place: China | collected 2015-10 | reverse complement strand
TAAAGCAGGTTGCTGTTGCACACCAGATACATGCCGCCGTATGTAAAGAGGCAACGCATATGCTTCTTCAGTTTCTCACTGTTCATGAACGAAGCATGGATCTTTTCAACCAGCTCTCTTTCTTCATCCGTCAGGCGATACGGGTCGGCAGGGTCAATAGTCGGAAAATTGGCATCGCGCAGTTCGTATTCTTTGCCTTCGTACACAAATACGCCCCGTTCAAAGTCAATCTTGTGCAGCAGTTTCCGGTTGTCCATGTCAAACTCCAGACGCCGGTTTATAATCTCCGCTTCCAGTTTGAACTGGATTATCGTAATCGCCTTGTGCATCTGCGTAATCAGCCGCAGTGTCTTTTCGTTGTAATTGGCATCGGCAAAGTTCATCTTCGGAGCAAAGATAGTGCAAGGATCATCCGCATAAGTATCCATTGCGAAGGTAGCCAGCGGCAGCAGGTTGATGCCGTAGCCGTCTTCCAGTGTCGCCAGGTTGGCATAGCGCATGGACATACGGATAACGTTCGCTATGCAGGCGTCATTGCCCGATGCGGCACCCATCCACAGTATGTCATGGTTGCCCCACTGAATGTCGAAATTATGGTAGTCGCAAAGCGTATCCATGATGATATGTGCGCCCGGACCACGGTCGTAGATATCGCCCACGATGTGCAGCGAGTCGATTGTAAGCCGTTGGATAAGCTTGCACATGGCAATGATAAAGTCATCCGCACGCTTGGTCGAGATAATCGTACTGATAATGACGTTGATATACGCATGCTTGTTAGGCTCTACGCTGGACTCGTGCAGCAACTCCTGAATGATATAGGAGAACTCCGCCGGCAAGGCTTTACGCACTTTCGAGCGTGTGTATTTGGAAGATACGTTCTGGCAGACTTTCACCAGTTGGTTCAGGGTGATGAGATACCAGTCGTCCAGATCCGTTTCCTGTTCCTTTATCAACTGCAACTTCTCTTCCGGATAATAAATCAGCGTACAGATTTCCTTCTTTTCGCTTTCGCGCAGCGTATGCCCGAAGATTTCATTCACCTTCCGCTTTACCGCACCCGAAGCATTCTTCAATACATGCTGAAAAGCCTCATACTCTCCATGAATATCCGTAAGGAAGTGTTCCGTACCTTTAGGCAGATTCAGAATAGCTTCCAGATTGATAATTTCCGTACTGGCATCGGCGATGGTAGGAAAACTGCGCGACAACAGTTGCAAATAGCGTAAGTCGTTGACTATACTTTCCGGAGTAATAGTTCCCATGATACGATTTATGATTTTAGATTTATGATATATATTCAATTATCAGCAATTAAGCTCTTTTCTGTTATTTCTCAATTTTCAATTCTCAGCTCTCAATTCAACAGGAACATCAGCAGCACCTGCGCTATGATTACCCGCAGGAACATACACATCGGATACACCGTTGCATAAGCCACCGACGGATTATCGCCCGGAATGGTGTCGTTGGCATAATTCAACGCCATCGGGTTGGCCATGCTTCCGCACAGCATACCTGCCATGGAGCCGAAGTCCACCTTCATCCATTTAAAGGCAACCACTCCCACTATCAGCACCGGAACAACGGTCAGCACGAACCCTGCGGCAATCCACAGCAGGCCTTCCGGACGGAACACCGTATCGAAGAAATGCGCTCCGGCATCCAGTCCCAGACAAGCCAGGTAGAGCGACAGTCCCAATGCACGGAGCATCAGGTTGGCGCTTCGTGTGGTATAGGTTATCATGTGCATTCTCGGCCCGAACGTACCAATCAGGATACCTACGATAATCGGTCCGCCGGCAAGTCCCAGCTTCACCGGAGCACTGATGCCCGGCAGGGAAATGGGAATCGCACCCAAAGCCAGCCCCAGGATGATACCGATAAACACCGCTACCAGATTCGGTTCTTTCAGGCTCTTGATGGCATTTCCCAACACTTTTTCCACATTCTGGATGGCGGCAGCCTCACCTACCACTGTCAGACGGTCGCCCAACTGCAAGGTCAGTTCCGCGGTGGCAAGCAACTGCACGCCGCTACGGTACACACGGCTGATGTTGATGCCGTAATGATTGCGCAGGTGCAGCGAACCCAGTTTCTTTCCGTTCAGTTCGGGACGTGTCACCACGATACGCTGCGAGATGAGCTGGCTGTCTATGGCATTCCAGTCTATATCCTCTTTGTTCCAGTCGGTATGTTCCTGTTCACCGAACAGTACGGTCAGTGCCGGAGCATACTTCTCCGAAGTCACCACCAGCAAGCGGTCTCCTTCCCTGATTATCTTCTCGGAAGTGGGGATGCTTACGTTGCCGTCCCGCCACAGACGGGAGATTACGAACTTCGGATAATTCAAGCCGCCTATCTCCTTGATGCTTTTATCGAAGATGGCCGGATTGTGTACTTGAAACGCCGCAATGTAAGTTTTGTTCGCATCGTCCTTCTCTTTCAACTCCAGATCTTCCTTACGCGCCAATGCCTTGCGTATTATCAGCACGGCAAAAATAACGCCCACTACCCCCAGCGGATATGCCACGGCACATCCCAAAGCCGGCGTACTGGCTTCCATCCCCATTTGCTTCAATGTCTGCTGTGCCGCACCCAGCGCCGGCGTATTGGTGGTAGCGCCGCAGAGGATGCCCACCATGTCCGGCAACGAAATATTCAGGGTATAACTGCCCAATACGGTCATCAGCGTACCGAGGAGCACTACTCCCAGCGCCAGCATATTCAACTGTACCCCGCCCTTGCGGAAAGAGCTGAAAAAGCCCGGTCCCACCTGCAGTCCCAGTGCATACACAAAAATTATCAGTCCGAAACTTTCCGCATAGTTCAGCATCTGCGGGTCGATGGACAGTCCGAAATGTCCGGCAAGAATACCGGCAAAGAAAACAAACGTCACGCCGAGGGAAATACCGCAAATATGTATTTTCCCCAACCCTAATCCGATAGCGGAAATCAGCGAGAGCACCACCACCGCCTGCAATGCGGAGTGTTCGACAAACAAACTATATAGCCATTCCAAAGTGTTACGGTTTTATCTACATTTAGAAGTGCAAAGATAGGAAGTTCCGCGAAGCCTAAAAAAAGAAATGCAGGAAATTCACGCAAAGCTCCTCATTTCCCGCCTTTCACTTGTGCAAAACATCTTTTATCACTACATTCACGGCATGAAACGCCTTATCATACCTATTATATGTATGCTCTTGTCGCTGGCGGGATGCCATGAACGTAAACCGCTCCCCAGCCTTGAGTTCGCGGACAGCCTGCTGACCGATGCCGGCGATAAATCCGGAGCTTTGCGCATCTTCCTGCAAATCGAAGAGCAGCTGCAAAGCCGGCAAGACCCTTACAATAAAGGGCTTCTCTACGAACGCATCGGCAGTATATACTACGGACAGATGAACTACGTCCGCGCCTACCACTACTTCAAGCAGGCCAGAGAAAATTTTCAAGTATCCGACAGTCTTCGTAAGGAAACGGAAGCCACGCTTGATATGGCAGCCTCATCCTACCGCCAGAAAGATTTGGAACGTGCCATCAGGCTGTATTCCGCCGCCCTCGACCTTGCCGACGAACAGGCAGACGAACGTCTTGCCGGAGCAGCCCTCAGCAACCTTGCCTCCCTTTATGTAAAATCGGGCAGAAAACAAATCCCCCAGGACCTGCTGTTACGCATCGAACAGTCGGCACGCAAGGCATCCCGCTACGGCCCCCACACCATGATAGACGTCCAGCTTCTCAAACACCGTACGGACAGCGCGCGCCACTACCTGCAACTGGCAGAGGCGCAAGACAATGACGTGCTCGACCTGGCCGAACTGCAATACACAGCCTACCGGATAGAGGCCCTCTCCGGAAACTTCCGGAAAGCGACCGACCATATACACCGCTATATCTACCTCACGGACTCCCTCACCCGCTCCACCATGCAGGTCTCCGCCGGTATAACGGAGAAAGAGTATTTCCAGGAACAATCCGCCTTTGCCGAATACCGGATGAAGAACCGCATCTTCTGGGAAACCACCGTTATCTGCGGCATATTCATCCTCGCCGGAATAGCCGTTTATATCATCCGCCAGCGCCTGCGCATCCAGCGCGAGCGCAACGACCGCTACCTGCTGCTGGCGGAAGAGGCCCGTGCCGAATACCGGGCGCTCACCCGGCAACTGGAAGGACGGCAGAACACGGAAAAACGGCTGAAAAGCCTGGTTGCTTCCCGTTTCGATATCCTCGACAAACTCGGAAAAACCTATTACGAACGCGAGAATACATCATCGCAACAGGCAGCCATGTTTCAGGAAGTAAAACGGATAATCACCGACTTCTCGGAAAACAGTGAAATGCTCCGGGAACTCGAACAAATGGCAGATACCTGCCATGACAACGTCATGCAGAAACTCCGGCAGGACTTTCCGGCAATGAAAGAAAATGACATCCGCCTGCTCTGCTACATCTTCACCGGATTCTCCCCGCAGGTAATCAGCTTGTTCACGAAAGAGAGCGTGGCAAACATATATGCCCGAAAATCCCGGTTGAAGTCGCGCATCAAAGCAGCCGGAACGTCCCATACCGACCTGTTCTTATCCCTTTTCGGATAGATGTCAGAGCCGTGTTAGAAAAAAACAAAGCCTCATTTCATAATACACTGTAAAACAGTAGTATAAAAACGTACCTGTTAGATTTACACATTCAAATCGTAACTCCCGGAAGAGCCGTATTCACTATCTTTGCAACCGGAACAACGATTAAAAATGTGTAAGAATATGAAGAATAAGATTATTTTTTTAGTATGTGCGGTCTTCCTGACGGTAGCATGCGAAAAGGAACAGCACACAGGAAAAGAAAGCCGTGTAAGCGTAACCGTTTATGACGAAAACGGAAAAGCGATGCCCGGCATTCCCGTAAAGATGTATGACGAAAAAGACTACAAGGCATTCGAGCAAGATAACCTCACGCCTCCCACTGCCGGCGCAACCGCCAATGCGCAGGGTATCGCCCTGTTCACGCTGCCCGGCGAAGTATGGTTCTCCGGACAATCGCAGCGCTTCCTGACATTTGTCGTACAGGAAGGCGGCGGTCCGGACAACTACCGTATATGGTCCGTCGGGAAAACGATAGATGCCGGAAAAAACATACAGCTTGAAATCCGCCTGACTTCCGCCCTCACCCCCGGAGAAGAGCAGCCGGAAGACAAAGGAACACTCATCGGGCTGTCCATTGCACAGCCGCCTCATAAAATAGCATATACCTTGGGAGAACCACTCAATTTGGACGGACTCCTGCTGACCGGCGTATATAGTAATGGCAAAGAATATCCCGTCACTGTAACTCCGGAACAAGTCAGCGGCTTTTCTTCCGATGCTCCGGCAGACCGGCTGGTACTGACCATCGGCATAGAAGACCGTCAGGCAACCTTCACCGTCAGCATTGCTCCCATCCGCGTACAGGAAGGCGTACTGACAGAAATATATAAAGGATACAGCGAAATCACCCTTCCCCCACACGTAACAGCCATTGCACCGGAAGCCTTTATGCAGAACAGGCAAATCACCAGAGTCGTGATGAACGAGGGACTGACCTCTATCGGCGAAATGGCCTTCTTCAACTCCGGCATACAGGAAATCGTATTCCCGTCCACCTTGCAGCAGCTTGCGCCGGATTTGTTCTACTACTGCGACCGGCTGAAACGGGTCGACCTCTCGCACACCCAAATCACCCGGATTCCCGAAAGCGCTTTCGCATGCTCCGGAGTAGAAGAAGTATTACTGCCGTCTGCACTCACAGCCATCGGAACACAAGCATTCATGATGACGGAACATCTGAAATCCGCAGTAATCCCCCAAAGCGTCACACATATCGGTATGGAAGCATTCCGGGGAAGCGGCATCACCACTGTACAACTTCCCAACAGCATCTCCACCATAGAAGCACGTGCCTTCTACCTATGCCCCAACCTGACGGAAGTATCCGCATACGGTCCTGCCTCAAGCAACCATCCGGATGCCGTAATCAAAGAGCACTGCCTTGTAGGCTGCCCCAACCTTGCCCGCTTTGAAATTCCTCAAAGCATAAGCATCCTGGGGCAAGGCCTGATAACCGGCAACCAAAAGGTACATACACTGACCATTCCCGCCCGCGTCACCCGCATCGACTTTTCCGCTTTCGACAATACCGGCATAAAAGAGGTCATTGTGGAAGCCCTCACACCGCCTGCCACTTCCGAAGGCGAATGGTACGGATTTCCGGAAACCATAACAAGCATTTCCGTACCCGCACAAGCCGTCGAAGCCTACAAAACGGCCGAAGGCTGGAAAAAATTCGCGGATAAAATCAAGGCGCGCTCCTAAGCAAACCCGAGCCTGGCATGGAAAGAGGAAGAGACAACCGAATTGCACAAATCATCACTTTACATCGCGCACACAGAACACACCGGCTCTGCCGTATTTTTTCCGTTCTTCCTTGTCTTCCTCCACCATGCCTCTCTCATCTGAATAGTAGCGCATCATATGCATTTCTACCCGGCGAATTTTCTGCAACCCCTCTTCCGAATCGGTCTTCCAATAGTTCAGTATGTAGCCGGTAGGCGTATATTCGTGTCTACCGGGATAATAGCGGCTGTAAGAATACGCCGTACGGCAATGGAACACGGCGCAAAGCCGGTGCTTAAAGTTATGCTTCCTTTTATCATTTGAATCACATGTCAGACTGAGTGGATTGTACCAGCCGTAAGCGTCACCTAGGGCATCCTTGTCTCCCGGCTTCACCATGGGCGAGAAAGGTAGGTTGTCCTCATCCTGGAAGAAGTTGAATGCCAGCTGAATCAATGTCAGTTCGCGTTCATTGGGCAAGCGCCACGCTCCGGCGGGGGTCACTCCGTCTCCTGCTTCGTGATAGTCTTGGGCTATGGTAAACTTATCTCGTTTGGCATGGTCTATCTCAACGAGTTTCAATGTCGTACCTGTCCATGTTGCTATACTATCCTTATCAGTTCTGTTATGAAACTTATTATGGCAAGTGTCCCTTACAGTCACATCCATCAGCATAGGTTCTTGTGCCAGCTGGAATTTCTTGTACAGACGGTTCTGCGTATCGCGTTCGTTATGGGGCTGAAGCTCCCGGTAACTGAACGAGCGCATGGCTTCGTCCGCCAAAAAGACTTCCAGCGTACGGCTTGCTTCATCGTATTTGTAATAAGGAGACGAAACTTCCCTGTCCATCCTGCCACTCACGACTCCGCTTCCCAAGCTCCTCACACTAATCATGTGTCTCAGATACGTATGACTTATGTATCCTCCCAGTTCCGACCATATTGTGGAATAAGAACCGTATGTACTGGCCGTATATCCCTGTACGGGATTGTCGGTTATCTCTTTCCCGTCTGCTCCTATATATATATCGAAAGACGATTTCCACAAGGCGGCTTCTTTTGCCATGGCAGGCTCTCCCAGCCACATACCCACCAATTGCCCTATGGCAGGTACATACCAGCGCAGTTCTTCCTCGTCCAGATAGCCGTTGCCGTTCAAATCACGGTTACGTATCAGCATGATAACCGGATCGTCGGCCTGTCCGCTAATCGGTCGGGATTCCTTCAGACTTCCATCTTTCCTCAGTATAAAACCAGATAGGAAAGGTGATGTTTTAAGCCCCCATTCCATACCATGTATATTACAATTTCCAACCTGACCATCCAGCTTTTGCCAAGTATTCTTTCTGCCGTCCCAAACTTCCCTCTCGCCCGATTCTGGCTCATACAGGATGTGCTTCTGCTCTTCCACCGACTCCAAGCCGAATTTATTGAGAGTCTCATCGTTCATATCATAGAAGCAGGCAATGGAACGTTGTTTCAGCGTATAAACCGACTGCGACACCGCGCTCTTACCATCTTGGCTGAACTCGAGGTCGGTAGCAAGCGAGAAGATACGGTCCTTGCAGTTGATAAAATCTTTCAGATGTACCGGTACCGTAATGCGCGGGTCGGGATGTCTTTCATAAAAGTTCTCATCCACAAAGCAGGTGTAGTACGCCGAATCCTCCTTGCTTGCATAAAACTCATCGAGCGCATCGAACACACTTTTCACCTTGCCAGGAGAATAGTATTCCAGGAGATAGGGGCTTTCCTTATCCGGTTTTGTTCCATTATAGAAATAGTTATCCTTTTGCGTCTCTTTCGCAAACTCCAGCCACGCCAAATAGCCTTGTGCCACCTCTTTGGTAATACCGAAACTGCTCACAGATACACATTTGCCTTCCGCGCCTCCGTCGGGAGTACCTTTAGGATAATACATCACCCCCATGACCCCGAAAGGTGTGTCGGTATACAGATAGACACCCTTCTCAATATCTTTCCGCATGAATTTCATCTCCACCTGGTCAAAATGGGCATCGATATGTGCGAAAGCCTCATGCTTGAACACCACTCCTTCCGCTCCCGGAGTCTTTTCGTTCTCATCTTCCACTTCCACCACTATATCATCTACTCCGTTGATGGTTACATTATACGTATAGTGATGGTCGCGCTCCACGCTAAAGTGGTTGAGGTCTTTCCCGAAATTACCCAAATGGATATAATAACGGACATCGGCAGCAACCGTCTTGTCTGCATTTTCAAACCATCCGGTCAGTTCAATATAAGTAGAAGCTTTCGGAGCAAACTCAAACTTGTAGTGCCCTTTGTGATTATCGGCATTATCGGCATGAAAATCATCGGGAGCGGTCTCTTCCGTATTTTTATTGTCGGCAGTCTTCACCACCTTATCCCGCTGCCTGTATTCGGTAATCTCCACGCCGGGTCTTACCTTGCGTATGTTCTCCGGCAGGTATATAGTAAAAGTGAGAGAATCCAGTACACCGAAATTCACCGGCTTGGCATCTTCCACCAGGATACGGTCCCGCTCTTCTTCCGTCCACGCCTGTGCGGTGGGCGATACATAATGAGGTATATGGCGAACCGTATAATCTCGCGCCGTAAACTTCACTCCTTTACCTTCCCTGATATTCATTGTAATCTTGCTCATCAGGCGTTTCAGCACAAACGAGTTGTCTTCATCGTGCTTACCGTCCGGCAACAGCGTATGAGTTTTTCCCTCTTCATCCGTATAGCTGATTTGCCCCTGTTCGTTCACATGACATAATCCTGTATTGTTGTTCACCATACCCGTAAGCGGCAGATAACCGTCTACGCTGTGTATGTTTCCGTTCCACTTCGGGGTTGCTTTTTCAAAAAACTCCGCCTGAGTGCCCAGCGCATCCCCACCCGATACTCCCGGAAAGAAATTAAGGAACGAACTTTGCGCATTGCCCAACAGATAGATGTACACATCGCCCACCGGAACATAGAACTTGATTTCACCGCACGTAGGGTCGTCATTATCGGCAATCCATCCGCCGGTAGCGCCTTCCAGCGGCTTATTGGACGGATTGGAGAACAGATGATAGGCCAACAACTCATTTTCTTCCGGATTGTCGCTCTTCGCTTCATATACAAAAGCCATCACGCCCGAAAGCTGGGAGTCATAATCAATCTCTCCACCTGCCGCACGGGTTGTAATCGTGGTAGTGATGCCACGTCCCACACCGAACGGAAGCCTCACCTCCACCCGCTTGTCACGGTCTACTCCCTGCAAGTCGTTTCCTTCGATGAACTCATCGGTGCAAGATGCAAGCGACAGGAGCGCCAACAGTCCCGCCGCCAGAATATGATTCACTGTTTTTTTCATCATGCTGTATATTTTTGTCTGTTATTCGTCTGCCTAATTAAATTCCACATCTCCGCCTCCGGGTTCCCACGGAACAATCATCCAATGTGCTGTCATAGCCACGTGTCCGTGCATGGAAATAACGGAAAACAGCCGCAGGTTCATGTTGGCTTCCACTTCGGGCAAAGCCACATATTGCATATCAGCCTCATGTCCTTCCGTACCGTCACTTCCCACTTTATGTTCATGCGACAGTATTTTCAGATAATATCCTTTCTCCTTGTCACCGGCAGGGGCGGAAGGATAAAGGTCGGCTATCCCATTAGGGTTGGCAAAAAGATAGACAGGTTTGGCCGGCATCCACTGAAATTGCTCCGGGTCTGTATTTCCCGCGTGTGCCAGTGCATTAATCTCGTTGATATGGGTTTTCTCTTTCAGGTTCTGTTCGTACTCCTCATACGCATCGGTACCCTCCTGAGGGGCATTCTCCGGTTCTTCCGGCCACCCCGCACTCAGAATCACCTTTCCGTTTTTCTGATGCCGGGAATCGGAACTGTCACCCGCTCCTTCCAGACAATTGAAAGCTCCCGTATATTCGTACTTCTCTTTTGGAAACAGATACCCGTATTCCGGTATATTATAAAGGTACAATCCGCGCCCCATATAGAGCTGTCCCTTTCCGGCATCGGTCACGTCCGCTTTGGCAAAGTACAGGTTCAGCTTCGCCACGCTTCGTTTCAAAACCAGCTTTATCTCCTGATGGTCGTTAGCAACCGTTTCGCGACACTTACCGGTCATCGGCACAATGGCAGAACGGTAAATTTTTCCCGTTTCATCCTTGCCTGTCTCCGTTCCGCCCGACACATATTCCGCTTCCGGCAGCCGGCTGAAAGTCAAGGACTCCAGTTTGTCCGGCGTCACTTCCAACCCCTCAACCGGATGTACGCCTCCGGCAGTCTCACCGGGCAGCACAAAAATATCTCCCTTGTTTTCGCAAAGCAGACTTCCGGCCTCCTGTTCGTTGGCCACTGCATAAAACCAGACTTCTCCCTTCGGCAACTTCCATTCAAAAGTATGAGCCGGCACATCCTCCCCGCCATAATAATACCCCACCGGGCTGCCATCCTGGAAAGCATACACCCTGAGCGTCTTCACCTGCGAGTCGAAATCATCCGTTCCTGCCGCCCTTGTATCGATTGAAAATTTCACCGTCACCGGTTCTCCCTTTCCGGGAAACATCCCTTCCTGCCCGTCCGGTGCACAAGCCGTCATTATCCCCGCCGTTGCGGCAAACATACATATATATGAGTATTTCAGGATTTTCATATCTTCTCCTTCCTGTTTATGAGATTACCAATCTGCCGAAATATCCTTGCTGTCCCAATCGCCCACGCTCACTTTGACAGTAATGTCGGCATCGGCAGCAGGCAGCGTTATTTTATAATGGTAAGTGTTCGAATTTATCCATTCCGTTGTCAGAGCCGCATCCAGGTATACCATCGCTTCTTTTGCCTCCGACAGCGGTTTGCCGGCATAGGCATACTTAAAGGTTACCGCCACATCCTCCGTCACCGGCTGCGGCAACAGCAATACGCCATCCAGCACGGTAGCGCTGCTTCCGGCTTCTATCCGCACGCTCCCGCTGCGTACGAAAGGAGTTTTCTCTTCCGTACAGTTCACCCGGTTTTGCCATGTCGAGTTTTCCGGTGTCCACAACAAATCACCTTTATAGTCCACACCGAAAAGTCTGATGTCCGACACTTCCGCCTGCTTCTCTCCGGTACGGACAGTTAATTTCACCTGTGCCAGTTCATGTTTGAATGCCAGAAGCACGGGCGCCATCGTTCCGCCACCCTCATAAGTCACGTCTGTCTCTGTTGCCGTCATCAAATCCACGGCATCCTTCCCCATTCTGGAAGAATCAAAACCCGTAACTCTGAGTTCGCCCTTGTCGTTGCAGGAAACTTCGGCAGCAATCCCCTCTTCCTTCATTTTTTCCGGATGCAACGCGAAAAAGTCATAAGGCCTGCCTACAGCCCAGAAACGTTTCTCGCCATAGTTTCCCGACGGAGTAACCGAAGCGGCATCGAAAAACAGTTTCGGCCCGTCGCTTTCCCGTACCCATCCCCACAGTGTGAAATTATCCATACCCTCCTTGTCACTTTCCACCACGGCGCGGGTGGCAACTTGTGTGCCAAAGGCAATCGGCACCTGTTGTTCCGGATTGTTTTCTTCCGTCATGCTATCGGAACAGCCGGCAGCGACCAGCATGGCCGTGACAAGAAGGAAATCCTTTTTAAAATTAAGTCGCATAGGCATTTATTTTTTTATTTGAATAAGTAGTGACCGGGAGGGGAACATTCAACCCTGCCCGGCCTGTTATATTTCCGCAACCCGACGGATGGAAAAGACAGGTTTGCGGTGGTTCAGTTTATTTTCCGGGTTTTGAATCAGGAACACTGGCATCGAGGTCCTGAGGATATTCAACAAAGTTATCCACAGTTACGTCGAATGTGATAGGAACCAAAACGGGTTCCGGATCCGGATTTTCAGGATCGGGATTTTCAGGATTGAAACCGCCGCCTTCACCAAAGATAAGAGTATAGACATAACGCTTGCCCTGCTTCCAGACCTGTGCAGCCGGCTGGTCGGCCTCAGCTACTGTTTCTCCAACCAAGGAAACACCAACGAACTTGGTCACAGCACCCTCTTCAGGTTTCGGCCACAACTGGACATTTGTCTCGGTATCTACCAGACGACATTTAACCAGTACGCGTGCAGTACCCGTAATTTTATAAATAGGATCACCGTCGGCATCCACATCACCTGTATTTGTAATCCACGGATTCAAAGTCTGCGGCAAAAGCAGCAAACCTTTATAGCTATTGTCCGTCTTCACGGTCAAATCCTGTACAGGAGCTTCTTTAGAGCCAACAAGCCCCTCTCCCATTATCGGAGTAATGTCTGCATTATAAGAAATCCTTTCAGCTTCTTTCGGATTATAAACAATATTCCAAGTACCCCATGAATTGTCTGTTTCCGTATCAGCTTCAGAACCATCCCAATATTCGGCAGTGCCTTTTGTAGGCCAAGTAAAATCACCGGTATTCTCTACACCTTCCACTCTGATTCCATCCACAAATACAGTCAGATTAGGATTGGTGTTTTTAATTTTGAATACAATCTGCGACAAAGCGTGGCGGAAGTTAATATTCACCGGTTTCTTGGCTTCGTGGTCGGCTTTCTTCTCACCCAGGTTCAGCGCATACAGAAAGTCTTCATCACCTGCCACCAAATATTTTTCGATTTTTTTCCCTCCCTCTGCCGTTATATTCACTGTGCCTCTTCTCATATTCATCGGACTGTAAGAATAGAAATCCACAGTTGATTCCGGCCAGAATTTGGTATCACCGTATGTCCATGTGTTGCCTGTTTTCGTCACATCATGATTCATATACTCCAGTCCTTGTGTAAAGGCATACACGTGGAAGTCCTTGATACTGTTTGTCGTAGTAGCTTCACTTCCAGTACGGGTAGCTTTTCCCGCCACGGTATTAAAGGTAATGCCGTCGCCCTGGTTCATTTCTATCGTTTCGTCGTTGGTACATGCCGTTACCAATGCCATGGCCGATAGTGCCATAAAAATTGATCTCGTTTGCATAACTCTAAAAAAAATAATAATAAAAAATCAAAACATATGTTTGTACAATCACATTATAATGTCGTTTTCCACTTCCTGCCAGTCATCGACCTCCACGTCAAATCCTCCGTCTTCCGGCAGCGGCTCGGGGAATTCGGCATTGTCGATGATGATATGCACGTGCCGTTTGTCCGGAGCGCTGTGCACCTGGTCGGTCACGTCAAAAGTCGTATAGAACTTTTCCTTGTTGGAGTACCACACATAGAGCGCCATCATGTGCGGTTCCATATTCTCCTCATGATGTCCGAAGGTATAGAACATTCCGGTCATTGTTGAATTATCCGGATGCAGGTTCGTCTCAAAAGGCACCGTCACACACTCCTTGCCCAATTCCTCGTCGGCAAGCCGTATCGAAGGCGCCATGCCCGAAAGCGAGCCGCATGCCTGTGTCATATACTCCATATTCTTCACATTGCGCACCTCATACGTGTAGGTACATATCAATTCTGCCGGATAGAGCGTGATGATATGTTCCGTACTTTCCATCCACTCCGTCTTGTCCTTATCCTCAAAAGGCACACATTCATAGCTCAGTCCCGCTTCGGTGATCTCCACGTTCAGCGCGTTGCATCCCCACATCATATCCGGACAGATAACCACCCGTTCATCTTCCGCTCCTTTGGCAGGAGGCGCATAATGGGCAGCGTTGCCATAAATACTTTCAAACACATTTCCGTCGCGTGTATACCCCTCGTGCGCGTTGAAATCTTCCATTCCCCTGAACTGTACGGCTTCCGTATCGTTATTGTAGCAAAGCACTTTATACCTTCCCACCTTTATATCTATCTCTCCGCCCGTCTTTCCCGTAAAGTCGAAACGTACCGGTTCTCCCCCCTCTTCCGGATAGAAGAACACGCACATACCTTCCGGATTGGCTTGCGGAGCATTCTTCCAGTCAAACTCAAGCTTCACGACAGCCACATGCGGATGATGGTAACACAAGTCCTTATGCTCGCACGAAAAAAGAATCATGGACAGCAGTCCGCATACCATAATTTGTATCCTGCTCTTCATCGTCTGCCTCCCTTTCCTTCATTAAAGTTTCCGCGGCCAATCAGCCACACCAATGACACTTCCGCCTTTGTAGGTCCAAACCAGTGCCGTTCTTTCGTACTTTGCCATACATAGCAGTTGTCCACAGGCTTATATTCGTAATAAGTACCGCCCCAATAGCCCACGGCAATGCTGAAATCAATATTCAGCCTGTAGGCCACCGGTAATGAATAACCATATTCCACCCCTGCCGAATAGTTCATCTTGTCCCAAAGCGTACCGCCTGGCTTTCCGCCTATGTATCCTTTTCCGCCTGTTTCAAAGTCATAAGTAAAAATCTGTCCGTAGACTCCTAAATGATGTCCGGTCAGCGGTTTCGCTTTAGCAGCCTTTCCCAGCCACTTGCGCACGGAAAGGTCTCCTCCGTAAGTACGCCAATACCAGTGTCTCCGGTCGGTTTTCCACCAGGCATACATCCAGTTGGCTGCCACACTCCAATCCTTGCCCAAATAAGCTTCCACACCGATGTTGGGTACAAGCAGCGCATCATACAGCATATTGGTCTTTACAGCCATATACCACTTGCGCGGTTGTGGAGGCACGTAAGGAACAATCATCGGCTCTACCGCCCTTGTCTGAGGCATGGTCGGTTTAACGGGCGGCATTGATACAGGTGCAAGGGGATTCCACACCTTTTCATACCACAAATACAACCGCGAAGCACGCAGTTCCGGAAAATATTTCCTATACATGTACCAATAAGGCTCTCCGCCGCGCAGCCGTTGCATACGCCGCAAATGGTCACCTTTCGACAAATCGTTGTTTGCCGCATCCTCCGCCAGCTCGTACAACAGTTCCATCGTCTCTTCCCGGTAAGGCAGATTCTCGTCATCCTTTACCAGCCGTATCAGTCCGTTCCAGTCTCTTCCGAGAAAGACATTCGTTTTCAGCGAGTCGGGCAGTTCACCATAACGGGACAAATAATTGAAAAGCACCTTTGCACGATTCACAGACAAACGCCTGTTCAAAGGGATACTTCCTTCCGGTGAAGCTCCGCCCACAACCATGATACGCCGCAACTGATAAACAGAATCCGCATAACTGGTCTTCAGGCTGTCCGCTATCCTATCCAGCGACTGTTTGTTGTTTCTTCGCGAAAGGTCCAGCACGGAGTATCCCTGCCGGAAATAGATTTTCACGGAATCACGCAGTTCCTGTGCCTGGGCATATCCGCCATAAAGCAACAACAGGAAAAAAAAGAATCCTTTTATTCTCATGTCAATCCATTTTATTATATGTACCATGATTATCACCGGCATCAGACGGCCGATACGTCCGGGTAATTACCGGAAAAGAGACAGCAGGTCTATAACCTATCGGTGAATATATGTCCGTAAAACAAATAGGCATATCACCAATGCAAACCTCTCCGAAAAATTTGATACAATCAGCAATAATCACCATATTATTTTCCTATATATTAATGTATATTTATCTTTATCCGCCTCGCAATATGTAAGGCATCTTTTTATTACATACCATCCAGCTAAAAAGACTTTGTTTTAGCATTTTTATATCAAGAAAAATATTCACATTGCAAAGGTAGTAAAAAAATATAATATAGAACAAAAATTGGGAAGAAAAAGCCATTAAAAACTAAATTATATTAATTATAATATGGTGATACTTAAGATAATAAGGCTTTTATAACAGAAAAATCACTCTTTTTCTATCTCATATATCTACAATTCCCCTTCTTAAAAAGTCACTTATATTTATGTATTTTACACAACAAATAACCTGGTTTATACCTACCTTATTTAAAATATAATTATAGACTAAATATTTACAATAAATCACCAACTCCAAGTATATTTAAATGAAATTAGCCTATCCGCATCCAGCCCGTCGGACTATACATCACAAAAGCCGGATTATCCGGTCGGTTTTCGCGCCTAACAATCTCTGTTTTTATTTCCTTAAATAAGAATTCAACCCTACTTTTGCATTACTGATATTTTTACATATTCAAGAATTGCAACGAAAGGATGTTATAGCTTTTCTCTTTTATAATAAGTATATAAAGAATAGCATATACAATTTCACATCTCTTTCTATTTCTGTTTTTAACGGACCTTCGAAATTGGGGTTAGGAGAATTACATTATGAAAAAGAAATTTGAGTTGGCAAATTTGAGCAAGAACCTGCTGTACTGTGTTTGCTTTTCAATTTGCGCATTGAATCTTACAGCTTGCGACGACGATGACGAAAACGGCACGCAAGGTAACGGTCCTGCACCAATCGGCATTCCCTCATCGGTTGTCGACGGTGTACGCGCCACTTCCATGTCGGGCGTTGACGTAACCTACAATGAAGACGGAACCATCAAAGAAGCGGAAGTAGATGGAAACACTCTTGTTTTCAATTATGCCTCTTCGCGTGCAATAAAGGTAGACCCTATCCGCTCTTTAATCAGCATCACTTCATCCGAACGTGAAAGCGAACGCTGGATTGCTTCCGATTTTGCTTTCAACACTTCAGGGTTTGTCACTGCCTATAAATTAAAATATACGGATACGGACTCTAGAGAAGAAATGAATATAGCCTATACTTTCAATTACAATGCGGACGGACAGATGCAGAAAATCAGCATGAAAACCGACGGTAAAGATGACGAAGGTTCTTACTCCGAATCAGGTGAAATCAACTACACCTACAACAACAAGGTATTGGAAAAAATAGAAGCAAAAAGCAAAAACATCACCTGTAGCCAAACCTATGAATATACCCAGGCAATAAAGAACACCTATAACGCCATGCCCCTGCTTCTTCTCCCGGAAGAGCTGGCTTCGGACGATTGCGTATTCAACGTCTTTGCCATAACCGGTTATCTGGGAAATGCCGGTGCAAACCTGCCCACCGCAATGACTATCAAAAACACCGACCTGGAGGATCCGAGCGAGAACTCAACCGAACGTTATAATCTGAGCTACACGCTCAATGAGAATAAAGCCATAGCTTCATACACCCTCAGCGGATATGGAGAAACAATGACTTTCCCGTGCGATTGGACAAACTTCTGATATACTGAAACACCTCTTGTTTAACGCGTTATAAGAGGACGTGCAAAATGCACATGATATTTTTTTCGGGCACGGATTACACGGATTTCACGGAAGAAGAATAAAGAAAATCCGTGTTTTCCGTGTAATTTGTATTTCCGTGTAATCCGTGCCCGAAAATATACGCTGCTCTCTTAGAATCTGTATGCAGCTCCTATATTGATAACCCCCTGGTCGAAATCGCTTACCAGCTGGTATCTGAACTCAAAATTCATCGCCCAGTTACGAGGCAGTGCAAATTCCGCTCCCGCTCCCAGATTTACACCGAACCGGCATTCGTTATGATTGCCGTTATCGTCGATATGCACATGGCCTTCGTCCATATCAATATCAAAGTCGTGCATGTCGAACATCCAGTTGGACAATGTCAAACCGAACAACGGATAAAGTTTAACGCTCTTGGCCACCGGAAACAGATAGTGAAAATTCACGTTCAAATCCAGCATGCTTACATTGTCATTCTCGAAGAAATAGTTGAAAGACGGCTCTATACGGATAGGATTGGTAATATTGTACTGATACTTGATACCCAACCCGATACTTTCGATTTCCGTTCCGTAACTCAGGCCAAAACCTATCGCCTGTTTTCCTTTCTGTGCATGGGCACTACCCAACAGCACAAAAAGCAATCCGAATAAAGTTAATACTTTTTTCATACGTTCATTTTTTATTAATTTATTTAAGTTAGAGTGTAATATTTGGCAAAATTAATGTTTTAATTCTATTTAGGAAATAATACGCATTATATATTTCATACGCCACAACCGCCCGGATTTTGATTATCTTTGCATGCTGAATATACACCTATTTTATAATATTATTTTATTTATTGCGAAAAAGAAATGAATTTACTTTTATTGAACACTCCCGCCACCGGTGGGAAACTCGAACAGGCATTGGAAAAACTGATAGATTTTGGAATGGATGCCGGCAAGGACATATTAATCGCCATTTTAATCTATGTAATCGGACGTTTCATCATCAGGCAGATAAGCGCGTTGGTAGCCAGAATACTCGAAAAGCGGAAGATTGAAACCAGCGTGCAGACCTTCCTGAAGAGCCTGATAAAGATTCTGCTGAATATGATTCTTGCCTTTGCCATCATCGGCAAGCTCGGTGTGGAAACCACCAGCTTTGCGGCGCTGCTTGCATCCGCAGGTGTGGCTGTAGGTATGGCGCTTTCCGGAAACCTTTCCAACTTTGCCGGCGGACTGATTATACTGATTTTCAAGCCGTTCAAGGTAGGCGACTACATAGACGGACCGGGAGTAAGCGGCACGATAAAGGAAATACAGATTTTCCACACCATACTGTCCACCCTCGACAACCGTATGATTTATGTGCCCAACGGAAGCCTCAGCGGCAATGCCGTCACCAATTACAGCAAGCAGGACAAGCGCCGTGTCGAATGGGTGTTCGGCGTAGAGTACGGCGAGGATGTGAAGCGAGTAAGAGCCGTGCTGCAACGCATCATCAATGCAGACAGCCGCATATTGGACACCCCCGCTCCTCTCATCGTCTTAGGTTCACTGAGCGCAAGCAGCGTCGATATCACGGTACGCGTATGGGTAAAAAGCGCCGACTACTGGAGTGTACTGTACGATATCAACGAAATCGTATACCAGACATTTAATGAAGAAGGTATCGGATTCCCGTTCCCGCAACTCACCGTACACCAGTCGAAAGAGTAAAAAAACAGAGGATGTTCCCCAAACACTGCGTTCTGCCGCAATCGGGAAACATCCTCTTTAAATATCCTCTTCAAATATCACCGGCCCGGTTCAGGCCGGGCACCGGCTCATTCCTTTCCGCCGGCAACTATCTTCCATGCCCCGGCACTCAGCACCGCACCGATAAACGGGCCTACAATGAAAATCCACAACTGGCTCAAAGCCTCTCCACCCTGAAAGAGCGCAGGGCCTATACTGCGAGCCGGATTAACCGAAGTACCGGTATAACGGATGCAGGCCAAATGTACAAGTACCAAAGAGAGACCTATGGCAAGTCCGGCAAAATTACCGGCGCCCTTCTTGGCATCGGTAGTGCCCAATACCACCAGTACAAACACAAATGTAAACACAATCTCGGCCAGCAGGGCGCCCGTTACGGAAACTCCTTCCTGGCAGGCATTGGCGCCTGTTCCGCTCACACCCGAATTGGAAGTCAGCACCCAAAGAACGGCAGAACCTAAAATAGCTCCTATTACCTGAAACAGCATATACATACCGGCATCCTTTCCGCTCATACGGCCGGAAAGCAGGCAACCGAGCGTTATCGCCGGATTAATATGGCAGCCCGAAACACCACCGATAGTATAGGCCATAGCCACCACCGACAATCCGAAAGCAAGCGCCGTACCTATTACCGTGGCCGCCAGATTAGGGTCGGCCGATGTGCACGACAGACTGACTGCCGTGCCGCAGCCCATAAGAACGAGAACCATGGTTCCCAGCATTTCTGCAATGTACTTTTTCATAACATCAATTTATTAGATTAAACTTAAGGCATCCCGATACACCTTATATATAAGGCAGCGTAACCGGATACCAACGGTACAAATATAAAATTTAAGCAGCATTTATTCATGCTTTAACATAAAAAAAGAACTCAATTATTCATTATAGCGGAAAAATCATTCACAAATTCCTTTAATCATTTTTTAACAATACCGGCTTACGGCTTTATCAAATTACAGTTATAACTTTGCACATGATTAAGGAAAGGAAATCACTCCTTGCCCAATATTTACAGAACGAATTACAAAATGAAAAGTCAAACCAAGAAAATACTCAAACTGTCCGGTATCATACTGGGAGCACTCACAGCCGTTACAGGCATACTGATTGCCGTAGTCCTGAACTTCATATTCACTTCCGAGAAGCTGACTCCCATAGTATTGGAAGCCGCCAACCGCAACCTGAACGCCAAGCTGGACATGAAAAGCGTGGAGCTTACCTTTTTCTCAACATTCCCCCGCTTCGGAGTGCAACTGACCGACGGAACCCTGGTTTCCAAAGCCATCCGCGACACGCTGTGGCAACGGACCGACACCCTGGTATCATTCAAAAAGGCGGTAGCGGTGGTCAACCCCATGGACTACCTGCGGCAACAGAAAATCAGCATCCACCGCCTGGCGCTGGAACATGCCGATATCTACGCCTATAAAAACAAAGACGGCATTGCCAACTGGGACATCACCGTTCCGGATACGGTACAGTCCGCCTCTTCACCTACCGGAGACGCCATGAACATCAGCGAGCTCGACATCCGGCAAATTTCCATCCAGCACGCCACGGTAACCATGGACGACCGCGACACACGCATTTTCGCCAACCTATGGGATACAGACCTTACCCTGAAAGCCAATATGAAGAAAGGCCATTCCATGCTGGCGGTAGATTTCCGCAACAAGAACCTTCTCTTCTGGCAAGACGGGCAGTTGTTGGCAAACCGCATCGCCACCCACCTGCGCACCGACCTTGAACTGAATACCGCCCGGCACTCCCTGCTCCTGCACGATGCCATGATTGACATCAACGGTACGAAATTGGGAGTAAAAGGAACCGTGCGCCGCGACACCGCAGCCAAAGCGATCGACGTCGATTTGCAATACGGGCTGCACACCCCCTCGCTGGAAACCGTACTGCACATGATTCCGGAGAGCATCCTGAAAAAGGCGGAAGTATCGGCAGGAGGAGAAGTTAGTTTCATCGGCACGCTGAAAGGCATGTACGGCAAGCAGAAGATGCCCCTTGCCACGCTGGACATCAGGATAAAAGACGCTTTCGCCAGATACGCCGGGCTGCCTTACGGCATAGACAAGGTAAACGCCGACTTTTCCGCCCGGATAGACCTCATGCGGAACACCCCCTCTTGCCTGAACCTGAAAATCTTCCAGTTCAAAGGCGCCGACACCGACATATTGGCCGATATGAAAGTGGATAACCTGCTCACCGACCCGGACATCACCTTTCATACCCGCTCTACCGTCGACCTGAATACGCTGGCGCAGATTTTCCCTCTTCAGGAAGGCATCGGCATGGATGGAAAGATGGATACCGACCTGAAACTGCGTTGCCGCCTGTCCACCCTCAAGAAACAGGATTGGGGACGGGTAAAGATGCAAGGCAAAATCAGAACAGACAAACTCGTGCTGCGCCATACCCAAAAGAATTTCGAGTTCACAAGCAACGCTACGCTGGACTTTGCCGGCAACGAATGGCTCGGAGGGCGTGTTGAAATCAAGGATATGACGCTCCGCTCACCTGCCCTGAACTCAGCCACGGAAAGCTTTACGGCGGCAATCAGCACCTATCCCTCCCAAGACACGCTGCGCCCTGCCAAGACGGAATGCAAGATAGAGATGAACAAGTTGAGAGTATCCCTGGCGGATTCGCTCGACCTCTTTTGCGGAAAATCATCCGCCCGCCTCAAGCTGCAACCCGGAGAGCACAACCCTGCCAATCCGCAGATAGGGCTTACACTGGAAGCGGACACACTGTTCTGCCGCATGGGCGACACCCGCCTGGGAATGGACAAAGCAGGCATCGGAATAACAGCCGAAAAAGTACGCGATTCGCTGTGGACACCCAAAGGCATCATCGGTTTCCACCGCATGGCGTTCCGCACCCCGGAATGTGCACTTCCCATACAGGTACAGAAAACTTCCGTCACGGTAAACGACCGCGTCATCACCCTGCGCAATGCCACCATGCGCATCGGCAAATCCGATATCACCGCCACCGGTTCAATTCACGACCTGTACGGCGCCATGCGGCATCACAAGCTTCTGCGCGCCAAACTGGACGTATCGTCCGAACAGTTGGACTGCAACCAGCTGATACGGTCGATATCACTCCCGTCGGATACGCTGGCTGCGGAAAGCGATACGGTCTCCACCGAAGTAAAGTTGTTCGTCATCCCCAAGAACCTGGATTTTGAACTACAGACCGATTTCAGGAAAGTCTATTACGAGAAAGTCACATTCAACGATGTCCGCGGAGCTGTGGACATCCGCAACCAGTCCGTCTACCTGAAACAGCTCAGCATGAAAGGCATGGGTTCCGACATGAACACCACCCTCGTCTATCAGGCAAAATCTCCGGAAGAGGGATTTGCCGGTTTCGACTTCCGGCTGCACAACATCAACATCGGGAAGCTGGTAGACTTCGCCCCTTCCCTGGACACGATTGTCCCCATGCTGCGCTCATTCGAAGGAACGGTCGATTTCAATGTGGCTGCCGCCGCTTCCCTGGACTCCGCCCTGAACATCAAAATCCCCACCATGCGGTCGGCCATTCATGTCAAGGGAGACAGCCTTGTCCTGATGGACGGCGAGACTTTCGCCGAAATCTCCAAAAAATTCTTCTTCAAAAACAAGAAAAGAAACATGATAGACAGCATATCCGTAAACATCGGCATCAAAGACGGAAATGTAACCGTCTATCCGTTCGAAATATCAATGGACCGTTACAGAGCGGCGGTAGGCGGCACACAAGGGCTGGATATGAAGTTCGACTATCACATCTCCATCCTGAAATCCCCCATTCCGTTCAAACTGGGCCTGAATATATCCGGAACTCTGGACGATATGAAGTTCAAGCTCGGCAAGGCGCGCTACAAAGATGCGGTCACACCGGCAGAGGTACATAAAGTCGATAGCGCGATAGTCAATATGGGGCAGCAGATTGCCGAGGATTTCAAAAAGATTATGAAAAGGTAAATTTTCAGCGAATCGCTAAAGACAAAGAGGGGATGCAGAAAGACGCTTGATGATTTTTTTAGGCACGGAATACACGGAAAACGTGGATTTTCTTTATTTTTCCGTGAAATCCGTGTATTCCGTACCTAAAAAGAAACATTCAGTAAATGTCTCTAAAAAGTAAGATGGCACATGAAGCTGATAGATGAAAATTACATAAGAATAAGGCTGCTGAAAATATAGCAATCCTATGCCCACTATTAGCTACCTGTAAAGCACAGGAAATTAACCCAAGGGAATGGCTGAATGATATCATAGCCAAACTTCCATATTATCTGGAAAAGGACTCCGGGAAAAATGTTCGTGAACTTCTTCCTGATGTTTGGAAGTTGGAGAAGTCTAATACGAATACAAGTGGAGTTTAAATATTTATATTGAAGAAAAAAAACTCGATATTAACTTCAGGTTAAAGTTGATATCGAGTTTTCTATTTATGAAAAAGACAATGTGTACTTTATCAGATGCTTACAAAGCAGAACAGTTTATAATTTCAATACTACTATTTATTTGACCGATACCAACACCCTTACTTAATCTCTCGCCCTAACGCATCTACCCAAATATTGTTTCCTTTATGATAAATCATAATGCCTGTTGTACTACCTTCTGTAGTCTTTCTGTCAGTACAAAAATAAGAAAAACCAATTGCAGAGTTTAAAGGCTTCTCTTGAAAAGAACCAACACATTTAGTATTCACAGCCTCTACCTTAGATAATTTGGTAACTTCCAAAGCATCATCACTAGATATAGTTAAAAGATAGATGCCAGGCTCATCAATCGGGTATGTTTCATTCTGCTCATTCTTTAAAATGCATCTACCCTCATACATAGATATTAGTTTAAAATTACTATATAATACTTTTTTAGAGTAAGTTATAACAGAAGGTTTGGAACCAGAAGTTCCAAATGTAAAAAAATCAATATCTGTTATATCTTTCTCTAAATCAGACATATTTGCAGAATTAAAATAAGCTTTTTTATGAACAAATGAATGATTCAAATCTTCATCAAAAATCATAGGTGTAAGCTCATTATTAAAACTAATTTGAATCTTTTTCTTAGGTCTATGAGTAGAATATATTACGTTTCCTTTAGCATCTTCCACAATAAAGGATCTACAACCTCCACTTAGATAAATTTCCAAATAGGGTGCTATGCTAATAGCTCGTTTATCTAATTGTAAAATAAACTCATCCAAAAATACACTAAGATTTATTATCTTACTACAATTAATTGTTCCATCTGGACTGGAAGATCCTTCTGTCCAAATTTCAGAAATGCTCTTTTGAAGTCGTTTATTAACCGCTCCCTTACTATTATGATCATAATACCATAAAAATGATTTATTCTGCTGCTGATAATTACTATATTGTTTCTTTACATCATAAGATTTTTGATTATACTGATATACACTGTACATACTTCTTATTTCTGTTGTATTACAATCTTTTATTTTGAATTTAGATGCTTCAACATATGACTTTAAATCTATTAGAACGTTTGTACAATTATCCATTTCTATATAAGTTGAATTTCTTATTGATTCGGACATCCTTATATAATTAAATCTATCTACAGACCATTTGTACAAAGACTTAATAGGACAATCAATATCTTCAAAACCAATACTATTAAACACATTTCCATTAATAGCATCAAATTTATTTCCGCGTCCATATTGCATGATGCCATTTTTGCCAGATAATCGGCCTCCATTAAACTGATTTTCATTAATCCATAATCCCTTGCCTTCATCTGCTCCATTCACATCAAATACGATACAATCATCGCATTGTTCTATATGTTGCCACGTAAACACACAATATTGTATACCAGAGTATGTAGCATTTTCAGGATCTCCAGCATCAAATTTTACTCGCGGATACAAATTGATACCTTTATTAAAGTTTGATATTTTAAATATATTAAATGTGGCATTATATACATTATTACTCAATTTAATAGCGGAAGCATTTCCTAATGCTATTTTATTTCTATTTCGTAAAGAATGTATGTCCAATTGTGTCCAATGTTTAGTTATAACAAAAGCATCATAGTTTCCGTTAGTTTCTACATTACTCAACTTAATAGTTTGATTTAATGTCTTTATCATAACAGGAGAAGCTAAATAATAACATCTTCCATTCCCCTCCCAGTTCAAAATATTAGAATTAAAACAAACATTAAAGATTGGTGCATTATCAAAATTTCCATCTCCAATAGCCCCCATCCATTCTACATAAAAATGATTTGAAAAATCTCCTTTAAATGATATTGATTTAAATATCTGATATAATCCGGCTCGTATATTAGTATTACAACCTTTTATACAGCCATTTTGTAAACTTCCGCCTTCAAACTGAAGTGTACTCCCTTGTGGAACAATTAATTCCCCACCATCCAAATCATAGTCATACTGAATAACATATGTTGTATTAGGCTCATTCATCATAGCTTGTGTTAATACATTTTTCCCCGATACAATATGTTTCCTTAAAATTTTATATCCCTTTCCACTAAAATCAAGAGGGTTATATTTACGGTCAGCTCGTTTTAAGACTCGTATTCCGTTTCCATTATCAACACTTGTAATATCTTCTTCATCAGCGGTACTAACTGTTTTACCTATATTTGACTCTGCTATGCAACGTTTAATCGTTCCTATTAAAGTTTCCGAATTAATACCTAATGAAAAAGTACTTGACATCTCTTCTTTTCTCCAAACTTTTACATCACTCCATGTACCTCCATTAAAAACCCATGTTTCTAAACTACCTGAAGCATTAATAAAAGAACAGCGTACATCCTTTTTTCTTAGTTCACCAGGAATTTTTATTATAGCCATATTTAAAGTGTACTTGTTACTACCATTAATACCACCTTTAGGACACAAGACGGACACATTAATATCTCCAACCGACAAAAAATCATTACTTAACGATAACTCACCCAATAGAGTTCCGCCGTTCATCCTCATAGGGAATATGAAGATAAGGCAAAGCATTGTGTTTAGCACATAAGCTAATGAGATTCTATAATTTGTATTATACTGTTTCATATTAAAAAATTTCAGCAAATATATTGTATACTTGTAATCATCATTTTTGACTTAAAATAAAAAAGCATGACAGATTATTACCATCACGCTTTTACCTTAACTAACAAATAAATATGCATGCGTTTTCTTTTCTTTGAACATATTATAATCATCATTACAATGCGAAAATTCTATCTTTATGAAGTCTTCCAAGAGATTCTATCAAAGATTTGCTTCTATCCAATCAAGAGATTCTTTTCGCAATTTTCCCAAATTTATTTGTTCTTGTTCTTTATCATAAAAAGGATTAGCATGAGTAATTTCTTCATTTACTCTCAATCTACACTGATTCAATTTAACTTGCTCCAACAAGCTACTTTGTCTATCATCACCATTAGTCGGAGTTATTGACAATAAAGGAACACCGTAATTTAATGCAAAAGCAGTACCATGAAAGGAAGAAGTCACAACCAAAGATGCTTGGGCAAAATAATCAAGAAATTCCGATATAGTAGATTCTGTTGCATCTTCAATCTTCAAATTCTTTACATATGGATCGTGACCTTCGTATCCCTCCAATGCTATAATTTTACACTGTAACTTATCTTGATAATATTTTAACACATCATATATATACGGACACGGTTCGAAAGCATATCTTAGTAAATATAATAGTATATATTTTTCTGATTTCAAAGATTTCTTACGTAGAACATCCCACTGATTAGCACTAAGCAACAACGTTGGATCTAAAACTAATTGTGAATTTCTCAAGCCTAACTGTGACAAAATTTCTATACCATGCGCTTCTCTTACAGATAAAGCAGAAAACTTAGAAAGTTCTTTTCTAAATATTTCTATATATTTTCCATCTAATAATTTACATGCAAAACTAGATGCTATAGATATTTTCTTCTTATCCGTATGAGCAAATTCCAAAAGAAAAGTAGGGTCACAATTCGTGTATTTAGTATTCCATACTTGATCACTTCCTATAATATAAACATCATACATAGTACCTTCATTTTCTTCCATATCTTTCAGAGTACTATAAGGTGAGGTAAGATGAATATGGCTTTTTACAAATTTTTTCAAAAGTTTCGCCTTACGGTGTTTAGCTTTCAAGCCCAACCAATTTCCTACTTTACTTTTAAAACTCATTTCTGGTACTCCATGTCCTTTAGCCCATTCTCCTCTATTATGATCATAGTTAAGTACCCGGCACTTATATCCAAACTGTTCTACAACACATTGCGTAGCATATGTTTGTAGAACACTGCCAAAATTAGGTACAGTAAAAATAGTTACTATCAGTGCTTGTTGCATATTATTATTTAAAGATTTTATTAAACTTCCCTATAATTCTACTAAAAAAGACCAATTGTTTCATTGAAACGGATTGTAATTTAGCAAAAAAAATAACGAATGACCATCCCATAGGATATTTTATCCTAGTTTTTATTTGCCCTTCTGCTACTCTTTCAAATGGATACTCAACTAATTCACAATTCACATTATTCAACACATCCATTCCTTGTTGAGTAAATGCAACGCAAGCGGTTACCCCTTTGTCTTCTTTAGCATAAGTCTCTCCCCACATATCACCAATACGAATATCTGCAGATGAATGATCATATTTGAATTTACAATATTTATAACATGCTTTACCCAAGCAGTTATTACCTAAGAACATATTATAAAAGGTATCTCCTTGGGTCCATCGAGAATTAACACATCCTTTTTTCTCTTTTATTAATAAATTGTAAGAATCATACCAATCAACAACTTTCCCACTATCTGATGGACTAATAGTCATCGCCCATGAATCATGCCATCCGTTCTGCTTGTTTCTCCAGGACACAAAATCTATATTTCCCAATTTATCCTGTTGTTCCTTAATATATTTATCCCAAACAAATTTACTTGGCACACCATGACAAAAAAAGTCCAATAACACAAAATTTTCCGAACACTTCATTTTATTGATATAACGGCGAAGCGAATCTATCTGACAAGGAGTTCCAGAAACCAAAAATTTATCCTTTCTATTAATCCCCTTAAATCCTGACAATGTATAGCTTTGGATATACTTACTCCCCATAGATAAAATAAACTCATCTACAGAAGAAGCGACATAATGTTCGGCTTTAGCTCTTTTAACATCATATTTTACCCCTATAGCTTTATATCCCTTGCCAATCAGGTATCTTCCAATTTCGAATCCAACGCCACCACTAGCACATATATGCCGCACACTTTTTTCCTTACTCCATGCTCCATAAGAAACTTTTGGAAGTTCATTCAAGGCTATTTCTGAGTGATTATAAGAACATACTTCAAGGCACAATCCACAATTTACACATTTGGCTCCATCTGTAATATAAGGCTCATAGAAACCATTAGAATTTAGACGAACATCAATTATCTTTTTAGGACAAGCAATTGCACAAACAGCGCAACCATAACATGAATGTATATGAGAAATATTATTCATTAATATAATTTTTAATCATTTTTTTCAATAAAAATACTACTGCTTTCTCTTTAGAAATTTAGTTCGTATTGTTCTCATAACCATTTCTTTTTCATTTTTACACGTTCCACAAACATATATTATACAGCACATAATAGGCACAAATAATATAAATAAAAGCAATCTATAATACCCTCCTGTTCCTGCATAGTTATATAAGGCTATAGGTGAAGATAATACTGTTCCAAACACAATCGGAAATATCACCTCCCTAACATAGTTACGAATTGAGAATTGTAAATAATATTTAACAAACAGAACACGAACTCCGACTGTAAAACCTGTAATAACAATTTGTATAATTAAGACTACACTCGGAGCATATCCATACATTAAAAATAAATAACTAACAGGTAAATTCAATAATAAACAAATACCTGTAACTATTTGAAATCTTTTAATTTTTCCACCTGCCTGCATGGCTGCCCATAACGGTCCCGTTAACGAGTCAACCAAACAATATACAGAAGTTAACATCGCAAAAATAGCCGTATGCTCAGGGGGATTTTTTAACCAAAGTTCTAATATTAAATCAATATTGAAAATTATAGGAAATACAATTATCAACATCAAAAAATAGGAATATTTAGATATACGGTATACCAATATTTTAAAATATTCATAATCACCCAAAGCATAAGATTTTACCATTTGAGGATTAACAGCCAACTGCAAATTCCCAATAAAAGGAACAAGAGCATTACGTATCTGATTGGTAATACCTAATACAGCATTGATCGATACCCCCCAAAAAAGATTTAAAATTATATTAGTTCCTTGCTTGTAGCCAATATCTGCCAATCCACCAAATAAATTCCATACAGAAAAGCTCGTTAATTCCACAAAAAGTTTTTTATTTGTTTTCAAATAAAATTTATTAGCCAAAAGAAACCGCTGACAATAATACCAATAAGCAATATCAATAACAATAGCAACTAACAACAATAAAAATGAATAAATAACCAATTTATCACCTGGTGTTATTGCCAACGCCCATACAACCGCTAATTTTAAGAATGTTTCCACAATACTAACATAAGCAAAAAAAGACATACGTTCATTGGCTATGATACTGGCATTATAAGGGATACGAATAATATTTACACAAGTGGTAAGAATTGCTAACTGATAAACAAAATTGGTAGCACTCATTCTATCTGCAGGAATTTCCAACTTAGCATTTATAAGCCAAAGCCCAATTGTTTCTGCAGCAAGAAATATAAAAAAAATCAAAAAGAAATGAGAAAGAAGTGAAGTAGAAAATACAGCTTGAATGTACTTTTCATCCTTTTTCCCAATCGCTATACTTAAATAGCGTTGTGTAGCTGTAATCATGGCATTACTCAAAAAAGAAAATAAAATAACTACACCGGCTACCAAATTATAAATTCCAAAATCTTCTACCCCTAATTCATTCAGAATAATTCTACTGGTAAGATCGGAAGAGCGTCGTGTAGGGAAAGAGTGTAGATCTCGGTGGTCGCCGTATCATTAAAAAAAAAAAAA
>OOAG01000621.1_pt1 | contig 30967 bp, 25 predicted proteins | sample 1671461 | NCBI WGS metagenome assembly OOAG01 (sample SAMN06348159, study PRJEB24527) | human gut metagenome | biome: human gut; feature: ankylosing spondylitis patient; material: feces | host: Homo sapiens | place: China | collected 2015-10 | reverse complement strand
CACCGTCAAACCTGCCCGATTATGCAATTTTATTGCTCGGAACAGATGCAGAACAGAGAATTAAATACCTGTAAACAAGATATTTACTCTTTTCTGCATTTTCTCTTACCTACAAATACCGAACCATTTCCGGTCAACCCTTTTTTTCGGCATCCGACGGCTGCCACCCGCCCCCGAGGGCCTTGTACAACCCCACGAGCGCGAGGTGCTCGTTGCGCACCGCCTTGCTCTCCTCGACCTGTGCGTCGAAGAACTTCCGCTGGGCGTCGAGCACGTCGATGTAGCGAATCACGCCGTTGATATACTGCAATTTGGCCAGCACGACGTATTGCCGGGCCGCCTCCTTGAGGTTGAATTTCAGTTCGGCCGTCCTGCGCATGTTGCGGTAGGCCGTCACGGCGTCGTTCACTTCGCGGAAAACCTCCAGCACTTTCTGTTCGTAGGCCAGCCGCGCCTGGTCGTAGGCCGCCAGCGCCGCGCGGTATTTCGCACGCTTCGATCCGAAGGCGAACAGCGGCGCGGTGAGGTTGCCGGCGGCGTAGGAGAAGGGCGAATTGATCAGTCCCTTGAGCGCGTCGTTTTCGAGCCCTCCCGTCAGCGAGATCGTCAGCCGCGGGAACCGGTCGGCATAGGCCATGCCCGCCGAGGCCATCGCCGCCTTGAGGTTCTGCTCGGCCTGCCGCACGTCGGGACGGCGTTGCAGCAGCGTCGAAGGAAGGCCCACGGGCAGCGAGTCGGGCATCCGGACGTTCATGTCCATCTTCGAGCGCGCCACGCGCGAGGGATAGTCGCCCGCGAGCACCGAAATCTGGTTCTCCTTCTGGGCGATGCGCAGTTCGAGGTCGGGAATCAGCGCCGAGGCGCTCGCCAGCTCGACCTTCGCCTGCTGGTAGGCCGTTTCGGAGGTCAGTCCTCCTTCGAAACGCAGTTTCGCCTGACGCACGCTCTCCTCGCGGGTCTCCACCGTGCGGCGTACGACGCCCAGTTCGTGGTCCAGAGCCACCAGCTCGAAGTAGGCCGTGGCGACCTCCGCCACGAGCGTCATCTGCATGGCGCGCGCCGCCTCGACCGAGGCGAGGTATTCGGCCGCGCCCTTGCGCTTGGCCCAGCGCAGGTTGCCCCACAGGTCGGCCTCCCAGCTCAAGGTGGCTTTCACGTCGAACTCGGCGTCGCCCTTGTGCGCTTCGCCGTAGTAGTCGTTGGTCTCGTAGTCGGCAGCGGCCAGCCCGCCCAGCGACGGCAGCCGGGCCGCCTTGCTTACGCGGTAAAGCTCCTCCAGCTGGCGGATGCGCGCCTCGGCCGAGAGCATGTTGCGGTTGCGGTCGAGCGTGCGGCCGATCAGCCGGCAGAGTGTCGTGTCGGTGTAGACCTCCCACCACTTCCGGTCGCTCAGCGTCAGCGTGTCGCTCTGCCCGGCGACGATCTCCGCGGGCATGTCGAGCTGCGGAGCCTTGCACTTCTTCTGCACGGAGCAGCTTCCCGCCGCGAGCAGCAGAAGCACTCCGAGGAGATATGTTGCGCTTCGTTTCATCGTGTTGTCCATTTTTCTTTCAGTTTGTAAACCCAGACGAAGAAGAGCGGTACGAAGACGATGCCCACGGTGATCGCCACGAGCATGCCGAAGAAAACGCCCGTGCCGATGCCCTGGCGGCTGGCCGACCCGGGTCCGCTGGCGAAGACCAGCGGCAGCATGCCGAGGATAAAGGCCAGCGAGGTCATGACGATGGGCCGGAAGCGCAGGCGCGCGGCCAGGATGACGGCCGTGAGGATGTCGCGGCCCTTTTCGACCTCGTCCTTGGCGAACTCGACGATCAGGATGGCGTTCTTGGCCACCAGACCCACCAGCATCACCAGTCCGATCTGGAAATAGATGTTGTTCTCCAGTCCGCAGGCCCAGTTGCCCAGGTAGGCGCCGATGCCGGCGATCGGCAGCGAGAGGATCACCGCCACGGGGATCAGCCAGCTCTCGTACTGCGCCGCGAGGAACAGGAAGACGAAGAGGAAGGCCAGCGCCAGCACGTAGCCCGTCTGGCCGCTGACGTGCTTTTCCTGATAGGAAAGTCCGCTCCACTCGACGCCGATCGTCGACGGCAGGTGGCGGCGTGCGATCTGTTCGAGTATGGCCATGGCCTGCCCCGAACTGTATCCCTGCGCCGCCTCGCCCGAGATGGTCGCCGCGTTGAACATGTTGAAGCGGCGGATCGTGCCCGGTCCCGTGGTGTAGGAGGTCGTGCCGAGCGCCGTGATGGGAATCATCGCCTTGTCGGCGCCCCGGACGAAGAACAGCCCGAGGTTTTCCCGCTGCGCCCGGTACGGGGCTTCGGCCTGGATATAGACGCGGTAGATGCGGTTGAACATGTTGAAGTCGTTGACGTAGACCGATCCGGTGAAGGTCTTCATCGTCGAGAAGATGTCGGCCATCGGGACGCCGAGCATCTGGGCCTTGTCGCGGTCCACGTCGAAATAGAGCTGCGGGATGTCGCTCTGCATCGACGACGAGAGTCCCGTCAGCTCCTTGCGCTTCGAGGCGTAGTGCAGCAGCGTGTCCACGGCCCGCTGAAGGTCGCCGTACGAGGCGTTGCCGCGGGCTTCGAGCACCATTTCGAACCCGCCCGAGGCGCCCAATCCCGGAATGACGGGCGGCGTCGAGAGGTAGACCTTGCTTTCGGGATAACGGCGCATCTCCTCGCGGATGTCGTTCATCAGCCGGCGGATGTTCGAACTTTTGCGCTCCTCCCACGGTTTGAGGATCACCGTCAACTGGCTGCGTGACTGGTTGGTGCCCACGCGGGGGCTTGATCCGGTGACGTTGAGCACATATTCCACGTCTTCGAGCGACATCAGGTACTTCATGGCGCGGTCTGTCACGCGGCGCGTGCGTTCGAGCGTGGCTCCTTCCGGAAGTTCCAGCTCGACGGTGAAATAGCCCTGGTCCTCCTGCGGCATGAAGCTCTGGGGTACGATCTTGTTGAGCGCCCACAGCGCCACGAGAGTCAGTCCGAACAGCGCCAGCATGCGTTTCGAGTGGCGCACGCCGCCGCGGATCATCCGCTCGTAGAACTTCGTTCCGCTGCCCAGCCAGATGTTGATGCGGCGGAAGAGGCGGTTTTTCCGCTTGCCCGAATCGGGACGCAGGATCAGGGCGCAGAGGGCCGGCGAGAGGGTCAGGGCCACGAACGTCGAGATCAGCACCGACACGGCGATCGTGATGGTGAACTGGCGGTAGAGCTGGCCGGTGATGCCCGAAAGGAAGCTCACGGGAACGAACACGGCGCACAGCACCAGCGATGTGGCGATGATGGCGCTGCCCAGTCCGCTCATGGCCTTTTTCGTGGCTTCGTAGGGCGATAGCCCCTCCTCGTTCATAATGCGCTCGACGGCCTCCACCACCACGATGGCGTCGTCCACGACGATGCCGATGGCCAGGATCAGGCCCAGCAGGGTCATCATGTTGAGCGAGAATCCGAATGCCAGCATCACGCCGAACGTACCGATCAGCGAGATCGGCACGGCGATGGTCGGGATGAGCGTCGCGCGCCAGTTTTGCAGCGAGAGGAAAACCACGAGGATCACCAGCAGCAGGGCTTCGAACAGTGTGTGGTAGACCTCCCTGATCGACTGCGAGATGTAGGAGGTCATGTCGAACGGTATCTTGTAGGAGATGCCTTCGGGGAAGCTGCGGCTGATCTCCTCCATCGTCTCGCGCACCGAGCGCGCCACCTCCATGGCGTTGGCGCCCGGCAGCATGTTGATGTTCATCACGGCCGCATTGCCGCCGTTGATGCCGCTCTCGGTGCTGTACGACGAGGCTTCGAGCGAGATGCGCGCCACGTCGCGCAGGCGGATGAGCGATCCGTCGGGGTTGGCGCGGACGACGATCTCCTCGAATTCGCCCACCGACGAAAGGCGTCCGCGGGCGGTGATCGGGATCGTGACGTCGAGGTCCGTGATGGGCTGCTGGCCCAGTACGCCCGCCGCCGATTCGCGGTTCTGGTCCTTGAGGGCCTTTTGCAGGTCCTGCACCGTCAGTCCGAGGTTGGCCAGCCGGTCGGGCTGCACCCATATCTGCATGGCGTAGTAGCGGCTGCCGACGTTCGAGACGCTGCCGACGCCCTTCACGCGGCGCAGCATGTCCAGCACGTTGAGCGTGGCGTAGTTCGAGAGGTATATTTCGTCGAACTTGGGGTCGTTCGACAGCAGCGTAATGGTCATCAGCCGGCTCGAAGCCTGCTTTTCGACCGAGATGCCGTTCTGGATGACTTCGGCCGGGAGGCGCGCCTCGGCCTGCTTCACGCGGTTCTGAATCTCGACGGCCGCCAGGTCGGCGTCCGTGTCGATGTCGAAGGTCACGGTGGCGGAGAAACCTCCCGAGTTGCTGCTCGTCGACTCCATGTAGAGCATGCCGGGGGTTCCGTTCAGCTCCTGTTCGATGGGCGTCGCCACGGCCTGCGTCACGGTCTGGGCGCTGGCTCCCGGATAGGAGGCCGAGATCTTGACCACCGGGGGCACGATGCGCGGATACTGGTCCACGGGGAGCATCACCAGTCCTAACAGGCCGACGATCACGATGACCACCGACAGGACGGTTGAAAACACGGGCCGGTCGATAAAGAAATCCGATTTCATGGCTCGCTATTTTTCAGACGCCTCCGTCTCGGTTGCACTGCTTTTTTCGGGGACCGGCACGGGGTCGACCTTGTCGCCGTGCGTCAGTTTGTGGAAACCCTCCACGACGATCTTCTCGCCGGGAACGACGCCGCGTTCGACGATCACCCGGTTGTTGACCTCGGGGCCGAGTTCGATCAGACGGCGTTCGGCGATGCTGTCGGGCCGTATGACGAAGATGTAGGCGCCGCCCTTCTCGATGACGACCGACTTGGTCGGCACGACCGTGGCGTCTTCGCGCACGTCGAGCAGCAGGCGCACCTTCGTGAACTGTCCCGGCAGCAGGATGCGGTCGGGGTTGGCCATTTCGGCGCGCACGGAGAAGGTTCCCGTTTCGGGGTCGACCTGCGGATCGGCGAAGTCGACCAGTCCGCGCAGCGGATACTGGGTGTTGTCGGCCAGCGTGATGGTGATGTAGGGGTCCCACTTGCGGGTGGAGTCCTTCTGGCCCAGGTTGACGTTGCGGGCCTTGCTTTTGAGGTAGTCGAGTCCCGTCATGCTGAAGTCCACGCGCACGGTGTCGCTCTTGACCACCGTCGCCAGCAGCGATTTGCCGTTGGGACCTACGAGCGTGCCGATGTCGACGCTGCGCTCGGAAATATAGCCCGACAGCGGCGAACTGACGGTCGTGTAGCTCAAGGCGGTTTCGGCCTGCGTGAGGTCGGCCTCGCTCATCGCCACGGAGGCCGTGGCGCTTTCGTAGGAGGCGATGGCGTTGTCGAGGTCCAGCTGGCTCGCGGCGTTCTGCTCGTAGAGCGGGCGGATGCGTTTCAGGTCGCGGTCGGCCTTGAGTTCCAGAGCCTTGTCTTTGTTCAGCTGTGCCTTCGCCTTGTTTACCCGGGCTTCGTAGAGCTTGGGGTCGATGATGAACAGCGGCTGCCCCTTCTTGACGTAGGTTCCCTCCTCGAAAAGCATTTTTTCGAGAAAGCCCTCCACCCGGGCGCGGATTTCGACGAACTGCTGGGCGCGGATGCGTCCCACGTATTCGCCGTAGAGTTCGATGTCGTCGGTTTCGGCAGGCTCGACCTGGACCACGGGCAATATGGGTTTTACGGGTTCGGGGCGCAGCCACCACCAAAGCCCTCCGACAGTCAATACGGCTATTCCGGCCAGGATCAGCCAGGAGCGTTTCGACAGACGGCGGATTCTGCCGCCTGCCTCTTCGCCGAGTTGCAGCGTACGGCGGCCGGCGCGGGCCGCCTGCTGCACGATTTTCTCGTGTGATAGTTTCATGTTGTTTCCAAATCCGGAATTGTTTGCCTGGTATCCGGTATATCGGCGCAAAAATACGATTTTTTCGCCGATATGCTATTTAAACGAAAGAGTTGGGCGAATATGATGCCGGAATTCCTGTTTTTGTTCATACGGAGGCTATTGGTGTCTTTTCGGAAGACAGCCTGTGACTTTCCGGGCCGATGCCGCGGATTTTCTCCGGGAAATCGTATCTTTGCACTTATGAAAACAATCTTATGTACCTTTTTTGCATGTGCGCTGTTCTGCGCCGTCGACGTACGTGCACAGCAGACGCCGCCTTCGGGGGCGGCATTTATTGCTGTCTGCAAGGAGTCGATGACTCTTGCGGTTTACGATTTCAACAGCTGCCTGCGGGCCGTCTATCCCATTGCCTGCGGGCGGGCGCTGGGCAACAAGGAGAAGCCGGGTGATATGAAGACGCCCGAAGGGCTTTTCTCCGTCCAGCAGATTCAGGACGCAAGCGCATGGACGCACGATTTTGGCGACGGTAAGGGGGAGATCAGAGGGGCCTACGGTTCGCATTTCATCCGTCTGAAAACGCCCGGTCACCGCGGCATCGGTATCCATGGAACCCACGATCCCGCCTCGATCGGCACGCGTGCAACCGAAGGGTGCGTCCGGTTGAACAATAGCGATTTGCTCGAATTGGTGAAAAAGTATGTCTACGTCGGTATGCCGGTCGTGATCCTTACCTCCGAGGCGGACAGCGCCGTGCCCTGCCGCTTTCCCGCCGCCGTCAAGGCAGGACCCCGGCTGATGGCGCAGACGGAGTAAGGAATTTCGTCTGTTCGCGGCGCTCCGAACAGTCTCCGAAGCGGGCGGCGGGTAGTTTTTCAGGCCGGGAGCAGAATCGAGAAGCGGCTGCCGCGGCCGATTTCGCTCTCGACCGAGATCGTGCCGCCGTGCGCTTCGACGAACTCCTTCGAGATGGCCAGCCCCAGCCCGCTGCCCTGCACCTTGGTTCCCGGGACGCGGAAATAGCGCTCGAAGATGCTCTTGTGGTAACGCGGGTCGATGCCGCGCCCGAAGTCCTGGACGTAGATCTCGACCGCCTTTTCGCGCTGTACGGCGCCGACGATGATGCGCGACCGTTCGGGCGAATGGTGGATGGCGTTCGACAGCAGGTTGGTGATGACCCAGGCGATCTTCTCGTTGTCGACGAAGAGTTTCGAGATCTTTTCGGGATAGTCTACCTCGACGAAGCAGCAGAACCTCTCGGCCAGAACCTGCGTAGCCTTTACGGCGTAGTCTATCAGTTCGATAGGCTTGGTTACTTTAGGTATCAGTTTAAGTTTGCCGGTCTCGATCTGGGTCATGTTCAGCAGTTCGCCCGTGATCGAAAGCAGGCGGTCGCTGCTCTCCTTGATGCTCGTGACGAGCTGTTTCTGCTCGCCGTTCAGCGTTCCCAGCCGGTCGTCGCCGAGCAGCTGCAAACTCATCAGGATCGACGAAATCGGGGTTTTCATTTCGTGCGAGACGGTCGAGATGAAGTTGGTCTTGGCGGAGTCCAGCTCCTTGAAGCGGGTGACGTTGTTCAGGACGATCAGGTTGCCGACGAACTGCTGTTCGCGCCCGCCGACGGGAGTGATGTAAAGCGGCGTGTTCTCCACCTGGAAATAACTCTCCTTGTTGTCGGCGTAGATTTTCAGCGGCTCCTTGTCGGCGTCCTTCTCCGTGTCGTTCACTCCCCGGACGAGCCGCCGCAGCAGGTCGTTCGACAGCGCCACTTCGGCGGCGTCGCGTCCGACGGCGTCCTCCCGGAGGTTCAGCACCGAGAACGCCTCGCGGTTCATAAAGAGGATTCTGCGGTCGGGACCCAGCCCCACGATCGGCTCGTGCAGCGTGTCGACGATCGCCTCGATGCGCTTTTTGGCGGTCATCAGGTCGTCGAGCGAACTGCGGCGGTATTCGTCGAGTTTGGCGGCCATGTCGTTGAACGACTCGGCGACGGATTCGAACTCGCGGTTGCCCGGGAAATCGAGCCGTTCCCGGTAGTTGTGGTTGGCGATCTGGGTGATCCCCTTTTTCAGCGCGTCGATCGGACGCAGCACCGACTGCGGGAACCAGACGAGGATGCCCCCGGCGATCAGGGCGCAGAGCGCGGCGACGGCGATCAGCCACCACATGGCGTAGTCGGCGCGCTGCTCCACCCCGGCGCTCTTGGCGCGGATGGCCGCCATGTTCAGCTCCATGATCCGGAACAGGTCTTCGCGCACGGTCCGGATTTCGGCTTCGGTGACCGGGTCGCTCAGCGAAGCGACGTGGCGTTCGAGCGCCGCGGTGGTCTCCTTCTCGCTGATCTCGGTGATGTTCTGCTGTTGCAGGGCGAGGTTTTCGCGCAGGGCGTGCCGCGATATGGAATCCTGCCCGATGTCGTTGAGCGACCGCAGCATCTCCCCGGCGTATTGCAGCGAGTTGTAGTTGTCGGCGAGGATGGTTCCCGTCGCCCGCGACAGCTGGCGGACGTAGCCGACCGACTGGATGCCCAGCAGCAGGATCATGGTGAAAAGAATGCCGATGCCCAGGGTGATTCTCCTTTGTATTCTCATGGCTTATGAAAAAATGAAAAGGTCGATGTTCATGCGCGACAGCCGGACGGTCAGACGCCGCAGGCGGATTGCGCTTTTCAACAGCGAAAATAGTGAAAATTCGGGACGCCCGATGCAGACGATGTTTATTTTTTGCTCCCGGCACACTCCGGCGATGCTCTCCACCGGGGAGTTCGAGCGTATGCGGCGGACCTCGCCGCCGAGTTCCGTGGCGAGGTTCAGGTTGTTGATCAGGTAACGCTGCCGGGCCAGCGGAATGCGGTCGTCGGCCTCGCGATCGCCCTGCACGTAGAGCACCGTGAAGGCGGCGTTCAGGTGCGTGGCCATGCGCGCCGTCTTGCGGATGACCCGGCGGGCGCGTTTTTCGGAGGAGTCGATCACGGCCAGCAGTTTGTCGCGCCGGAAGGTTTCGGAACCGGTCACCTCGCTGTCCACCTTCTTTTCCACGCGCAGCGCCACCTCTTTCAGCGCCAGTTCGCGCAGTTGCAGCAGGTTGTCCTGCGTGAAGAAGTTGCCGAGCGCCGCGGCGATCTTGTCGGGGCGGTAGATCTTTCCGGCTTTCAGCCGTTCGATCAGTTCGTCGGCCGTGAGGTCGATGTTCACCACCTCGTCGGCCATCGCCAGCACGCTGTCCGGGACCCGCTCGCGGATCTCGATGCCCGTGATCTCCTCGACGACCTCGTTCAGCCCCTCGATATGCTGGATGTTGACGGCCGAAATGACGCTGATCCCCGCGTCGAGAATCTGCATCACGTCCTGCCACCGCTTGGGGTTTTCGCTCCCCTCGATGTTGGTGTGGGCCAGTTCGTCCACGACGACGATCTCGGGGCGGAGGTTGACGATGGCCTGCGTGTCCATCTCCTCCAGTTCCTTGCCCTTGTAGAAGAGTTTGCGGCGCGGCACGAGCGGAAGCCCTTCGACAAGGGCTTCCGTTCCGGCGCGGCCGTGCGTTTCGATGTAGCCGATGCGGACGTCGACGCCCGCGTCGAGCAGCTGGCGGGCCTCTTGCAGCATGCGGCAGGTCTTGCCCACGCCGGCGCTCATGCCGATGTAGACCTTGAACTTGCCGCGGTGCGAACGCCGGATCAGTTCCAGAAACCGCTGAACGCTGTCCTGCCTCTCCATCGGTTACATCCGGAAGGAGATGCCTCCCACAAAGTTAACGTCGTCCAGGGCCGGATTCCAGATCAGGTTGGTGAAAACGCCGACCGACATCGAATCCGTCCCTTTGATGTTCCATGATTTTCCGGCATTGAGGAAGACGTTCTGCACGCAGAACCCGCGGTCTCCGGTGAGGTAGGTCGCGGCGGCGTTCCAGGGAACCATGCCCACGCCGGCCTTCATGTCGACGGTCTTCACCGTGAACGGGCAGGCCGCCTCGAAATACGAGGCATAGGCGCGTTCGCCCTTGTGGTTCACGTCGGCCGCGCCGAAGAGAACCGTGTACCACGACAGCGTGACGGGGACCTTTTCCGAAACGACCCAGCTGGCGCCCACCTCGATGCGGTGGGGCGAACGGCTGTCGAAGACGAAATAGCGGTCGTCGGCGTGTCCGGTCCAGTAGAGGTCGGCCACCGAAAGGGTCACGGGTCCGAGCGCGTAGGCCAGTGTGAGGTCCATCTCCTTGTAGGCGCTGTCGAAATCGACCGAACCCCAGGCCGTCGCCGAGAAGTTTCCGGCGCTCATCGTCAGCGACGGCTGGAAAGCCGGGCCGCTTTCGCGGACGCCGCGCCATACGTAGGTGCTCACCAGGTCGGTTCCGCCCGAGAATTTCACCCCGCGCTCCCGGGCGCAGAGGTCGGCGGTCAGAAAGATTGCCAAAGCGGCGATCAGAATGAATACCCAGCGTTTCATCGTTTTATCTATTTTCATGGTTTGCGATTAGTTTTCGTTCAGTTCTTCCAAAGCGACGTTCAGGCGCAGCACGTTGACCTTCTCCGTGCCGAAAAGCCCCAGCCACGGTTTTTGGGTCAGCGAGTCGACCAGATGCCGTACCGTAGCGGTGTCCAGCCCGCGTGCCTCGGCCACGCGGCGCACCTGCGCCTGCGCCCCGCGGGGCGAGATGTCGGGGTCGAGGCCCGAGCCGCTGGCCGTGACCATTTCGGCGGGAACCTCCGCACGCGAGAGGTAGGGATGCGCCGCGAGAAAGTCCTGCACGCGCTGTTCCACCCCGGCGAGGTGCTCGGGGTTGGTCGTGGCCTTGTTGCTGCCGCCCGAACCGCCGCCGTTGTAGTCCACGGCCGAGGGACGGCTCCAGAAATAGCGGACATCGGTGAACCGCTGCCCCACGTTCGCCGCGCCGACGACCTGTCCGTCGAGCGTCACCACGTCGGCCTCTCCGCCGTTGGGACCTGCGACGGCCGAGATGCCGCGCAGCACGAGGACATATCCCACGCCGAGCACGATACACATCGCCAGCGTTATTTTGAGTGAAATCCAAAGGTTTTTCATAGTTGAAGCAATGCTTTAAAATAATACGCTTATTAACATGTCTATCAGTTTGATGCCTATGAACGGGGCGATCAAGCCGCCGAGTCCGTAGATGAAGAGGTTGCGGCGCAGCAGGGCCGAGGCCCCGATCGGTTTGTAGGTCACGCCGCGCAGGGCCAGCGGGATGAGCAGCGGAATGATCAGGGCGTTGAAGATCACCGCCGAGAGAATGGCGCTTTCGGGCGAGTGGAGGTGCATGACGTTCAGCGCGCCGAGCGACGGAATCGAGGCGATGAACAGCGCCGGGACGATGGCGAAGTACTTCGCGACGTCGTTGGCGATGGAGAAGGTCGTGAGCGTGCCGCGCGTCATCAGCAGCTGTTTGCCGATCTCGACGATCTCGATCAGCTTCGTGGGGTCGTTGTCCAGGTCGACCATGTTGCCCGCCTCCTTGGCGGCCTGCGTGCCGCTGTTCATGGCCACGCCCACGTCGGCCTGCGCCAGCGCCGGGGCGTCGTTCGTGCCGTCGCCCATCATGGCCACCAGCTTGCCCGACTGCTGTTCGCGGCGGATGTATTCGAGCTTGTCCTCGGGACGGGCCTCGGCGATGAAGTCGTCGACGCCGGCCTTCTCGGCGATGTATTTGGCCGTCAGCGGATTGTCGCCCGTGACCATCACGGTCTTCACGCCCATCCGGCGCAGCCGCTCGAAGCGTTCGCGGATGCCCGTCTTGATGATGTCCTGCAACTCGATGACGCCCGTGATCCGTTCGTTTTCGCAGACTACGAGCGGTGTGCCGCCGTTTTCGGAGATGGTGCGCACGGTGGCTGCGATTCCGGCCGGGCAGGGGTTTTCGTGCTCGGCGGCGATGCGGAAGATTGCTTCGGCGGCTCCCTTGCGGATGCGGCGTCCGTCGGGCATGTCGACGCCCGAACACTTGGTTTCGGCGGTGAATTTCACCATCCGCACGCCGACCATCGCCACCGGGTCGGTGCGGACCCCTTCGGCGGCGCCCAGCTCGACGACGGATTTGCCTTCGGGGGTCGGGTCGGCGACGGACGAGAGCACGCACATGCGCACGAAAGCCTTGGGGGCGATGCCGTCGGCGGGATGGAAGCGCGTGGCCTTGCGGTTGCCGATGGTGATGGTGCCGGTCTTGTCCAGGAGCAGCGTGTCGATGTCGCCGGCGGTCTCGACGGCCTTGCCCGACTTGGTGATGACGTTGGCCCGCAGGGCGCGGTCCATGCCGGCGATGCCGATGGCCGACAGCAGGCCGCCGATGGTGGTCGGGATCAGGCAGACGAACAGCGAGATGAACGCCGCGACGGTGATATTGGCCCCCACATAGTCGGCGAAGGGCTTGAGCGTGGCGCAGACGATGACGAAAACGAGCGTGAACCCGGCCAGCAGGATCGTCAGCGCGATTTCGTTGGGCGTCTTCTGGCGCGAGGAGCCTTCGACCAGGGCGATCATCCGGTCGAGGAAACTCTCGCCGGGCCGTGCGGTGACTTTCACGAGAATGCGGTCGGAGAGGACCTTCGTGCCGCCCGTGACGGAGCTTTTGTCGCCGCCCGCCTCGCGGATCACCGGGGCCGATTCGCCCGTGATGGCGCTTTCGTCGATCGACGCCAGGCCCTCGACGATCTCGCCGTCGGCGGCGACGGTGTCGCCCGCGACGCACTCGAACAGGTCGCCCTGCTTCAGTTCGGAACTGCTGACGATGTGCGACTGTCCGTCGGGTTCGATGCGTTTGGCGGGGGTCTCCTCGCGGGTTTTGCGCAGCGAGTCGGCCTGCGCCCTGCCGCGGGCTTCGGCGATGGCCTCGGCGAAGTTGGCGAAGAGCACCGTTAAGAGAAGTACGGCGAAAATCACGAGGTTGTAGAGCAGCGAACCCTGCGACGTGTCGCCCGTCACGGCGATCCGGACGATCAGCAGCAGCATGGCGAAGGTGACGGCCTCGACGGTGAACATGATCGGGTTCTTGATCATCTGCCGCGGGTCGAGTTTCGTGAACGAAGCGCGAAGGCTCCGGCGCAGCAGGACAGGATCGAAAAGCGAGTTATTTTTGTTTCGTTTCATAGCGGTAACAGGATTAGAAGGTCAGGTAATCGGCGATGGGACCCAGCGCCAGCGCGGGGAAGAACGAGAGGGCCGCAACGATGATGATGACGGCGAAGGTCATCAGCGAGAAGGTTCCCGTGTCGGTGCGGAGCGTGCCGGCGCTCTCGGGAATGCACTTCTTCGACGCCAGCAGTCCGGCTATGGCGACCTGTCCCACGATCGGGAAGTAGCGGCCCATGATCAGGGCGATGCCCGTCGAGATGTTCCAGAACGGCGTGTTGTCGGCCAGTCCCTCGAATCCCGAGCCGTTGTTGGCCGCCGAGGAGGTGTATTCGTAGAGCATTTCGCTCAATCCGTGGAACGAGGGGTTGTTCAGCCACCCTATTTCGGGGTTCGCGGCGGCCACGGCGGCCGAGATGCCCGTGCCGACGAGGATCAGGAAGGGATGCAGCAGCACGACCAGCGTGGCGATCTTCATCTCGCGCGCCTCGACTTTCCGGCCGAGGAACTCCGGCGTGCGGCCCACCATCAGTCCGCTGATGAAGACGGCGATGATGAGGAATGCGAAATAGTTCATCCACCCTACTCCCACGCCGCCGAACCAGCAGTTGATCTGCATGTTGAGCATCTGGAGCATGCCGCTCAACGGGGTCTGCGAATCGTGCATCGAGTTGACCGAACCGTTCGACGTGACGGTGGTCGTCATGCCCCACATGGCCGATGCGGCCGAGCCGATGCGGATCTCCTTGCCCTCCATCGAACCGAGCTCCTGCGAGATGCCCATGCCGTCGATCTGCCGGCTGCCGCCCGTCTCCTGCCAGACGGAGAGGACGACGCCTGCGGTATAGGCCAGGAGCATCACGCCGAAGATCCATGCCGCGAGCCTGCGTCGGCGCGTGTAGAACCCGAAGGCGAAGACCATCGCCATGGGCAGAATCAGGATCGACCAGCATTCGAGGATGTTGGTGAAGGCGTTGGGGTTTTCGAGCGGGTGCGCCGAGTTGGTTCCGAAGTAGCCGCCGCCGTTGGTTCCCAGCTGTTTGATGGGCACGATGGCTGCGGTGGGGCCTTGCGAGATGACCTGCTCGGCGCCTTCGAGCGTCGTGAGCGTTTGCTTGCCGTCGAAGGACATCGGCGTGCCGTTGATGACGAGCAGGATGCCGACGGCGAGCGACAGCGGCATCAGGATGCGCGTCACGCTCCGGGTGAGGAAGACCCAGAAGTTGCCGATGGTCTTCGTCGTTTTGCCCGCCAGCGCCTTCATCATTCCGGCCATGGCGGCCATGCCGCAGGCGGCGGTGACGAACTGGAAGAGCATGATGACGAACAGCTGCGTGAAGTAGGACAGGCCCGTCTCGCCGCTGTAATGCTGGAGGTTGCAGTTGACCATGAACGAGATGCAGGTGTTGAACGCCAGGTCGGGCGACTGTCCCGGGTTGCCGTCGGGGTTGAGCGGCAGCCAGCCCTGGAAGACCAGCAGCAGCATGCCCCAGAAGAACCAGAAGAGGTTGACCGTCAGGAGCGCTTTGAGGAACTGTTTCCAGTTCATCTCCACGGCCGGGTCGATGCCGCAGAAGCGGTAGATGCCCCGTTCGACGGGAGCCATGAAGTCGAGCCACGTGCGTTCGCCGCGGTAGACTTTGGCAATGTAACGCCCCAGCGGGTAGCAGAGCGTCACCAGAAGGGTCCATTGCAGGATTACGCCTGAAATTTCGGTATTCATCGGTTCAGAATTTTTCGGGTTTGACGAGCACGTACATCAGATAGACGAATCCGAGGATGCTCAAGATAAGGAGACTTGTAAACATAGGGCGTCAGATCTTTTCGAACCAATCCACACATTTGAAATAGAATCCGTAGCACAGCGCACCTAGGGCGCAGAGCAGCAGGAACAGCATGATTTCATTCATCTCTTCGTTTTTTTGAATTAGACATTTTTTTCACGAACCCGCACAGCATCAGGTCCAGCAGCAGCATTGCGCCGCAGAAAATCAGTAGGAGGATAACGATTGCCATTTTGCCGTCGGGGTTTGTTGCCCGTAAGCATACGAAGGGGATGCCGGAATTTATGCTCCGGATTCAATGCGTTGACAGGTAGTTGTTTGCCGGATAGGTATGGGCGCCGAAAAAGAGGGCCGCCTTATCATTTTGATAGGGCGGCCCTCTCGGAATGAGACGGTGAGGGGCTTATTTCACCCCGTAGCCGTCGAGTTTGCGGTATAGCGTGGCGATGCCGATGCCCAGCAGGCGGGCGGCTTCGGCCTTGTTGCCCCGGGTGTGTTCCAGCACCCGGAGAATGTGGCGGCGTTCGAGGTCGTCGAGCGCCAGCGAATCGGGGTCGGCGGAGCCGGCCGCCGCGTGGAATTCGGGCGCGAGGCAGTCGGCCGTGAGCCGGTTGCCGTCGGCCATGATCATGCTGCGCTCCACGGCGTTGCGCAGTTCGCGGACGTTGCCGTGCCACGTGTGGCGTTCGAGAGCGGCGATGTAGTCGGCGTCGATCGAGTCGATGCGACGTCCCATTTTGTCGGCGAACTGCGCCGCGAAGACGCGGATATATCCGGCGATGTCGCCGGGCCGCTCGCGCAGCGAGGGAAGGTGGATGCGGAACACCGAGAGGCGGAAATAGAGGTCCTCGCGGAAATTCCCGGCGGCGATCTCCTTTTCGAGGTCGCGGTTCGTGGCGGCGATCAGGCGCACGTCAACCCGTGTGGGGCGTGTTTCGCCGATCTTGATGAATTCGCCGCTTTCGAGCACGCGGAGCAGTTTGGCCTGCAATTCGACGGGCATCTCCCCGATCTCGTCGAGGAATAGCGTGCCTTTGTCGGCCTCCTCGAAAAGGCCCTTCTTGTCCTTGGCGGCGCCCGTGAAACTGCCGGCCCGGTGGCCGAACAGTTCGCTTTCGAGCAGTTTGCGCGAGAAAGCCGAGCAGTTGATCGCCACGAAAGCCCCCTTCGCCCGGCGGCTGGCGTGGTGGATGGCTTGCGCGAAGACCTCCTTGCCGGTTCCCGTCTCGCCGGTGAGCAGCACCGAAGTGTCGGTGACGGCGACCTTGCGGGCCAGGTCCACGGCCCGGCGCAGGACCTCCGAGTCACCGACGATCCGGTCGAAGGAGTGCTCTTCGGAGAGCTTGTTCTCGATGCGGGTCAGCCGCCGCTGCATTTCGGCCTTTTCGGCGGCCCGGCTCAGCAGGGGCAGGATCTTGTTGTAGTCGTCGCCTTTGGTGATGTAGTCGAAGGCGCCGTTCTTGATGGCCTGCACGCCGTCGGGGATATTGCCGTAGGCCGTCAGCAGGATCACTTCGGTGGCCGGCGCGGCCTCCTTGATGCGGCCGACCATCTCGACGCCGTTGCCGTCGGGCAGCTTGACGTCGCACAGCACCACGTCGGGGTCGTACCGGCGGAGCGTTTTCATCCCCGAAGCGCAGTCCGGAGCCTCGGCCACCTCGTAACCTTCCAGCCCGATGATCCGCGCCATCAGCCGCCGCAGCTGCTCTTCATCGTCGATGATCAGAATTTTCGCCATGTCGTTCGCTCGTTCCGTTCTTTCGGGCAAAGGTAAGACATTTTCGGCTTGCGCCGCTGCGGTATGACCGGATTTTGTTGTTTTTTGAATAGTCGCCGCCCCCCCCCGATTTCGGGCCGGAATCCCGCAGAACACCGTGCGCGACGCCTACTGTTACCTGTACGACCTCTACCCCACGCTTTGCGGCCTGGCGGGCATCGGGGTCCCGGCCACCGTGAAGGGAATTTCGCTGGAGGAGACCCGGAAAGCTGGACTGGAAGCAGGTGGTGCAGGTGAATCCCTGACGCCCGCAAGCCGCGGAAAATCCGAAAACGGGGAGCCTGGACAAAATGGCTCCCCGTTTCCGTTTTGAAAGCGGCTATATTTTAGTATCTTTGGGGCCGGAACGACAATTTTCAGTCGGAAGGCTCCGCCGAACCGGGTGTATCCGGTTTGACATCCGTCCGGCTCTTTACGATCTTTACTTCTCCCAAACATACGAAAGCCGATGTCAAAAATCTCATCAGCTGCATTTGCAGACACCAAACCGCACTACGACATACTCGACGGATTGCGCGGCGTAGCGGCGATCATGGTCGTCTGGTTCCATCTGTTCGAAGCCTATGCGACCAGCCATCTCGACCAGCGGATCAACCACGGCTATCTGGCCGTCGATTTTTTCTTCATACTTTCGGGTTTCGTCATCGGTTACGCCTACGACGACCGCTGGAAGAAAAAGATGTCGGTAAAGGATTTTCTCAAGCGGCGGTTGATCCGTCTGCATCCGATGGTCGTCATGGGGGCCGTGATCGGGGCCGTCATGTTCTATTTTCAGGGCTGTTCCGTCTGGGATGTCTCGGCGGTGTCCCTATCCATGCTGCTGACGGCCACGCTGCTGAACGCGCTGCTGATTCCGGCGACGCCCGGTTCCGAAATCAGAGGGCTGGGTGAAATGTATCCGCTCAACGGCCCGAGCTGGTCGCTGTTTTTCGAGTATATCGGCAATGTCCTCTACGCTCTCTTCATCCGTAAGCTTCCGACCCGGGCGCTTTCCGTGCTGGTGCTGCTCGCCGGCTGCGGGTTGGCGGCGTTCGCCGTCTGGGGACCCCTCGGCGACATCTGCGTCGGGTTCGCCATGGACGGGGACAACATGCTCGGCGGCTCTCTGCGCCTGCTGTTCGCCTTCTCGGCCGGACTGCTGCTTTCGCGTGTGTTCAAGCCCGTGCGGATTCGGGGCGCGTTCTGGATCTGCGCCCTGGCGATCGTGACGCTACTTTCCGTGCCGCGCATCGGGGGAAGCGAACATTTGTGGATGAACGGGCTGTACGACACCCTGTGCGCCGTAGTCCTCTTTCCGCTGCTCGTCTGTCTCGGGGCTTCGGGAAAGACGACGGACCGGGTGACGACCCGGGTCTGCAAATTTCTGGGGGATATTTCCTACCCGCTGTACATGGTGCACTACCCTTTCATCTACCTCTATTATGCCTGGGTCAAGAACGAAAACCTCACCTTCACGGAGTCCCTGCCCGGCGCCCTGGCGCTCGTCGCGGGTTCTGTGATATTGGCTTATCTCTGTCTGAAACTCTACGACGAGCCTGTGCGCCGGTTCCTGACCGACCGCTTTTTGCGCAGGGAGAAATAGACACTGTTTTTTAAGACCAAAAGAGGTGTGTGCAATGTTGACACACAGCTCTTAATATTTTATCTTTTTCATTTTCGCCAAAATTTACAGTTCCTTCACGATAAATCGGAATGGCCGAGCGATTCGGAAATGATGGCAATATTCACTCCCGACCTCTTGAGCACGGTTGCGAACGTGTGACGAGCGACATAGGTAGTCAGTTCGATTTTCAGCCCCAATAATCGGCTCCACTCGTGCAGGGCCTTGTTCACGTGTTTCAGCACCTTGCGCACTCGGTCGTAAATCTGTTGCTCGGTCTTGTGTATGCGGCGGTCGAGTATCGGGAAAATATAATCTTCGTCCGCATGGTCGGATTTGGCGTATTTGCCGATAATCGCTTTCGACTGCTCCGAGAGGTGGCAGGTCATCTCCTTGCTGGTTTTGTGGCGGGCATAGTAGATTCTTTCCTCGTCCATGTCGCAGTAACGCAGGGTGGCGATGTCTTTGAAATTGATGCCTGCCGAGAGGTAGGAAAACAGGAAAATGTCCCGTGCGAAATCCAGATAGGCCGAACCGTCGGCGGGTATCTCCGCCTGCATCAGCCGTTGCACCTCCTCCTTGCGGATGGCGCGTTTGCGGGTGGCTGTCCACAATCGTCCGATTTTGAATTGCAGAAACGGACTGTGCGGCGTGGTGAAAATCCCCTCGGCGAGAGCCTTGTTATAGACGGCTTTCAGAACGCTGAATTTCGTGGCTATCGAATTGCTCTTGTTCCCTTTTTTCATTAGGAACAGTTCGAAATCACGCAGGTAGCCGACCGTAATTTCGTCGAAACGGATATTGGTCGAGCGGAACTGTTGCAGGAGTGAGAACGTGACCTTGTGTTTCGATGCCGAGCCGATTTTACCCACCGATTCCAACTGTGCAATCGTGCGGCGGAAATATTCGGCTATCGTGCAATAGACCCTCCGTCCGTCGGTTTCCAGCACATTGTCCAGCGTTACGGGGACCTCCAACGCTTCAAGCCGTTTGACGCGCTTGTCGTATTTCTCGATTTGCTCGTAAATCCGTAGCTGAACGGCGGGATTCTGCGTTTTAAGCGTTTGGGTGTCGAAATCCCAATCGTCGGCAGGGATATTGATTCCCGTGCTTACATAACGGCTGCGGCGATTGACGGTAAAACGCAGGTAGATGTTCGTGGTGCGGTTTTGATTGATGCGGTCTTTTCTGCAAATGGCATTAATGCTGACACTCATAATGTTGCGGCATTATGCAGACAAGCGCAAACGGTGTTTTGCCGCCGTAAAACATGGTTAAACAAATGGTAAAACATTCTTCGGAAAACGGCGCGAAAAAGGCATTACGGGGAGTTTCATTTCGCACCCGTAAAAAGAAAAACGAGCGATAATTCATTGATTATCACTCGTTTATCGAGAGCGGAAAACGGGACTCGGACCCGCGACCTCAACCTTGGCAAGGTTACGCTCTACCAACTGAGCTATTTCCGCAAAAGCATGTTTCGTAATTGCGAGTGCAAAGGTAACTAAAAAATTCGAAACTCCAAATTTTTCCAATGTATTCTGCAATTTTTTTTACGATATGCCTGCCGCCGGGAGCTTCTACGGGAGCTTCTATTTGAATATCCGTATGCGCTCTTCCCAGGGCTTGAAACTCTTTTCCTGCGGCTCTCCGCCCGGCGTTCCGAACGGCATCTGGGCGATCAGCCGCCACGCTGCGGGCAGATCCCATCGTTCACGCACCTCTTTGTCGATGAGCGGGTTGTAATGCTGGAGCGACGCGCCGAACCCGGCGTCTTCGAGCATTGTCCATACCGCCAGCTGGTGCATGGCCGAGGTGTGCTCCGACCAGATCGGGAAATTGTCCGCATAGGTCGGGAACTGTTCCTGCAGTTTCCGCACGACGGTCGTATCCTCGTAGTAGAGCACCGTGCCGTATCCCGATGCGAAACTGCGGTCGATCTTCTGCTCCGTGGCGACGAACGCCTCTGCGGGAACGATGGCTTGCAGGGGCCGTTTCACGATCTCCCAGAACGCTTTGTGCTGTTCGTGCAACAGGAGCACCAGCCGCGTCGACTGCGAGTTGAAGGCCGACGGGATGTGTCGTATCGCAAAATGAATGATTTCCTCGATCTTTGCGTCGTCGATCGGGGATTCGGGGGTCAGTTCATAATAACTGCGCCGGTGTTGCAGCGCGTCTTTCAAATTTCTCTCCATAGTCGTTGGCATGTTATTGTATGCCCTTTTGCAAAAATAGCACAACTTTTGGAAAAATGTGCGGATTACAACGTGAAATAGTATCTTTGTAGCCATGAAAAACATGATCAAAACATTTTCCGCATTGGGCGCGCGCCTGCTCGGTTTCGGCGATGACGATGCGACGCGCGCGGTCATTGACTCCGCCTGCCGTGTCAACGGCTGGTTTACGCCCGCCGACATCCGTCGTGCGGTGCGCGCGATCGCCTGCGACATGCTGCAACGCGAAAAGCTCGAAGCGTGGCTGGCTGACTACCCTGTCCTTCCGGTTGCGGAGCCGCGGCGCGTGCTGGTCGTCATGGCCGGAAATATCCCGCTTGTCGGTTTTTTCGACCTGCTGTGCGTGCTTGTGAGCGGCCATGGCTGTCTCGTGAAGCCCTCCGCCAAGGATTCCGTGCTGATGGAACATGTCGTGGGGCTGCTGCGCGAAATCGACCCTTCCGCGCCGGTCCGCCTGTACGACGGAACGTCGTCCGTCGACGCCGTGATCGCCACCGGCAGCGACAACGCCAACCGCTATTTCCGGGCGCATTACGCCGGCATTCCCTCCCTGCTGCGGGGCAGCCGCCAGTCGGTAGCCGTGCTTTCGGGGCGCGAGACGCCGGAACAGCTTGCCGGACTGGCCGACGACATCTGGGCCTATTCCGGGCTGGGGTGTCGCAGCGTGTCGCTGATTTTCGCGCCGGAAGGATATGAACCTGCGCTTCAAATACCGCCTGTAAACGATAAATATATAAACAATTACAGGCAGCAGCGCGCCTTGCTGGAAATGCAGGGACGGCCGTTTGTCGATCTGGGATGCGCCGTGGCTGTCGAGCAATGCGCCTTTCCGGCGGCGTTGAGCCGGATCGCCTATGCGCATTACGCGACGTTGGACGAAGTGGTCGCATGGCTTGCCGGGCATGACGGTGAACTGCAATGCGTCGTCACCGGGTGTCTCCCCCACAGCCGCCGCGCCGGTTTCGGCTGCGCACAGTCTCCGGCCCTGACCGATTATCCCGACGACCGTGACGTTCTTGCGTGGCTTGCGGCGTTGGATTGACAAAAAGTGTTATATTTGGTGTCGTAACGAAACAATATTCTAAAAATACTACTGCAATGTCGATGGTTTTCCGATTCCGGATGTTGAGCGACGAAAACGACAATTTCGTGCGCGATTATGAGGCGATGTACGACATGACGCTGCTCGATTTCCATGATTTCATCCTTCAGTCGCTTGAGTACGAGCCTTGTATGGCTTCGTTCTTCACGGCCGACGACCGCTGGGAGAAGCAGCGCGAATTTACGAGCGTGGAGATGGACGACGGCTCCGGGGACGCTCCCGCGGCGATGGAGAGCGTAACGCTCGGCCAGGTCATCCACAACCGCCGCGACCGTCTGATCTATCTCTTCGACATGTTCGGCGACCGTGCTTATTTTCTGGAACTTACCGGAACCTTCGAGGCCGAGAAGGGCGCTTCCTATCCGCGTGAAATCTATGCGCAGGCCGCAGCTCCCGACCAGTACGATCCGTCGAAAACGCGCGCGGAGGACGATGACGGGTCGATTTTCGGCGAAGTGATGAGCGAATTCAGCGATTTCGAGGGCGACGATAATTACGACGATGAGTACTAAACGGCTGCTGGTCATCGTCGGGCCGACGGGTTCGGGCAAAACGGATTTGAGCATCCGTCTGGCCAGCCATTACGCCGCTCCGATCCTTTCGACCGATTCCCGGCAGGTTTACCGAGGTATGCCGATCGGCACGGCGCAGCCCACTTTCGATCAGCTTCAAGCGGTTGAGCATCATTTTATTGCCTCGCACGATATAAAGGATTACTTGAGTTGCGGGGAATACGAGGTGCAGGCCCTTGCACGGCTCGAAAAACTTTTTGCCGGCCACGATTACGTCGTTGCCGTCGGCGGCGCGGGGCTGTATGTCCGGGCGTTGTGCGAAGGCATGGACGACCTGCCGCAGGCCGACGAATCGCTGCGCGAGGAGATGGATCGCTGGCTGGCGGAGGAGGGACTCGGGGCGCTTGCCGAGAAGCTCCGGGAGCTGGACCCGGAGTATTACCGGATTGTCGACCTCAACAATCCGGCGCGTGTCGTGCGGGCATTGGAGGTATGCCTTCAAACCGGCATGCCCTACTCCCGGCAGCGTACCGGCATACGGCGAGCGCGTCCGTTCGAAATCGTGAAAATCGGCGTCGACCTGCCGCGCGAGGAGCTTTACGACCGCATCAACTGCCGGGTGGACCGGATGCTTGCTGACGGTCTGGAAGCCGAGGCGCGGGCACTGTACCCCTACCGGGAACTGAATGCGTTGCAGACGGTCGGCTACCGCGAGTTTTTCGATTACTTCGACGGGCGTATCGGCTATGACGAGGCTGTGGAGCTGATCAAACGCAATTCGCGCCGCTATGCCAAGCGGCAGCTCACCTGGTTCCGCCGCGATCCGGAAATCCGCTGGTTCCGGCCCGACGACGATGCGGCGATGATAAATTACATAGATTTTGGCAAATCGTAAATATTTTCGTACTTTTGCCGGCGTCTTTCGGCGAAAGACTGCGCCCGGATGGTGGAATCGGTAGACACGCCGGACTTAAAATCCTGTGGCCAGTAATGGCCGTGCCGGTTCGACCCCGGCTCCGGGTACCATGATAATCGCTTAATTTGTTGATTATGACAAGTTAAGCGATTTTTAATTTTCGGATTTTCCCCATATCTTCCCCGCGTTTGCAAAATGTTGATAAATTTATCGTTTATATCAGGCCTACATTCATGAGGTTCCTGATATTGGGTGGCTCAACATTCTATTATTGTTTAATTATGTCCGCACAAAAACTTTTTCGACGACATTTTTTGCAGGGGACGCCGTGCCATACAGCATCGAACTGGTCGGCGGCAGCATCCACTAGCGCAGGGGCGTCGGTCAGAATGCCCGCTTCGAAATTGCGGGTCGTCGCACCCTTCATGCCGAGCCCAGCCCCAGTCAGATTGGCGGAACCTATGTAAGCGATCTCGCAATCGAAGATCAATATTTTGAAATGTACGCGCGGACACAACCTCCGCTCCAACCGGCTCCACAAAAGCGGGTATTTGTCGAAATCGTCGGCGAAGTTCCGTCCCGGCTCTTTGGCATGAATCAACCGCACCTCGACACCGCGGCGGATCAATTCCTCCAGCACTTTCAGCAACGGTGCGGAACTGTTGCACTCTTTCACATAAAGATCTTTAATATCGGCCGTGCCGATCCAGAGATATTGTTTTACTCCGCGAATACGTTCAACCACTTCTGTATAGTGTGCTTCGTTCTGAATGTAGCGGATCATAGCGGAATTTTTTGCAAAGGTAACCGTTTGCGTTGCTCGTGAGACAATAGATCGTACATCTTTTCCAATGTTTTGTTGATGATCCTGCAAACATCTATTCCTTGCGGGAATGAATGACCATAGTCTACAAGATACTCGTCACCGAAATTATAGCTGAAATTTGTTTTATATCCTAATTCCCTGGCAATATCTTGGTTCAATTTCCAAAAATTGCTACCATGATGAGGGTATTTCAGATGACATAATTCATGTACCAAAACACTATCTACTACAATGGGTGGCTGGCGCAACAATCCAGGACATAGTACAATTACCTTTTCCTTGCAATAACAAATACCTAAAACATCTATATGCCTAAGTGCAGCCATATTGAAAATAAAGCCAAATCGCATTGCCAATTCTTCCATACGGCGTACAATATAATACCATCCGGCAATGATCCAATCGACTATCTCCTGTGAAGACAAATCGGATAAAGTCCCCGACCACGACGCATTTCTTCCAAAAGCGTACGTTTTATCCAATGAGTCGAATGTCAACGGATAACCAAGTTCTTCGATCAATAAATTCAATGGTGAACGGCAGCGGGAATAATCCGTACTCCATACGCAGTAATTGCTCCACGCGTACCTTGTAATATGTGTTTCGCTCGCATCCAGAAAGACTACATTCCAATCAGGTAGATTTCGCATCAAAATCTCCCCATGGATAGTTGCGATATGGTACAGATTCCTTTTCTTATACCAAACAAACAAGGATATCGCACTGCGTAGTTCAATAAAACCGATATCGTCGTACTTGTTTTCGAACAATATTCGCCCGTCATAATACATTAAACCTCGTCGCCCATTTTTTTGGAAAATGATATAATGATCATGGATGGCCCGCAGATATTCATATTCGCAAGAAAAAGCCAATTCTTGTGTATCATTGTCCCACAATCCATATAGATTACCCTCTCTTGCCAAAGAGTAATCAGGTATCTGCAAGCCGAACGGGCGATTGTGAATTTTCATCGTATTTCCCATCATTTCAAATTTCTTCATCACCCCAGCACGGTGTATCAAGCCTTCTTAAAATCGTATCTAGATTAATCCCATTTCCCTTTTTTACTCGCATTCGTAACCTTTCGGCCTCAGCTTCATTTCGAGAAATGAAACCGCATCCATGTTCGTAGTCTTTCATAAGTTGTACTCGTATCTGCCAGTATTCCTTAGCAAGAATAACATATTGGTGGAGCCACCATGCATTGGCGCATTCCGGACATTCGATTGCGCGGCGGCGAATTTCCTCGAATCGGGCCTTTATACTGTCGAATTCGCGTGGATAAATCTCAAGATGGACAAGGTGTACTCCTGCACCGGGAAACGATATATGGGATATATGGGGTGCAAAACCAGCATATGGCAGCTGCTCGGTCATTCGCTCCAGCGCTTCCCGAATCTGAACTCGTTGTGTCGGGGTTCTGGGATTTACGGACTCGAATGTCTAGCAATAGATGGATACCACACACGTTTGTCTCTATCATCTTTTGGCAAACGATTCCACAACTCTCGAAGATCGTGTCGAGCTTTGAGTTGACGAACCCGATCATTTGCCTGAATGCCTCCTTCTCCTGTTCCAAAATCTCTTTCATTGGCGTCTGTTTTATTGTTGGCAGTCGGCGATTGTGATCAAAAATTAGGTTTTATGCCGAAATAGGTGGTCGTAGTATTCCCGTGGGTGAGAAGCAGATTCTCCTTCCTGTCGCGGGACACCTCGACTGCCGCAATATTTTCGGGAGTGGGTTCTATTCGGTTCTCGATCAAAAAACAACGGAGCAATGGCTCCAAAGCGGGTTCATATCCGCGCATATAGCTATAGGCATACCACCCGGCCGCCACATTGATCCGCGATACTATGTCAGGGCGATTGTCGTCCCAAGGCAGCAGGCCCCCGTAATTATGTTCCCAGAAATCGCCGTACAAATAGGAATAAATTCCGGTTTCATCTCTTTTTATTCCTCTTTTCAGATGTGCAAGAGCTGTCTCATAGTCACCTGAATTGATATGCCCTGTATGGACAACTGCGTATTTTTGATCGGCAGCTGCTTGCAAATGTTTGACAGCCAAAGGGTATTTTTGTTTGGCGGCAGCTTTCAAATAGCTTTGGGCCTCTTCGGAGTTTTCTACCGATTCATACAACATCCCCAACGTATATTGTGCCGGAGCATAACCACCATCAGCACTTTTCATCAACAGAGCGATCGCCTGCTCCCATCCGTTATCTTCTTTGTCGCCGACGCGTTCCCGGTAGCATTCGTAATATTCGTAAGCGGCTTCGACATATTTGCTCGCACGGAGAAAACACTGTTCTGCACGCTCCGGATCGCGGGGCAATCCTCCGCGTCCCTCTTTGTAGAATAGACCGAGGTAATAATCGCCCAAAACATTCCCATGCTCTGCTGCCCGTTTATACCACATTACTGCTTGTGGCTCATCGAGATGGTCTTCACAGAAATTGCCCACGGTAACTTCGGCTTCGGGGTGTCCTTGTTCTGCCGCTTTGCGAGCCCAGTCGATTCCGTCATACGGTGTTCTGCATTCGGGGTTCTCCCAATAATACTGCGCCAGTTCCCATTGCGCTTCTGCCTCTCCGTTCTCGGCGCGTTGTTGTAATATTTCAAATTGCTGGTCCATATTTACCTAATATATATTGTTATCTGCAAGCTGTCAGATTAGATTGGCTTCTATTTCGGCCTCTATCAAGTATGGCCAAGAGAATGAAATTTTTTTCAAGCCGATTTTTCTCAAAACCAGAATAAATCCACCTCTTTTTCGGTATTTTTCGATTTCGTTTTTGCTTTGTTTAACTCCGTATCCGCGACGATAATATACAGCAAGTTTACGACAACTTCCCAAATGCCCCTGCTCGGCCGCTAGAAGATACCATTGGGCGGCTTTGGTATAGTCTTGTGCAACTCCGCATCCTCTTTCATAACAAAGAGCCAATTGATATTGCCCTTCGGTACAGCCTTGTTCTGCAGCCTTGCGATACCACTTTACTGCTTCGGTTTTGTCGCAGTTAAGATGTCTTAATCCATGTTGATAATCGTAGGCCAGCTGCATCTGTATTTTGACATATCCGTATTCTGCAAGCGAAATATATTGTTCGACAGGCCGCCGTCGGTCATCACGATTTGACAATGGCTGCCCCTCTAGGTCAGGCAAGCCCATCATCATTAACATATAATTTACTTTCGGTACTATCTCGTATCCGTATGCTGTGAACCTACGAATACGCAGAAAATGGCCGATAATCTGGTAGAATGTTTCTGGGATAACTTCAAGCCGAATACTACACGAATCTATGAATGATACATCAAGCCGATGCCGTTTCCTTTTAATTATTCGTTCTAATGTTTTCCGAAGCCGTGTTTGCTGTGCGGGTGTATGAGGATTTTCAGTTTCAATCGTCCAGCGAGAAATTACTCCGCAGATATCTGTTCGTTCTTTTTCCCGGCAAACGATTTCGCAATCCTTGCATATCGCATCGAGTTTCGAATCGACCAAACGGATCATTTCTTCGAATCCCGTCCATTCCCTCTTTATCCAATTTGGACGTGGGTCATAGCACATCATCTATAATTCATCCTAATTTTGCCTGCGCCTCCTCATCGCCCAATTCAGCGGCACGGCGATAATATGAATTGGCCCGCTCCGGGTCGACTGCGACACCTAACAAGCCCTGCTCGTAGCATTCGCCCAATTGAAACAGTGCGCCGGGATGGTCTGCCTGCGCCGCCTTGTGATACCATTTGACAGCTTCGACCGCATTCGGAGCCAAGCCGCAATATCCGTTTTCGTGCAATACCCCCAGCAGAAACTGTATCGCGCCGGGAGTTTCGAGATTGATCAGTTGGTTCCCTTCTTCGTCCTTAAGTTCTTTGCTCTCTTCTTTGGCGGCGTGGAATCCCTGCTCCGCTGATCGAAGCAACCAGTAGAGTCCCAAGTCATTATTATTGGGATTCACCCGCCAATTGAGATAAACCATGTATTGTGCTTGAGCATGTCCTAACTCTGCGGAACGAAGCAGCCATCTGCTTGCTTCGTTCTCATCCTTCTTCACGTCTTCGCCGTTATGATAGTAAATATGAAGATTGTATGCTGCTGTACTGTCCCCATGTTCCGCAGCCTGTTTCCACCACTTTACGACGGAAGCATAATCCGGGGCTTCCGGCGCGTTGTCGAGGTAATAATAACCCAAATTCCCCATAGCATGACAGTCTCCTGCTTCCGCTGCTTTCTCCCACCAAGCGACAGCCTGCTCGAAATCTTGTGCGACTCCTTCCCCATCGTAATACATACATCCGAGTTCCCGTTGTGCCGGAGCGTTCCCTTGTTCCGCTGCTTTGCGGAACCATTTCGCTGCTGTTTTATAATTTCGAAATCTCTTTTCTCCATTCGCATATTCCCATCCGAGCAGAAACTGCGCTTTGGCATCATCCTGTTCGGCTTGTTTTTTCAAGTGCTGCATATAAATGGGTTCTCTATGTTTTTGCGATTGAACTGGCAATTCGCCGGAATCGGATTTAGTCAACTGCTCCTGCGCCCATGCATCTCCTTCTTTAGCGCGAAGTTTCAATATTTCGAGTTGTCTATCCATCAGTTTTATACACATTTTGCTTTGCCTTAGTTGTTTATCCATAAAGCACAAATAAAACCGCATCGGTTGACGAAGATGCTCGACAGTCCGATGCGGCTTTCTAAATTATCCGATTTTTACCACATCGAGATAACCTGAGTGACAGGCTCCAGCCCGTTTCAGATCAAGACCATAGATTCGCATAAATGCCATTGCGACATCGTTTCCTCCATTCGATGTTAACGGGTTATAACCCGTCGTCGGAATTTCGACGCTCATTCCTTTCTCAATGCGAATACCGCCCACATTGGCGCTTCGCTTTACTGTTACTCTAAAAAGTGCCATAAAATAATTTAAGTGTTAAGGGTGTTATGAAACGGATTTGTATATCAAAAATCCAATAAGAACTAAAATTAATACAATTAGGATTCCACCTAACAGTAAAATCCACTTCAATATCTTCAAAATAGCCGATAGTGCGGCATTAGATTTTGCAGTATAAACCTGCAATAGATTCAAGCCTGATATTCCTAAACCCAAAATATCATCAGCCCATCCAGCAAGTGGGATAAAATCCGGAATAATATCTATGGGGGATACACTATATAAAACAGCAAGAATCATCCAAAACCAAGCCCAATGTGTATTTGATGAGTTTGATTGTTGTTCCAAATTGCTATTTCCCATACTGTTTTATCGTTTTGCAGCGTAATTCATCTGCCCGTTCAGATGAAATATCTAAATTTATTGCAAGCCTAGCTAATAAGCATAAATCTTTTTCAGTCAATTCGCCATCCGTAAGGCTTTCTTTTACGGCAGAACAATATTCTATCTCTTCTTCAGTCTGGGCAATGTTGGATGCTGTTGTTTCCAATTCTTTTGCGCGTTTTTCACTAATACCGTATTTCAGTCGAATTCGTTCCAACATTCGTCGTTCTTTTTCGTCAATTTTTCCATCATCCTCAAGACAAAACTGCAATTCTTCCAAATAGCGCTGCTCATTTTCAGGCAAGTCTTGATTTATTGCGATTGTAGCTTTAACTTCGCATTGTTGTATATGTTGCTCACAGTACACCTCCTCTTTCTTTTTCTCGATGACAACTGTTGCAGACTCCGATGATTCAGGTGCTTTAGTCAAGGTATCCAACGGAGCAAACTCTACATCAAGACGCCAAGTGATCGATTCTTCTGAACTAAACATCTTCTTTAAATCGTAATTTGCAGACATATTAGCCGCTGTCAAAAAATTGGTGAAATCAGCCTTTAAGGCAATTTCCATTCTTTCATCTAATCGATTAAGTTCATTATTAGATACACAAAATGATGCAGACGTAAATTCGCCTTTCATTCGTTTATTAATCAAAGATTGCCATTCAGGTTCGGTTTTGAGCCATATTGAATCTTTTGGAACATATGGCATATGGGTTACTGTATTGTTTATAAATACAGTTTCATACCTATGAGCGAGTTCTTCGTAAGACTTCCTTTCATTCACATATTCGCCACCAACCCCTACGTTATTACTTTGATAGCTACCTTTCACATCGGCCTTGAAAGATTCTTCTCTTTCTTTTTGGGTAAGATATTTTCTATCATGTATTATTTCTATTCTACTCGCTCCTAGAGCCATTAATATTTCTCGTAACTCTCTCAGTTTAGATTCAAATAGTTCTATTTCTGTCTTTTTATTGGCGTATGGGATATAATAATTTGCAATATGAGGATGTTGTATATAGAGACTACCCTCCATCGGAGTAATTGAGAATTTTATACATTCTGGATAATTCTTACGTGGAAGTACATAAAAAAGTTCTGATTGGAGGTACGTAAATTTACTATCTATTACTATTATTTTTCGATTCTTTGATGGAATATCTCTAAAATTATTTATGTATTGGCCGATTGCCTTTTGCTTATTACTGGCTATTTTTTGTGCATATCCCATAACTTCTATACGAGATGCTAACTGCACGGCCTTATAATAATTACCTTGCGAATATTCTTTTTTAAATTCTTCGAAGATTTCTAAAACAAACGACCGTTTAATTTTATTACTTATATTTTGCAACCAATCAATAACACCTTGAATTATACTCGATTTGCGTTCTATACCCATCATTATTGGCCAAAATTCATACTCATTTCCATAGATGTCGGTTATCAGTATGATTTCGGTAAATCCTCCATTACGTCTCGTTGAATGTATTGATTTAATCGAAGTCCACGATATACATGATTTAACATCAGGGTCCCTTTCATAGCTACAATAAATTCCTTTGTCAGTTATTGCAAAAAAAGCATATCTTTTATCAAACCCCGAAAAGTAGGAACCTTCATTAGATATGGCAAGATAGTAGATGATTTCTCCATCACACTTCAAGACATTACACGCTCGGTTATTTAGAGATGATTCTATGTTGGGATATGTATGTACGCCCTCTTCTTTGTTTCTAGTAAGAAATTTCAGCGTTTTATCGATAGGAGCTCCAGTATCAAAGAAATCACCAATTGATATTTTTTTTGTAGCCGGCAGGTTGGCTACAGCCTCTATTAAAATTTCATGAATTGCCATATTTCTACGTTTTAAGATATAATCCCAATCATTAGCGTCCCGTTAAAATGGGACGAGTTAAACAATTAATCAAAAAGCCCCGGAATCAGGGGATCATTTAGATC
>OOAG01000618.1_pt1 | contig 31006 bp, 30 predicted proteins | sample 1671461 | NCBI WGS metagenome assembly OOAG01 (sample SAMN06348159, study PRJEB24527) | human gut metagenome | biome: human gut; feature: ankylosing spondylitis patient; material: feces | host: Homo sapiens | place: China | collected 2015-10 | reverse complement strand
ACAGCCGGTTCGAGAAGCTGGAACATGCGCTCTCGCGCAAAAGCCACACGACGGTGCTCGAAGTCGATCTGGATGCCATGACCCACAACCTGAACTATTTCCGGTCGCATTTGCGGCCGGGCGTGCGGCTCGTGGCGATGGTCAAGGCCGCGAGCTACGGAGCCGGCGATTTCGAGGTTGCGCAGCTGTTGCAGCATCAGGGCGTCGACTATCTGGCCGTGGCGTTCGCCGACGAGGGTGTGTTGTTGCGCGAGCGGGGCATCACGATGCCCGTCGTGGTACTCAACGCCGATGCCGACAGTTTCGACGCGATGGCGGCCAACCGGCTCGAACCGGAGATTTACAGCCTGCGGTCGCTCCATGAGTTCGCTGCGGCGGTCGAACGTTACGGCGAACAGCGTTATCCGATCCACGTCAAGCTCGATACGGGAATGCATCGTCTGGGCTTCGTGGAGGAGGAGTTGCCTGCGCTGCTCGATGCGCTCGCCCGTTGCGGGCGGACGGTGCGTGTGGCGAGCGTCTTCGCGCACCTCTGTACGTCGGACGATCCCGCGCAGGACGATTTCACGCGGTTGCAGATCGCGCGTTTCGACCGCATGAGCAGCCGCACCGCGATCGAGCGTTTTCCCGAAGCGCAGTACGACATGTGCCGGCTGGGGCTGGGGCTTTACGGCTTCGGATTCGAGCACAACGCGGCGCTGCGTCCCGTCTCGACGCTGCGCACCCGCATCGTGCAGATCAAGCGGCTGGCTCCGACGGAGACGGTGGGCTACGGCCGTGCGGGGGTGTTGTCGCGGCCGACGGTGACGGCCACCGTGCCGATCGGCTATGCCGACGGACTGGATCGCCATCTGGGTTGCGGTGCCTGGTCGATGCGTGTGAAGGGCCGGCCGGCGCCGATCGTGGGGCGCGTCTGCATGGACAGCTGCATGATCGACGTCACCGACATCGACGGGGTCGCCGAGGGTGACGAAGCGGCGGGCAATACGCCCGAGGCGATGGCCGAGGTGCTCGGCACGATTCCCTATGAAATACTCACGTCGGTCGCAGGCCGCGTGAAACGGATTTATCTCAAAGAATAGTCGTCTGTCATGCCCGGAACGCTCTACCTGATTCCCTGTCCGATCGCCGAAGAGGGCGACGTGTGGGACGTGCTGCCTGCCGCCAACCGTGCGGTGATGGCCTCGCTGGATTACTTCATCGTCGAAAATACCCGTTCGGCGCGGCGTTTTCTGTCGAAGGCGAAGTTGGGAAGGCCGATCGAGGAGTTGGAGTTCAGGGAGCTGAACGAGCATACGGTCGCAGGCCGCGAGGTGGAGGAGCTGGTGGCGCCGATTGCGGCGGGCCGTTCGGCAGGCGTCATCTCGGAGGCGGGCGTGCCGGGCGTGGCCGATCCGGGGGCGCTGGTGGTGGCGTTGTGCCACCGGCGCGGCATCCGCGTCGTGCCGCTGGTGGGCCCTTCGTCGATTCTGCTGGCGATGATGGCTTCGGGACTCAACGGGCAGTCGTTCGCCTTCAACGGCTACCTGCCCGTCAAACCCGACGAACGGGCACGGGCGATCCGCGCTTTCGAGCGGCGCGCCCGCGAGGGACAGGCGCAGCTCTTCATCGAGACGCCTTACCGCAACGTGAAGCTGGCCGAACAACTCTTGCAGCTCTGCGCGCCGCAGACGATGCTGACCGTCGCCTGCGACCTTACCGCACCGGGGGAGACGATCCTCACGCGCAGCGTCGCCGACTGGCGGCGGTCGCGGCTGCCGGAGCTGAACAGGCGTCCGGCGATCTTCATTCTGGGGTAGCCGGCGCTTGGTATACAATTTGCGCGATAGAGAAGAACCGAAATACAAAACAAAGAGATATGAAAAAGGAAGAGGTTTACAATGAGGCGATTGGCGGTGACGAGGGTTTTGCTCCGGGCGAAGGATACCCTTCGTGCGACGGCCAGCCGTGCGCCAATGTGTCAGGCGACGACGGCGTGGCTACTGACACAATGACAGACGCGACGCCGACGGGCGACGAGGGACCGTCGGACGGTGCCGCTTCGGGCGAGGCCGGCGAAGAGTCGGGTGTCGAAGCGGGCGGCAGCGAGCAGCTGGCGCCCGAATTGGAGCGTCGGATCGCCGAATGGCAGGACAAATACCTGCGTCTGGTGGCCGAGTTCGACAACTACCGCAAGCGGACGCTCAAGGAAAAGATGGATTTGGTCGCCTCCGGCGGCGAGGATGTGATCAAGTCGCTGCTCGGCGTGATGGACGACATCGACCGCGCGCTGGTGGCGATGAGCCAGACCGACGACATCGAGTCGGTCCGCAAGGGGATCGAGTTGATCCACCAAAAGCTGCTCGATACGCTCCATGCCAAGGGCGTGCAGGAGATCGAGGCGATCGGCAGCGAGCTCGACACCGATCTGCACGAGGCGGTAGCCAAGCTCCCTGTCGAGGATGACAAAAAAGGAAAGATCATCGATGTCGTGCAAAAGGGCTACAAGTTGAAAGACAAGGTAGTCCGTTACGCGAAAGTCGTTGTAGGAGAATAATTCGGATATGGCAACCAAGAGAGACTACTATGAAGTGCTCGGCGTGCAGCGCGGGGCCAGTGCCGACGAGATCAAGAAGGCCTACCGGAAAAAGGCCAAGCAGTACCACCCGGATCTGAACCCCGGCGACAAGACCGCCGAGGCCAAATTCAAGGAGGCCAATGAGGCCTACGAGGTATTGTCCGACAAGGATAAGCGCGCCCGCTACGACCAGTTCGGCCATGCGGGTGTGGATCCCAATTTCGGCGCGGGCGGACCCGGGGGCGGCTTTGGCGGCTTCGGCGGGTTTGACATGGGCGACATCGACCTGGGCGATATCTTCGGCTCTTTCTTCGGGGGCGGCTTCGGCGGCGGCTCCAGCCGTGCGCGCAGCGGCCCCATGAAGGGCGACACCCTGCGGGCGTCGGTTACCATCAGCTTTGAGGAGGCGGCCTTCGGCTGTGAGAAGGAGATCACCCTCAACCGAACCGAACCCTGCGACGACTGCCACGGTACCGGCTGCGCGCCGGGCACCACAGCGGAGGTCTGCCCCGACTGCCACGGCAGCGGCCAGATCCGTATCCAGCGGGGCGGCGGGGCCTTTACCTTCGCCACCACCACCACCTGCCCCAAGTGCGGCGGCAAGGGCAAGATCATCCATCAGCCCTGCAAGAGCTGCGGCGGCGCGGGCAGCGTCCGCCGTCAGCGCAAGCTCACCGTCTCCATCCCCGCCGGCATCGACAACGGCCAGGCGGTCTCCCTCCGGGGGCAGGGCGGCGCGGGCAAAAACGGCGGCCCGGCGGGCGATCTGCTCATCAGCGTCACCGTCCGCCCCCACGAATTCTTCAAGCGGGACGGCACGTCGGTCTATCTGGAGCACCCCGTCACCTTTCTCCAGGCCACACTGGGCGCGGAGCTGGAGATTCCCACCATCGACGGCAAGGTGAAGTGGAGCCTGCCGGCGGGCACCCAGCCCGGCACCACCTTCCGCCTGCGGGGCAAGGGCATTCCCAGCGTCAACGGCCGGGGCCGGGGCGACCAGTACGTCACCGTGAACGTACAGGTGCCCACCGGCCTGACCCACGAACAGAAGGAGGCGCTGCGTGCCTATGGCGAAGCCATGGGCGAGCTTTCGCCCGGTCCCATGGAGGGCGTAAAATCTTTCTTTGACAAAAAGAAGAAAAAGAAATAAACTAGAGGACGGGCTAATGCCCGTCCTCTAGTCTTACACAGGAGGTGACCGCCCCCGTGGGCCCCATTCGTTATATTGTCATACTCTTTCCCGTCCTCACCCTGCTGGCGCTGCTGGGCTTCTTCTGCTGGTACTGGCGCACCCAGCGCTCTCCCCTGGCCCAGCAGCTCGCCCCCGCGCCGCAGCCGAAGCGCCGCTTCACCTTTGCCGGGCGGTGCCATCCCCTGGCGCGCCGGGATGCCATTCCCATCCTGCTCATCACCTGTATTTACGCCGTCACCGCCTTCGCCCACTTGGGCTCCCTCCAGGCGCCCCAGAGCGCCTGGGACTTCGGGGACGGGGAATCGGCCACCTTCTCCCTGCCGGAGAGCGTCCAGGTGTCCAGGCTGTGGTACTACCCCAACCTGGGCACCGGCAAATACCAGGTGGAGATCTCCGCCGACGGCACCCAGTGGCTCACCCTCTGGAGCCGGACGGAGACCGATGAAACGGGCAGTGAGGAGACCGTTTACTACTGGGCCGACCCGGAGGGCTACGGCGAGAGCTACGCCATGACCCAGAACTACAATCAGCTCTTCAAGTGGAATGAACTCACCTTCGAAAACCCCCAGTATATCCGATACCTGCGCATCACCGGCCAGGCCAATAAGGGCCTGCTGGAGCTGGGAGAGGTGGCCCTGTTCGATCTGGAGGGGAACCGGGTGAATCTGTCCGCCTCGGCCAGCCCCCTCTTCGACGAGCAGGAGACGGTACCCGAAAAGACCACCTATTACGACTCGGCCTACTTTGACGAGATCTACCACCCCCGCACCGCCTGGGAGCACATCCGGGGCATTGAACCTTATGAGATCTCCCACCCGCCCCTGGGCAAGCTGATCATGGGCGTCGGTATCCGCCTGTTCGGCATGACCCCCTTCGGCTGGCGGTTCATGGGCACCCTGTTCGGCGTGGGGATGCTCCCCCTGCTGTATGTGTTCCTCAAGAACCTGTTCGGCCGCACCTCCATCGCCACCTGCGGCACCGTGCTGCTGGCCGCCGACTTCATGCACCTGACCCAGACCCGGCTGGCCACCATCGACACCTACGCCTTCTTCTTCATCCTTCTGATGTATTATTTCATGTACCGCTACCTCACCCTCCCGGCGGGCGCCCCCTTCCGCAAATGCGCCCTGCCCCTGTTCCTGTCGGGGCTGTTCTGGGGCATCGGCGCGGCCTCCAAGTGGACGGTGATCTACGGCTGCACCGGGCTGGTGGTACTCTACTTCATCGGCCTGTACCAAAAGCTGCGGGACTGGCCGGCGGACGGGGAGACGGGGGCGCGGCAGCCCGGGCGGCTGAAGTGGGCCTTCCAGATTCTCGCCTTCTCGGTGCTGGTGTTCGCCCTGATCCCGGCGGCCATCTATACCCTGTCCTATCTCCCCTACGCCTGGGCGGAGGGAGACAGCAGCCTCACGGGCCTCGTCGGTGCCATGTGGGAAAACCAGAAGTATATGCTCTCCTACCACAGCGGCGTCACCGACACCCACCCCTACTCCTCCCGCTGGTATCAGTGGCTCTTTGACATCCGGCCCATCCTCTACTATATGGACAACTCGGTGCCGGGGTACACCACCCGCTTCGCCGCCTTTGTCAACCCGGTGGTGTGCTGGGGCGGCCTGCTGGCCGTCCTCGCCTGCGCCGTGCAGGCGGTGCGGCGGCGGTGCGCCAGGGCCCTGTTCATCGTCATCGGCTACCTGGCCCAGCTGGTGCCCTGGTTCTTCATCGGCCGCATCACCTTCGCCTATCACTACTTCCCCTCGGTGCTGTTTCTCATTCTGGCCCTGTGCTATGTGTTTTACAGCCTGTCCGAGCAGGAGGAGCTCATCGCCTGGAAGCCCGCCATGTACGCCGTCACGGCGGGGGCCGCGGCCCTCTACGCCCTGTTCTATCCCGTGCTGGTGGGCATCCAGATCCCCTCCTGGTATGGGACCTGCCTGCTGCGGTGGCTCCCCTCCTGGCCCTTCTAATCCCCCGCCCAGCGGCACTTGTGAGGTAATTTGTATGTATCTGTCCGACTATCACACCCACAGCCGGCTCTCCTTTGATGCCCACGCCCCCCTGTCCGAGCTGGCGGAGGCGGCGGCAGACGCGGGCCTGGACGAGCTGTGCGTCACCGACCACTTCGACTTCCTCGACGAAAATGGGGTTCCGGCGGAGGGCTACGACTGGGCCCCCGCCGTGGCCCAGCATCAGCAGGCCCTCCCCGCCGCCGGGGAGCGTCTCACCCTCAAGCTGGGCCTGGAGCTGGGCATGCCCCATCTGAATCCGGCCGCCGCTGCGGCCATCTGTGCCCGCCCGGAGGCCGACTTCATCCTGGGCTCGGTCCACAACCTCTCGCCGGAAAGGGGCGGCACCGACCTGTTCTTCCTGGATTTCTCCACCGTCCAGGCCTGCTATGATGCCCTGGACGACTACTTTGCCTCCCTGGCTCTGCTGGCCGCCACAGATTTTTACGACGTGCTAGCCCACCTCATCTACCCCCTGCGCTATATGCAGGCCCCCGTCACCCTAAACCGCTACCAGGACGCCATCCGGGCCATCCTGCGCACGGCGGTGGAAAAGGGCAGGGGCATGGAGGTCAACACCTGCCGGGGGCGCACCCTGGAGGAGTGGCGGCCCATCCTGGCCCTCTACCGGGACTGCGGCGGCGAGATCGTCACCGTCGGCTCTGACGCCCACACCCCGGCGGACGTGGGCAAGGGCGTCCGGGCGGCCTGCGCGCTGCTGCGGGAGTGCGGCTTCCGCCGCGTCTGCACCTATGAAAAGCACCAGCCCGTGTTCCACACACTCGGATAAGGAGGAAATATATATGATCGCATTGGGTTCCGACCACGGAGGGCTCGCCCTCAAGCGCCACGTCATGGAGTACCTGGACGCCCGCGGCCTGGAGTATCAGGACTTCGGCTGCTACACCGCAGAGAGCTGCGACTACCCCGACTTCGGCCGGGCGGCCGCGGAGGCAGTGGCCTCCGGCGCGTGCGACCGGGGTATCGTTATCTGCACCACGGGCATCGGCATCTCCATCGCCGCCAACAAGGTGAAGGGCATCCGCTGTGCCCTGTGCAGCGAGCCTCTCTCCGCCGAGATGACCCGGCGGCACAACGACGCCAACATGCTGGCCATGGGCGGCGGACTGATCGGGAACAATATGGCCGACCGCATCGTGGACGCCTTCCTCAACACCCCGTTTGAGGGCGGCCGCCACCAGCGGCGGGTGGACAAAATCGAAGGCTGAACGCAGAACGGCCCCCAGAACCCAAATGGTTCCGGGGGCCGCTTTGGTTTTGGCTCAGAGCGTCTGGAACACGGCCTCCGCCGCGGCCAGGGTGGCGTCCAGCTCCGCCTGGGTATGGGCCTCGGAAATGAACATGGCCTCGAACTGGGCGGGGGCCAGGGCCACGCCCCGCTCCAGCATCCCCTGGAAGTAGCGGGCGTACTTGGCCACGTCGCTGCCCTTGGCGTCGGTGCAGGTGGTCACCGCCGTGGGGGTGAAGAAGGGGGCCAGCAGGGAACCGAGCTGGTTGATGACCACCGGCGCGCCGGTGCGCTTCACCAGCTGCCGCAGACCCTCCGCCAGAGCCGCGCCCTTGGCGTTGATGTGCTCGTATACCTCGGGATGCTCCCGCAGGTAGGTGAGCTGGGCCAGGCCGGCGGCCATGGCCACCGGGTTGCCGCTGAGTGTGCCCGCCTGGTACACCGGGCCGCAGGGGGCCACCTGCTCCAGCAGCGCGCGGCTGCCGCAGTAGGCGCCCACCGGCATGCCGCCGCCGATGATCTTGCCGAAGGTGACCAGATCGGCCCGCACGCCGAAGTACGCCTGGGCGCCGCCGGGGGCCAGGCGGAAGCCGGTGATCACCTCGTCGAAGATCAGCAGGGCGCCGTGCTTGTCGCACAGGGCCCGCAGGCCCTCCAGGAAGCCGGGGGCGGGGCCCACCACGCCCATGTTGGCGGCCACCGGCTCCACGATCACCGCCGCCACCTGGCCGGGGTTCTGCTCCAGCAGGGCCTCCACGCTGGCCAGATCGTTGAACTGGGCGGTGAGGGTGTCCCTGGCCGCCCCCACCGGCACGCCGGCGCTGCTGGGGTGGCCCCCCGCCAGAGCGGAGGAGCCGGCGTTGACCAGCATACAGTCGGAGTGGCCGTGGTAGCAGCCCTCGAACTTGATGAGCTTGTCCCGGCCGGTGGCCCCCCGGGCCAGCCGGAGGGCGGACATGACCGCCTCTGTGCCGGAATTCACCATGCGCACCATCTCAATGTTGGGCACCATGCCGATCATCAACTCGGCAATCTCCACCTCCCGGCGGGTGGGGGCGCCGAAGGAGAGGCCGTCCTTTACCGCCCGCTCCACCGCCTCCCGGATCACCGGGTGGTTGTGGCCCAGGATCATGGGGCCCCAGGAGCAGACGTAGTCGATGTACCGCTTCCCGTCCTCGTCGTAGATATAGGCCCCGTCGGCCCGCGTGATGAAGCGGGGGGCCATGCCCACGGCCCGGTAGGCCCGCACTGGGGAGTTGACCCCGCCGGGGAGCACCCGCTTGGCCCGCTCAAAGAGCTGTTCCGAGATATCCATCAGCCGATGTCCCCCTTCTGTATGGCCTGGGCCAGCTCCTTGGCGTAGTAGGTGATGAGCATATTGGCCCCGGCCCGGAACACGGACAGGGCGCTCTCGCACATGATGCGGTACTCGTCCACCAGCCCTGCCGCCCCGGCTGCCTTGATCATGGCGTACTCGCCGGAGACGGAGTAGGCGCACATGGGCAGATCAAAGGCGTCGGAGCACTCGCGGATCACGTCCAGATAGCTCAGGGCGGGCTTGACCATGAGGATATCCGCCCCTTCCGCCTCGTCCAGGGCGCACTCCTTGAGGGCCTCCTTGCGGTTGTGGGGGTCCATCTGGTACCCCTTCCGGTCGCCGAAGGAGGGGGCGGAGCCGGCCGCCGCCCGGAAGGGGCCGTAGAACGCGGAGGCGTACTTGGCGGAGTAGGCCATGATGGGGGTGGTCTCATAGCCGTGCTCGTCCAGGACGGCCCGGATGGCGGCCACCCGGCCGTCCATCATGTCGGAGGGGGCCACCATGTCCGCCCCCGCCTCCACATGGGACAGGGCGGTCTTGGCCAGCACCTCCAAGGTCTTGTCGTTGTCCACCTCGCGGCCGCAGAGGATGCCGCAGTGGCCGTGGTCGGTATACTCGCACATGCACACGTCGGTGATGACATAGAAATCCGGGTATTTGGCCTTGATGGCCCGGATGGCCTCCTGCACCACGCCGTGCTTTGCCCAGGCGGAGGAGCCCACGGCGTCCTTCTCACGGGGCAGGCCGAAGAGGATGCAGTGGGTCACCCCGGCGGCCAGGCAGTCGGACACCGCCTCGCACACCGCGTCCAGGCCGTAGTGGAACTGGCCGGGCAGGGCCTCGATGGGCCGCTTGCCGCTGAGGATCTCGTCCACGAAGATGGGGTAGATCAGGCTGTCGGGGGACAGGCGGGTCTCCCGGCACAGGCGGCGCACCGCGTCGCTTCCCCGCAGGCGGCGGGGACGTTGAATGAGTTCCATATATGTGCTTCCTTTCTCAATCCCGCAGGGCGGTAATCAATTCCACCAGGGCGTCCATGGTGGCCTCCCGGGCCACCGCCGCGGGGATGCCGTGCTTCCGGGCCTCGGCGGCGGTCTGCGCCCCGATGCAGGCCCCCACCATGCGGGAGAAGTCCGCGTCCTCCCCCACGGAGGCGACAAACCCCTTGACCGTGGAGGCGCTGGTGAAGGTGACGATCCCCGCCGCGCCGGACTCCACCGCCGCCCGCAGCTCGTCGGAGCGGGGGTTCTCGTACACGGTGCGGTAGCAGGCCACGTCGTCATACCCAATGTTACGCCCCTTCAGGGCCTCTGTCAAGGCGGGGGAGCCCTCCTCCGCCCGGAGAATGAGCACCCGGCCCCGGGCGGGCAGGCCAGCCCCCAGGTGGGCCGCGTCGTAGACCTCGGGTATATAGTCGGCCCGCAGGCCGTGGCCGGCCAGGGCCTTGGCGGTGCCGGGGCCGATGGCGGCCAGCTTCAGGCCGCCCAGGGCGCGGGCGTCCAGGCCCTTCCCGTCCAGGCAGGCCCACACCGCGTCCACTCCGGCGGGGCTGGTGAGGGCCAGCCACTCATAGCCGGACAGCCGCTCCAGCGCCCCGTCCGCAGCGGGGCAGGGGGTGATGGGCACGGTGGCGATGCAGGGGTACTCCCACACGTCGGCCCCCAGCGCCCGCAGGCGGGCCGACAGGGTGCCGGCCCGCTCCCGGGGCCGGGTGACCACCACGCGCTTCCCCTTGAGGGGGAGGTGGTCGAACCAGTCGAACTGGTCGGCCAGGGCGCACACGTCCCCCACCACAATGACGGCGGGGCTCTGGACAGTGGCCGCTTCCGCCGCCCGGGGCAGCTCCGCCAGGGTGGCGCTCACCCGCCGCTGGGCGGGGGTGGTGCCCCGCTCCACCACGGCGGCGGGGGTGTCCGGAGCCATGCCCGCGTCCAGCAGCCCGGCGCAGATGGTGGGCAGGGCGGACACGCCCATGAGGAAGACCAGGGTGCCCCCGGTGCGCACCAGGGCCTCGAAGTCGATGGCCAGCTCCTTCCCCGCCCGCTGGTGGCCGGTGACGATGTGCAGGGAGGAGCAGCAGTCCCGGTGGGTCACCGGGATGCCGCCATAGGCCGGGGCCGCGATGGCGGAGGTGATGCCGGGCACCTCCTCGAAGGGGATGCGGTGCTCCGCCAGCAGCTCCAGCTCCTCCCCTCCCCGACCGAACAGGAAGGGGTCGCCCCCCTTGAGGCGCACCACGTTGTGGCCCTGCTGGGCCTGCTCCAGCAGAATCCGGTTGATCTGCTCCTGGGGCACGGGGTGGCGGGACGCCTCTTTGCCCACGTTGATCTTCACCGCCCCCTCGGGCATAAGGGCCAGAATGGCGGGGCTGACCAGGCGGTCGTACACCACCACATCGGCCCTCTCCAGGGCCTCCAGCCCCTTGCGGGTCAGCAGGCCGGGGTCGCCGGGGCCGGCGCCCACCAGTGTCACTTTTCCAGGCATGTTCCGCCCTCCTTCAGCCTGCGGGCCAGCGCCTCACCCAGGGCCTCCCCCTGGGCGCGGGGGCCGCTGAGCCGCCCCCGCCGCACTTCGCCCGCGTCGGTTACATACAGTCCGTCTATGGTCACGGTATCGCCCTCCAGCCGGGCGTGGGCCGCAATGGGGGCGGAGCAGCCCCCGTCCAGGGCGCGGACAAAGGCACGCTCGGCCCGGGCGCAATCGGTTCCGTCGGCGTCCAGTACGCCGTCCAGGCAGGACAGCTCCTCCCCCGCCCGGGTCTGGAGGGCCAAAATGCCCTGACCCGCCGCGGGGAGCAGCTCCTCCACCGTGAAGTACCGGGTGATGCGCTCCTCCAGCCCCAGCCGCTTGAGGCCGGCGGCGGCCAGCACCAAGGCGGAGAACTGCCCCTCGTCCAGCTTGCGCAGGCGGGTGAGCACGTTGCCCCGCACCGGGGCCACCGCCACGCCGGGAAACAGCGCCCGCAGCTGCACCGCCCGCCGGGCGGAGGCGCAGCCGATGGGCCTGGAGGGGTCCAGCTCCTCCGCCCCCTGGGGCAGCACCAGCACGTCCCGGGGGTCCTCCCGGCGGGAGAAGCCCGCCAGGGGGATGCGGGGGTCCTCCTCCATGGGGAGATCCTTGCAGCTGTGGACGGTCAGATCCACCCGGCCATCCAGCAGGGCGGCGTCCAGCTCCTTGACAAAGAGGCCCTTGCCTCCCACCTTGTCCAGAGTGCGGTCCAGTATCTTGTCGCCGGTGGTCTTCATGGTCACCAGCTCCAGCCCCACCTCCGGGTGGGCGGCGCGGATGGCGTCCATCACCAGCTCAGACTGCACCACCGCCAGCCGGCTCTCCCGGCTGCCGACACGTATGGTCTTCATTCCAATCCCTCCAATGCGCTGCGGATGGCCCGGGCCGCCCGGGCGGTGCGGGCGTGGTCGTCGCCCCGGCCGATGACCCCGGCCACCAGATTCTCGCCGGTACAGACGGCGGGGAAAAAGAAGGTGCACTCCTCCGGGCAGTCGGCCACGCTGACCGGAATCCCCAGCGCGCGGGCCTCCTCCCCCACCGCCCGGTTGACGGCGCGGTCGTCAGTGGCGGCCACTGCCAGGGCCGCCCCGGCCAGATCGCCGGGGGCATAGGGCCGCCCCTCCCACTGTATGCCCTGGGGCGGGGTCTTACAGCGGGGGGCGATCACCGTCACCTCCGCGCCGAAGCGGGAGAGCACCTCCGCCCGGCGGCAGGCGACGGCCCCGCCGCCCACGACCACCGCCTTCTCCCCCGCCAGATTGACGAACAGCGGGAAGCGGAGGGGCCGCTGCTCGGGCAGGGGCCACCTGGGTTTGGCGGCGGTATGTACCTCGATCTTGCGGGCGCAGCGCTCCAGCTCCTCCGGCGTCAGGTTCTCCTTGAGCGCGCCGGAGAGGAGGTCCACCGCCCGCCCCACGGCCAGCTCCACCAGGCCCCTGGCCTCCGGGCCGTCCAGATCGGTGGACAGTACCCGGGCGGCCACCGCCTGCTTCACCCGCTCCAGGCCGGGCAGGCAGGAGCGGTAGTTCTCCCACTGGGCCATCTGCTCCAGGTGCCGCTCCACGATCTCCGCGGCGGCGGCGGGCACCTCCCGCCGTGTGTCCACCCCTAGGGAGTCCACGTTGTAGAGGGTCACGCCGGGCAGCTCCCCCACGGCGGGCTCGATGTCCCGGGGGATGGCCAGGTCGGCCAGCAGGCGGGGGTGGTCCTCCACCGCCGCCAGCTCCCGGGCGGAGATAGTGTAGTGGGGGCTGGTGGTGGCGGAGAGGAGCAGGTCCACCCCCTTCATGGCGGCGTAGCGCTCCTCATAGGGGGCCACGGCGCACCCGGCGGGCACCACGGTCTCCCCGTGGCGGTAGGTGCGCAGGGTGACGGTGACGGCGCACCCCAGCCGGTGGAGCAGAGCGGCGGACAGGCGGCCCATCTCCCCGTTGCCGATGACCAGGGCCCGCTTGCCCTCCAGGCCCCCTGCGTCCCGCGCCAGCCGCTCCACCGCGCTCTGGGCCGCGGAGCGGGGCACTCCGGTGAGGGGCACCTTGGTCTTGATCTCCTTGCCTGCGGCGGCGGCGTTGCGGAACAGGATCTCCAGCACCCCGTCCGCCGTGCCGGCCTCCCGGGCGGCGGCCGCCGCCCCCTTCACCTGGGTGAGGATCTGATCCTCCCCCCAGATCTGGGAGCGCAGGCCGCCGGCCACCTCCATCAGGTGCCGGGCAGCCTCCTCCCCCGTGCGGGTGACGAAGGCCCCGGCGAAGGGGGCGTAGGGCAGCCCCGCCGCCGCGCACAGGAGCGCCCCCGGCTCCGGCTCCGCCCCGGAGGCGCAGGAGAGGTAGAGCTCCGTGCGGTTGCAGGTGGACAGGAGCACGCAGCCCTCCACCCCCTCCGCCGCCCGGAGCAGCCGGTCCAGCTCCACCACCCGGCTCCGGGTGAAGGAGAGGGCTTCCCGCAGACCGATGGGGGCCTTCCGCCAGTCCAGGCCGGTCATACGGATGTTCAAGCCTCTTCCCCCTTCTTCACCAGCACCACGGAGAAGTAGCCGCTGCCATCGGTCAGCTCGGCGAAGCGGGGGTAGACCGCCTCCCCCTCCATGCCGCAGTTGGCCACCATGGACGCCCGCTCCAGCAGGCCCTTCTCCGCCAGCTTCTCCTTCAGCGCGCCGATCTCCCGGCCCGCCTTCATGAACACCAGGTTGGCGTCCACGTCCAGGCAGTCGTCCACGTCCTTGTGGGAGGCGGGGACAATGAGCAGCCGCTCCGACTTCTCGCACAGGGCGGCACCCAGCCGGGCCGCCACCGCGCAGAAGGAGGGCACGCCGGGGATGATCTCCGCTTCATACCCCCGGGCCGTCACCTTGCGGTGGAGGTAGAGGTAGGTGGAGTAGACGGTGGGATCGCCCAGGGTGAGGAAGGCCACGTCCTTCCCCCCGTCCAACAGGGCGCACACCCGGTCGGCGTTGGCCTCATAGGCCGCGTCCAGGGCGGCCTCGTCCCGCACCATGGGGGCGTCGCAGAGGAGAATCTCCTTCCCCTCGGCCAGCTCGCCGGCGATGGTCAGCGCGGTCTTCTCCCCGCTGCCCTTGTCGGGCACCGCCAGCACCGCCGCCTGGGCGATGATCCGCTGGGCCTTGCGGGTGATCAGTTCCGGATCGCCGGGGCCCACTCCGACGCCGTACAGAATGCCTCGTTTCACAATAACTCCTCCTGTTTCAACAATCGCAGCAGCTCCCGCCGGGCCGCCCCAATGGTGCCCACCGGGGCCACGTCCAGGCCGTCCTGGTCGCGGAGAATCGCCATCAGGTGGGCGATGCGGGGCAGGCGCAGGTGGTTGGCCCGCAGCAGCTCCGCCTGGGCAAACAGCTCCTCCGGCGTCCCCTGGGCCAGCACGCTTCCCCCGCCCAGCAGATAGGCGTAGTCGCAGCACAGGGGCACCACGTCCATGTCGTGGGTGGCCATGAGAATGGTCATGCCCAGGCCGTCCCGCAGGCTGGCCAGCAACTCCAGCAGAGCGCTCACCCCCTGGGGGTCCAGCCCGGCGGTGGGCTTGTCCCGCAGGTGGGACACTCCGGTGCGCTCCATGGCCGCCTCCACCCGGCGGCGCACCTCCGCCTCGGGCAGGCCCAGGTTGACCGCGCCGAAGGAGATGTCCCGGTACACGTCGGCGGAGAAGAGCTGGTCGTCCGGATCCTGGAACACGATGCCTACCCGGCGGCGCAGCTCGGTCAGGCCCTTCCGGTCCCGCTTCACCGGCGCGCCGTCCAGCAGGATCTCCCCGGCGGACGGCTGGAGCACGCCGTTGAGGTTCAGAAACAGGGTGGACTTGCCCGCCCCGTTGGCCCCCAGGATGCCCGTGATCCTTCCCCGTTCGGCCCGGAGGTTGATGCCCTTCAGCGCCGCCGTGCCGTCCTCATAGGTATAGTGCAGCTCTCTGGCCTCAATCGCGGCCTCTATCATCCCATCACGCTCCTCTCGAGATACCATGCCGCCAGCTGAACCGCCGCCACCGCCGCCGCCAGCGGGCAGAGCCACGCCCCCCGCGCATAGCCGCCGGACAGGGTGACCAGGCTTCCGCTGTAGCCGCGGGACTCCAGGGCGGTATACACCCGGTCCGCCTTCCGCCACGCCCGGAGAAACACCATGGAGGCCAGGGTGCCCAGGGAGGACAGGGAGCGGCGCAGCCCCTGATAGCCCAGCCGGGACTCCTGGGCCAGGCGGATGCGGGAGGCGGTCTCGGTCAGGACAAAGATAAAGCGGTAGATCAGCTCCATCAGCTCCACCAGCAGGTGGGGCACGTGCATCCGCTCCAGCGCCATGGTCACATCGGTCACCGGGGTGTTCAGCGCCAGGAAGTACATGGCTCCCACCGCCCCCAGTGCCTTGCAGAACAGCCGCCCGGCCCGGAGCAGCGCCGCCCCGTCAAAGCCCCACAGCCGCTCCCCCACCGGCACGGCCAGCAGCACCGGCGCGCCCTGGGGGTAGCTGTTGATCAGGATCGTCACGCATCCGACGGCCAGGAAGGCCATCGGGATGCACAGAAAGCGCAGGAAGACGCGGGGGCTGAGTCCGCCCAGGGCGGTAACCAGCCCCCACATCCCCAGCAGGGTGACCAGGCCGACCGTTACGCTGTCGCAGAGCAGGCAGAGCACCAGCGCCGAGCCGGTCAGAAGCAGCTTCGGCATGGGGGAGATTCGCCGCAGCCGCGATTGATAGGCGTAGCGGTCGGTTCCCATCAGCCCTGATCCCTCTTTTCCGGCTTTTTGGTGATGCGGCCCAGGACGAAGCCCACCACGCCCGCGCCGATGGCGGCCTGGAGGGCGAAGAGGAGGGACTCCACCTCGCCGCTGGCCGGCTCCAGAATCGGCTCAAACCAGGGCTCATAGTCGGGCTGAAGCTCCAGGATCACTTCTTCCGCCTGGCCGTCCGCGCCGCCGAACTCGGCGTTGGGCAGCAGCCACAGCGGCAGCGCCGCCAGCAGCACCACCAGCACGATCAGGATCAGATTTTTCTGCCATACCTTCATTCCGGTTCCCTCCTTACAGCACGCACAGGGCGTGGAGCTCTTCCCGGCTGTACTTCTCCAGCACATTGAACACCACCACGGTCAGCAGGCCCTCGGCGATGGCCAGAGGGATCTGCGTGACGGCGAACACCATCAGGAATTTCCCAATGCCGCCGTTGACCACCCCCAGCTGCACCGAGGTCACCACATAGGTGAACAGGTCGCCCAGCGCGGCCGCGGCGAAGACCGCCACCGCCGCCGGGGCGTTTGCCTTGCGCAGCAGCTTGTAGACCGCCCAAGACACGATGGGGCCGGCGATGGCCATGGAAAAGGTGTTGGCCCCCAGGGTGGTCAGGCCGCCGTGGGCCAGCAGCAGAGCCTGGAACAGCAGGACGATCAGCCCCAGCACCGCCATGGTCATGGGCCCGAACAGGATGGCGCCCAGCCCCACGCCGGTGGGGTGGGAGCAGGAGCCGGTTATGGAGGGGATTTTCAGCGCGGAGAGCACAAAGGCAAACGCTCCGCACATGGCCAGCAGGATTTTGGCCTTGGGGGCCTGGGCGATCTTCTTCTGGATGGAGAGGAAGCCCGCCACCACAAAGGGGACGCATACCACGCCCCAGCCGGCGGCCCAGCCCACCGGCAGGTAGCCCTCGGCAATGTGCATGGCCGAGGCGCTCATGGTGAGCACGCCCAGCAGGCCGACGAGCACCGCTGCCGTGCGCAGAAGCCGTGTGTTTCGTTGATTCATCATGTGTTTCATCCTTTCCTATCGCTCGTAGGTGGCTGTGAATTCGGAGCCGGCACGGTTTTCCGGCTTGAGCGTCTCCGCCGCTGCGCGCCTTCCCGGGTCGCCCCAGTGGCCCGTGCGCACCGGCTGTTCTCTTACGGCAGCGGGACTGCGCGGGATTTGCACCCGTCTTCCCGTTTCCGGCCCCCGGATCTATATCAACAGGCTTCCGCCTGGAGCTGTTCCGCCTGCCTGGCGTGCTCCACAAACAGCGCCCGCACCGCCGGGTACTCCCCCAGGCCGGTGAGCACGCAGGCCGTCTCGTAGCCCTCGGCCTCCAGACGGCGCCGCCAGGAGTCCTCCTCGTCCCCCGCCAGATCGTTCTTGGCGTGATCCCCCGCCACGGTCATCAGGGGGCGCAGCTCCACCCTCCGCACCTGGGGCCGCTCCTTCAGACGGCGCAGGGCCTCCCCAAAGCCGGGGTAGCCCTCCACCGTGCCGATCACCACGTCCTTCCGCCCCAGATCGTGGAAGGCGTACTCCATCAGGGCGTAGGCCGAATTGGCCTGGTGCTCCGAGCCGTGGCCCATATAGAGCACGGCGGTGTCCGCCCGCTGGGCGGGCAGCGCCTCCATCAGGGCGCGGCCCAGGGCCGCGTAGTCCTCCGCCGCCGTCAGCAGGGGGCGGCCGAAGGACATGCGGGCAAAGCGGGCGCGGTACGGCTCCGCCTGGGTCAGCAGCTTGTGGTACTCCTCCCCGTTCATCACATGGGTGGGCTGTACCACCACGTCGGTACAGCCCTCGGCCAGCAGGCGCTCCAGCGCCTGGGGTACGTTGTCGATGTGGGTACCCTCCCCCGCCAGCTTGCGGAGGATCATGCCGCTGGTAAAGGCCCGGCGCACCGTCCGCTCCGGGAAGGCCGCGGCCAGCTCGGCCTCAATGGCCGCGATGTTTTTCTCCAGGGTGTCCCGGTGGCTGGTGCCGAAGGACACCGCCAGAACCGCTCTCTCTGTCATCGTGCGTCCCTCCCGTTATTCCCGCGCGTTGTTGCTGGCCTGATAGAGCATGGCGTTGCAGATGGCGGCGGCCACGTTGCTGCCGCCCTTCCGCCCCCGGGCCACGATATAGGGTACGTCCAGGGTGAGCAGCAGCTCCTTGCTCTCCACCACGTTGACGAAGCCCACCGGCACGCCGATGACCAGGGCGGGCTTCAGCTCCCCCGCGCCGATCAGCTCGCAGGCCCGTACCAGGGCGGTGGGGGCGTTGCCGATGGCCAGCACCAGCGGCCCCTCCAGCCGGGCGGCCCGCTCCATGGACACGGTGGCCCGGGTCTCCCCCCGCGCCTTGGCCTCAGCGGCCACGTCCGGGTCGGACATGAAGCACACCGCCCGGCCGCCGAATTTCTCCAGCACCCGCTTGTTCACCCCGGAGAAGGCCATCTGGGTGTCGGTGACGATGGTGCAGCCCTGCCGTATGGCCGCGACGCCCGCCTCCACCGCCCCGGCGGAAAAGACCAGGCTGTCGGCGTACTCAAAGTCCGCAGTGGTGTGGATCACCCGCTTGACCACGGGCAACTGCTCCGCCGGGAACACCCGCTCCCCCAGCTCCTGGCCGATGAGCTCCATGCTCCGGGCCTCAATGTCCGCGGGGGCCACCCGCTGCAATTCAATGTGTTTCATGGCTCTATTCCTCCCCGTTGAGAATCCGGTAAATGCGTTTCATGTCCAGGCTGGCCCGCAGGCCGGCCGCCAGCTTGTCGTACTGCTGCTGGGCGTACGCCTGCCAGTCCACGCTGGCCGCGCCCGGCTCCAGCCCCTTGGCCTCCAGCAGGGCGTTCACCAGGGCGGCGGCCGCCTCCGCCTTGTCGAAGATGCCGTGGACGTAGCAGCCCCACACGTTGCCCGCGCTGAGGCCGTCGGAGCGCCGCTCCCCGGTCTGGGTGGTGAACTCCGCCAGGGGGGCCGCCCCGCTCTCGGTGCGGCCCATGTGGATCTCGTAGCCCTCGAAGGCCACGCCGGCCAGGGAGCGGAAGAGCCCCTCCGGGGCGCGAAAGGCCCCCGTCACCCGGGTGCGGGTCTTCTCCCCCTGGAACACCGTGTCGGCGGGGAGCAGGCCCAGGCCCCGGAGGGAGCCGCCCCCCTCCACCCCGTCGGGGTCGGAGACGGTATTCCCCAGCATCTGATAGCCGCCGCAGATGCCGATCACCGCTCCGCCGGCCGAGGCATGCTTGAGCACGGCGGCCTCCATGCCGCTCTCCCGCAGCCAGCGCAGATCGTCCATGGTGTTCTTGGTGCCGGGGAGGAGCACCAGATCGGGGTGCCCCAGCTCCCGGGGATTGCGGACGTAGCGGAGGGTGACCTCCTCCATCCGCTCCAGGGGGTTGAAGTCGGTGAAGTTGGACAGGCGGGGCAGGCGCACCACCGCAATGTCCACCAGGCCCACCCTTCCCCCGCCGCTCAGGCGGTGGGAGAGGGAGTCCTCGTCGTCCACATCCACGTCCAGCATGGGGACAACTCCCAGCACCGGCTTGCCGGAAAGCCGCTCCAGCTCCCCCAGGCCGGGGCGGAGGATATCCACATCCCCCCGGAATTTGTTGATAATCAGGCCCTTGATCCTCGCCTGCTCGTCCGGCTCCAGCAGCTTCACCGTGCCGTAGAGGGAGGCGAACACGCCCCCCCGGTCGATGTCGCCGCACAGGAGCACCGGGGCGTTGGCCCGGCGGGCCATGCCCATGTTCACGATGTCGTCCTGCCGCAGGTTGATCTCCGCCGGGCTGCCCGCCCCCTCGATGACGATAATGTCGTACTCCGCCGCCAGGGACTCGTAGGCCGCCATCACCTCGGGGATGAGGCTCTTGCGGTAGCGGAAGTACTCCCCCGCCGGCATGGTACCCCGGGGCACGCCGTTGACGATCACCTGGGAGCCCACGTGGCTGGTGGGCTTGAGCAGGATGGGGTTCATCCGCACGTCGGGGGCCACCCCCGCCGCCTCGGCCTGCACCACCTGGGCCCGGCCCATCTCGAAGCCGTCGGGGGTGATGGCGGAGTTAAGGGCCATGTTCTGGGATTTGAAAGGGGCAACCTTATAGCCGTCCTGGGCAAAGATGCGGCACAGCCCCGCCGCCAGCAGGGACTTGCCCGCGTTGGAGGCGGTTCCCTGGATCATAATCGCGTTGGCCATCACAGCACTTCCTTTAAGGCGGCCAGCAGCCGCCGGTTTTGTTCCGCCTGTCCCACACACACCCGGTACCAGTCGTTCCCCAGGCCGTGGTAGTTGGCGCAGGAGCGGATGAGCACGCCCCGCATGAGCATCCGCTCCTTCAAATCGGCCGCGCCCGCCGCCCGGAACAGCAGGTAGTTGGCCTGTCCAGGCACTACCTCCAGCCCTAGGGCGGCCAGGCCGTCCGACAGGGCGGGGCGCTCCGACGCCAGCAGGGTCCGGGCCTTCTCCGGCCAGTCGGGGCACTGCTCCAGGGCGGCCAGCCCCGCCGCCTGGGCGGGGGTGGAGACGCTCCAGGGCGGGCCGGCGGCGGCCATCCGCTCCAGAAGTCCGCCGTTGGCGGAGAGGGCGTAGCCCAGCCGCAGGCCCGCCATGGCGTAGCTCTTGGTGAAGGCCCGCAGGAGCAGCAGGTTGGGGTGCTCCGCCAGACAGGGGGCCAGCCCCGGCCCCGCCCCGTCGGAGAGGGGCAAAAAGCACTCGTCCACCGCCAGCACCGCCCCCACGGCCCGGCATTGCTCCGCCGCCGCCCGCAGCAGCGCCCCGTCCACCAGCCGCCCGGTGGGGTTGTTGGGGGTGCAGAGGAAGACCAGCTCCACCCCCGGCGCGATGACGTCCAGCAGCCCGCCGTCCACGTCAAAGCGGTTCTCCCGGCGCAGGGGGTGGCGCGTCACGGCGCACCCAGCCGCCGTCAGCGCCTCCTCGTACTCGGAGAAGGCCGGGGCGGTGACCAGCGCCCGCCGGGGCCGCAGGGCGTAGGCCAGCCGGAAGATCAGCTCCGCCGCCCCGCCGCCGCAGAGCACCTGCTCCGGCGCCACCCCGTCGTGGGCGGCGATGGCCGCCCGGAGGGCGCGGCACAGGGGGTCGGGGTAGCGGGCCGAGTCTGCGGCGGCGGCCGCGGCGGCCGCCTGCACCGCCGGGGGCATCCCCAGGGGGTTCAGGTTGGCCGAGCAGTCCAGCACGTCGCCGCCGAAGCGGGCCCGCGCCGTGAGCACGTCGCCGCCGTGGGTATATGGGGTCATGGTGATTCCCTTCTCTCTGGTCAGGATGGTGGACGGGTGGGGCGGCGGGCCGGTGTTACGGGAACAGCAGAATCAGCAGGGGCACGCCGCAGAAGAGCAGCAGGGCAAAAAAGGCGGTGGCGTAGAGAATCCGGCCCGCCCGCAGGATGTCCAGGGCCTCCACCGGCCGCTGATCGTCGCCGATGGTGGGTTTATCCACCAGCTGGCCGAAGTAGTAGTTGGGCCCCGCCAGCTGGAGCTGGAGCGCTCCGGCGCAGGCCGCCTCGGTGTGGGCGGAGTTGGGGGACTTGTGCCTCTTCCGGTCCCGCCGGAAGATCCGCCAGGCGTTCTTCCCGTCGTAACCCGCCGCCGCGCCGCCCAGGCACATGAGCACCCCGGCGATGCGGGCGGGGAGAAAGTTGAGCGCGTCGTCCAGCCGCGCCGCCGCCCGGCCGAAGTAGAGATAGCGGTCATTTTTGTAGCCCACCATGGAGTCCATGGTGTTGACCGCCTTGTAGAGCATACCCAGGGGCGCGCCGCCCAGGGCCAGGAAGATGAGGGGGGCGATCACCCCGTCGGAGGCGTTCTCCGCCACGGTCTCCACCGCCGCCTTGGCCACGCCGGCCTCGTCCAGCCGCTCGGTGTCCCGCCCCACAATCATGGACACGGCGTGCCGCGCGCCGGGCAGGTCTCCGGCCTTGAGGGCCTCGTACACCTTGTCGCTCTCGTCCCGCAGGGACTTGGCGGCCAGCAGCTGATAGCACAGCAGCGCCTCCGCCGCGAAAGCCAGCCAGGGGCTGAGCAGGCCGCACCCCCACAGCAGCAGGGCGGTGAGGCCGGTTGGAATGGCGATGGTGAGCGCCACCAGCGCCGCGCCGCCGGCCAGCTCGCCGCCGGGGGACTTGGGAAAGAGCCGCCGCAGAAGCTTCTCCAGGGCGGCGATCAGCACACCGACGGCCCGCACCGGGTGGGGCGCCCAGTGGGGATCCCCCAGCAGGAGATCCAGGCAGAAGCCGGTCAGCAGGGCCAGCAGGTGGGATACCCCCCAGCTCATAGCCCCTTCTCCCCCCTGTACTCCTCCAGAATGGTCAGCTCCAGGGTGTCCGGATTCAGCTCCGCCCGGAAGCCGCCGCAGTTGGGACACATCCAGCCGTAGTAGTCCCGCTCCGGCCGGCCGTACTTGGCCAGCAGGGCCATGAGGGCCCCGCCGTGGGACACCACTCCCACCCGGCCAAAGCCCCGGCGGGCGGCGTCGGCCGCCGTCTTTTCCAGGCCGATGGACACCCGGTCGGTGACCTGCTGGGCGCTCTCCCCCACCGGCATGGCGGCAAAGTTGGGCCTGTCCCCCATGCCCAGCCACGCCTGATAGAGGGGGTCGTCCTTCAGCTCCTCGTGGTTCTTGCCCTCAAAGGGGCCGAAATCGCTCTCCCGCAGCTCGTCCACCACCGTCATCTCCACGCCGGGCCACAGCAGCTCGGCGGTGCGGCGGCAGCGCTGGAGGGGGCTGCGGTAGATGTGCTCCACCGCCGGCAGGGTGGCGCCCACCCGCCGGGCCAACTCCTCCCCCTGGGGGAGCAGCGGCACGTCCAGCGTGCCGATAAAGCGCCGTTCCAGGTTGCCCTGGGTGGTACCGTGGCGCATCAGAATCAGTTCCATGGGCCTTCTCCTTGTATTATAGAGTAGTAGTTATTAGAGCCCCTCTCCAAGGGCTGTGCTACACTATAAGGGATGCTGTGGATTGGTTGCGTTCTCCTACCGCATGACGGTTCACGAAAGGCTCCAACCACAGCCCTTTACCAGTTTGTTAATCAGTTAGATACCGCCAGACGGTTTATGTGAAACAAGGTTACAAGCGTAAAGAGCCCTGTGGAACCAGCATCAAGTAAACATACTGGGGGTATTTTCATGATTTGTGTGGGTATTGACGTTGCTAAGGACAAGCACGACTGCTTCATCCTCAGCTCGGAAGGCGAAGTCCTGGCAGATGTATTCACCATTTCAAACAATGCAGAGGGATTTGACACCCTTCTGCAGACCATTCATCGCTGTGCCCGTCCGGAAGATAAAATAAAAGTAGGACTTGAGGCAACTGGACATTACAGCTACAACATTCTCGGATTTCTGCTTGACAAAGGTCTGCACACCTTTGTTATCAATCCTCTGCACACCAACCTTTACCGAAAGAGCCTCAGCCTCCGCAAAACGAAGACAGACCGTGTCGATGCGCGAACCATTGCAGCTATGCTCATGTCTGATGTGGACCTCAAGTCCTACACAGACACAGCATACCACAACGAAGAACTAAAATCACTCACAAGATACAGGTTCGACAAAGTAAAGGAGCGAGCAAAGCTGAAGCAGTCAGTTTCCCGATTGGTCACCATTCTGTTTCCTGAGTTGGAAAAGCTGGTTCCAACACTTCATATGGCTTCCGTGTATGCCCTTCTCAGCGAGTTTCCTGGGGCCAAACAGATTGCCAGAGCTCATCTAACTCACCTAAAGGCACTCTTAAACGATGCATCCAAAGGCCGCTACGGACGAGATATGGCCACGGAACTTCGGGATGCCGCCAGATGTTCTGTTGGCTCTGTTATGCCTGCCAAGTCTCTTGAATTGCAGCATACGATCCGCCTGATCCGGGAACTGAATACCGAGATCGAGGACATTGAATCCGCCATCCAGACCATAATGGAAGAAATGCAGTCTCCCATTACAACTATCCCCGGAATTGGTTTCCGCAAGGGCGCTATGATCCTGGCTGAGATTGGCGATTTCTCGCGTTTCGATTCACCGGATAAGATTCTTGCTTATGCCGGCATGTCGCCGTCTACTTATCAATCTGGGCAGCTTTCGCTGTCTGGCACGTACTCACACATGGAGAAGCGGGGCTCCAAATACTTGCGCTACGCTCTTTACAACGCAACTAAATATGTCTGCCTTTGGGATTCAACCTTCGAGGCCTACCTGGCTAAAAAACGGGCAGAAGGCAAGCATTACAACGTCGCACTTTCCCACGCCGCCAAAAAGTTGGTTCGGTTGATCTATGCCATGGAGAAATCCCGGCAACCGTACAACAGCGTCGCTTAATCTTTTCTCTTGCATAAGTTTAAGCAGGCGTCCAAACGGACGTCAGCTTTGCTATACTCTTTTTGAACCGTCTAAAATTTTTTGCTAATCCATTCATTTCAGGCTTGACTTTTAATAGTTAGTCTTTCAATACCATGGGCAGGCCGCAGAAGATGCGCTCCACCCGCTCTGCCCGCTCCGCCAAGCGGCAGCAAAGCCGTCCCACCGCCTCCCGGCGCGCCCGCTGGGCCGGCTCCACCGGCACTACGCCGCAGCCCACCTCGTCGCAGATCAAAATCACGTCCGGGTTGGCCTCCAGCAGCGCCGCCTCGTCCAGCTCCGGCCAGTCCTCCAGCCCGGCAAAGACGGGCCGTGTCCGGGCCTCCTCCGGGGTGCGGGCCACCTGGGCGGGGCCGTACCCGGTCTTTTGCAGCACGTAGTCCAGCTTGCCCTGGCCCGCGCCGCCGATAATCAAAATCATAACAGCACCTCCAGCCTCTGCCCCACCGCGGCGCAGAGCACCATCCCCAGCTCGCACAGCTGGAGGAAGAACCCCGCCAGATCGCCGGTGACGCCGCCGAACTGCCGCCGGGCGGTCACCACATAGTAGACGCACGCCAGACCCGCTCCCGCTAGGGCGGCCAGACCCGTCCGCACATCCGCGGCCACCATGGCCCCTCCGGTGAGGACGGCCCACGCCGCCAGCACTCCCCGGGCCTTGACCGCGTCCATGGGGCCGGTGAAGGTGGCCAGCAGGCCGGTGCCCCGGGCGTTGGGGAGGGTGACGGCGAAGAGGCCGGAGAGGCTGCGGGAGAAGGCCGGCCCCAGGGCCAGCGCCAGGGCGGCCCCCCCCGCGGGCGCCGCCTCACACCAGGCGGCGAAGAACACCAGCAGGTACAGCCCACAGCAGATGATGGCGAAGGCCCCGGTGTGGGAGTCCTTCAGAATCTCCAGCTTCCGCTCCCGGCTCTGGTGGGAGGACAGGGCGTCGCAGGTGTCGCAGAAGCCGTCCAGATGGATGCCGCCGCTGAGGGCGATGGGGAGCAGCAGGGCCAGGGCGGCGGTAAAGACCGCGCCGAACCCCAGCCAGCCGGCCAGGGCCAGCCACAGCCACAGCACCGCCCCGACGGCCAGCCCCACCAGCGGGAACCAGCACAGGGCCCAGGAGAGGGCCTTTTTCTCCCAGTCCACCCGGGGCATGGGGAACTTGGAGTACATGGCAAAGGCAATGATGAGGGATTTCACGGGTTTGCTCCTTTCCAGGCGATGGGGATGCCGCAGACCACCTCGTACACCCGGTCGGCCCGCCGGGCCACCGCCCGGTTCAGCCGGGCCAGCACGTCCAGGTAGGCCAGGGTCTCGGGGTCGTAGTCCATTCCGTCGGAGAACAGCTCGTTGGTGACCACCACCAGCAGGGCGGCCTGCTCCGCCGCCCGCTCCACGCCGGAGAGCACCCGGCCGAAGGCCCCCTCCCGCCCCTGGGGGCCGAAAAACTCGTTTGCGGTCAGGTTGGAGAGATCCTCCAGCAGGGCGGCGCATCCGGCCGGCAGGACGGCCCCGGCCAGGTTCACCGGGCACTCCACGGTGGCAAACCCCTTGCCCGCCCGCATCCGGCGGTGGCGCTCCACCCGGCGCTCGCTCTCGGCGTCCCACACCTGCATGGTGGCCAGGTAGGCCCGCGTCTCCAGGCCGGAGGCGGTGACCAGCCCCTCGGCAAATTCCGACTTCCCGCTGGCCGAGCCGCCGGAGACCAGTATCAGCATGGATGCACCTCCTTCGGCGGGGGCAAGCCCCCGCCCTACCGCCTCGCAGCGTTTCGCCGACTTGCGGCAAATTCAAATAAAAATCTGTGTGAAGCCGCCGTATCTAGGGGGTGCAATCCCCCCTAGCCTAAGGGCTGGTAGGCCTCGATGTTGGTGTCCTCAAAGGTGGCCATCTCCCGGTAGACCGCCAGCCCCATGTCCAGCAGGGGCATGACGGCCACGGCCCCAGTGCCCTCGCCCAGACGCATCCCGGCGTAGAGGAAGGGGCGCAGGCCCAATTCAGAGAGCACCAGCCGGCTGGCCGGCTCCTCCGACGCGTGGGAGCCCAGCATGTAGTCCTTACAGGCCGGGCACAGCCGGGCGGCCACCAGGGCGGCCACGGAGGAGATGAACCCGTCCACCAGCACCGGCGTATGGCACAGGGCGCCCCCTAGGAACACCCCGGCCAGCCCGGCGATATCCAGGCCGCCCACCTTGTGGAGCACGTCCAGCACGTCGGCGGGGTCGGGCCGGTTCACCGCCACGGCGGTCTCGATGGCGTGGATCTTCTTCTGCAGGCCCGCGTCGGACAGGCCGGCCCCCCGGCCGGTCATCACCACCGGCTCCTGGCCCAGCAGCACGGCGGCCACGGCGGAGGAGGTGGTGGTGTTGCCGATACCCATTTCCCCGGTGGCCAGCAGGCGCACGCCCCCGGCGCACAGCTCCCGGGCGGTCTCCACCCCGGTCAGGACGGCCTGCACGGCCTCCTCCCGGCTCATGGCGGGGCCCCGGGTCATGTCGGCGGTGCCCCGGCGGACGCACCGCTGCACGATGCGCGCCCCGGTGAGGGGGACGGCCGTACCGATGTCCACGGGCACCACCTCCGCCCCGGCGGAGCGGGCCATGGCGCACACGCTGGTGTCGCCGGTGGACATGTTCTCCGCCACGATGGCGGTGACCTCCTGGCCGGTCTGGGTGACCCCCTGGGCCACCACGCCGTTGTCGGCACACATGACCACCACCGCCCGTTTGGAAATGTCCACCTCGGCGCTGCCCGTCATGCCGGCGATGCGGATGACCGCTTCCTCCAGCGCCCCCAGGCTGCCCAGGGGCTTGGCGATGGAGTCCCACCGGGCCTTCGCCCGCTCCATGGCCGCCGTATCGGCGGGGGTAATTCCTGCAATCACCTGATCCAGTGTCATAGCGCTGCCTCCTGTACATAGCGGCGGGCCGCCGCCACAAAATTGCGGGCCGCCGCCGGCGCGGCCCAGAAGTGGAAGTGGGGAAAGCCGGCGTAAAGGGTGGGGGTGTGGAACGCGCAGTCCCACCCCCGGCTGCTCTGGGGCTTGTCCGCCCGGAAGTCGCTCCCCGGCGCGTCGCTGTCCCAGTAGTGGAACTCGTGGGCGGGCAGGCGCGTCCCCGCCCGGCCCAGCAGGCCGTCCTTTTTCGCGGTGAGGGTCACATAGCCGAAGCGGCCCAGCTTGCCGGTGTTGGCCGCCCGGCCGGGGAGCGCCCCCGCCATGGGCCAGTCCCGGCCCTCTCCGTCGGAGAGCAGCCGGTTGAGGTAGAGGAACCCGCCGCACTCGGCCACGGTGGGCAGCCCCCCCGCCACGGCGGCGCGCACCGCCTCCCGCATGGGGGCGTTGGCCGCCAGGGCCCCGGCGAACAGCTCCGGATAGCCGCCCCCCAGGTAGAGGCCGCAGGCGCCCTCCGGCAGGCTCTCATCCGCCAGTGGGGAGAACTCCGCCAGCTCGGCCCCCAGCGTCTCTAGCAGCTCCAGGCCGTCGGCGTAGTAGAAGCAGAACGCCTTGTCCCGGGCCACGGCGATGCGAGGCCGCCCCTCCACCGGGGGCGGCAGGGCGGGCGCCGCGGCGTCCAGGGCCGGGGCGGAGGCCGCCAGGGCCAGCAGGCCGTCTATGTCCACGCTTTTCTCCGCCTGGGCGGCCAGGGCGGAGAGCTTCTCCCGCAGCCCCGCCACCTCGGCGGCGGTGACCAGCCCCAGGTGGCGGCTCTCCAGGGCGCAGCCGGGCAGATTGGGCAGATAGCCGTACACGGTTACGCCGGTCTCCCCCTCGATGGCCTCCTTGAGCCGGGGGTAGAGCATGGGGGACACCCGGTTGAGAACCACGCCCCGGATGCCGCTGTCCGGCCGGAAATCCCTCATCCCCTTCACCGCGGCGGCGGCGGTGAGGGCCCGCCCCCGGCCGTCCAGCACCAGCACCGCCGGGGTGCCGGTGGCCCGGGCCAGGTCATAGGCGCTGGCGTCGGCGCTCAGGCCGATGCCGTCATAGTAGCCCATGACCCCCTCGATGAGGGCCAAGCCGCTGCCCCGGCTGTTTTTCTCCAGCAGGTACCGGGCGGTGTCCCGGCCCAGGAAGAAGAGGTCCAGGTTGCGGCTTTTGGCCCCGATGATCTCGCTGTGAAACATGGGGTCGATATAGTCCGGGCCGCACTTGAAGGCCACCGGCCCGGCCCCCCGGTTGACCAGGGCCTGGAGAAGGGCGCAGGTGACGGTGGTCTTGCCGCCCCCGCTGGCGGGGGCGCAGAGGAGCAGACGGGGCGCGCTCATGCCCGGCCCTCCCCGGAGAAGATCCAAACCGGGTTCTGGGCGTCCATCAGGTGGTAGCGCCCGGCGGGCCGGGTACGGGTGACGGCCACCTGCACCATGTCCGCCCCCTCCAGCCCGGCAAAGCACCGGGCGGCCTCCCCCACCGTCTCCAGGGTGACGGCGGTGCACACCACCCGGGCGGCGGGGTTCTTGCGGAAGATCACGTTCAAAATGTCCTCCAGACTGCCCGAGGTGCCCCCCAGGAAGACCCGGTCGGGGGCGGAGAGGGCCTCCAGCGCCTCCGGCGCGGTGCCCGCCACCACCTCCAGGTTGGCGGCGTGGAAGCGGGCCCTGTTCTCCGCCAGCAGGGCCAGGGCCTCCTCCTTCTTCTCCACGGCGTACACCCGGCCGGCGGGACAGGAGAGGGCGCACTCCACCGACACCGAGCCGGTGCCCGCCCCCACGTCCCACACCACATGGTGCGCCTCCAGCCGCAGCTTGGACAGGGCCAGCGCGCGCACCTCCTCCTTGGTCATGGGCACGTCCCCCCGGAGGAAGGCCCCGTCGGGCAGGCCGGAGCCATTCCACGGCCGCACCACCGGATCGGGGTTGACCGCCAGCAGGACGGAGAGGTCGGCAAAGGTCTCCCCCGCCAGCTCCGCCGCCGTGCCGGTGACGATGCGCTCGTCGGCGTAGCTCAGCCGCTCGCCCACGGAGACGCGCACCTGTCCCAGCCCCCGCTCGGCCAGGGCCCGGCAGATGTCCTCCGCCTTGGTGGCCCCGCCGGTAAGGGCGAAGACCTTGGCGCTGCGCTGGATCTCCCCCACCGCGTTGTGGCTGCGGCCGTGGGCGCTGACCAGCCTGGCGTCCTGCCAGGTGGTCTGGAGCCTGGCGCAGAAGTAGGACAGGGAGGAGATACCGGGGATGGTGATCACCTCGTGGTTCCCCAGCAGGGGCCACAGCCCCTTGGCCCCGCTGTAAAATCCGGTGTCGCCGGAGAGGAGCACCCCCACCGGCCCCCGGGGGGCCTTGTCCACGTACGCGGCGATGTCCGCCGCGGCGATGAGGGGGACGCAGTCGTGCTCCGCCCCCCAGGGCTCCAGCAGGCGGGGGGCGCCCACCAGCACCGGGCTGTCCCCGATGGCCTCCAGGGCCTGGCCGGTCAGGGTGGCCGGGTTGCCCATGCCTACGCCGATGAGATAGACCTTCATGCGTTCTCCTCCTCCATAAGCTTCTTCTGAATTTCCTCCAGGGTCAGGCCGGTCTCCCGGCGGGGGCGCTCCACCACCAGCAGGGCGCAGCCCGCCTCCCGGGCAGCCTCCGCCTTTTCCCGGAAGCCGCCGTACCCCCCGGTGTCCTTGGTCACCAGGGTCTGAATGTGATACTGCCGCAGCAGGGCCACGTTCAGCTCCCTGGAGAACGGCCCCTGCATGCAGATGATGTTTTTTGGGGGAAAGCCCAGGGTCAGGCACCGCTCCAGGGAGTCCGCCATGGGCAGCACCCGGGGATAGCACCGCTCTGCCAGTCCGGGGCGGGCAAAGTGGTGGAGCTCCTTGCTGCCGGTGGTGAGCAGCACATGACCGGGCATCTGCTCCAGCATGTCCGCCGCCCCGGCCATGTCCTTTGCCCTGCGGCAAAGCTCCCCGCCGTCGGGCTGCCGCACCAGCCGGAGGACGGGCAGGCCCGCCGCCTCCGCCGCGGCCCGGATGTGCTCCGTCACCTCCACGGCGTAGGGGTGGGTGGCGTCCACCGCCAGGGAGTATCCCCCGGCCCTCATGAGCGCCTCCATTTCCCCGCTGTCCATCCGGCCCACATGGGCCTCCGCCCCGGCCGGGAGGAGGGTCTCGCCGTACTCGGTGGCCACGCAGACGGTGTGGGGGATGTCCCGGGCCACCATCCACTCCGCCAGCGCCCGGCCCTCTCCGGTGCCGCCGAACAGCAATACCTTATTCATGCGCTTTCCTCCCCCTGTGCTGGTTTCAGGCCCGCCTTCGCCGGGCGTATTTCCCTATTCCCCCCGCTGGAGATAGCCCCGGGGGGTCACCATCTTTCCGCCGATCACCTTGGTCTGGCTGTTGCCGACGAACACGGTGGTGAACATGTCCACCTGGGTGTCCCGCAGCTCGCCCAGGGTGAGGAGCGCTGCCTCCTCCCCCGCCCGGCCGATGTTGCGGACGGTGCCGCACACGGTGGCGGGGTCCTTCCCGGCGGAGAGCAGGATGTCGCAGGCCCGCTGGAGGTAGTCCGGCCGGCTGTGGCTGGCGGGGTTGTAGAGGCAGAGCACGAAGTCCGCCTGGGCCGCGGCGGTCAGCCGGGCCGTAATCTTCTCCCACGGGGTGAGCAGATCGGACAGGGACACCACCGCGAAGTCGTGGGTCAGGGGGGCGCCCAGCACGGCCGCGCCGCCGCAGGCGGCGGTGATGCCGGGCACCACCTCGATCTCGATGGGGTCATACTCCTGGGCCACCTCGTAGATGAGGCCCGCCATGCCGTACACGCCGGAGTCGCCGGAGCACACCACCGCCACGTCCTTGCCGGTGCGGGCGGCCTCCACCGCCGCCCGGCAGCGGTCTACCTCCCGGCGCATGCCGGTGGACAGGGTCTCCTTCTGGGGAAAATCCGCCCGCACCAGATCGATGTAGGCGGTGTAGCCCACGATCAGGTCGCAGGCCTCCAGGGCCGCCCGGGCGCGGCCGGTGAGATCCGCGCCGCCGCCGGGGCCAAGCCCGATTACCGTTACTTTCATAGCGTATCCTTTCTAGATCGGAAGAGCACACGTCTGAACTCCAGTCACGATCAGCACTCGTATGCCGTCTTCTGCTTGAAAAAAAAAAAGCACCAAATAGTCTTACAACAATCACTACCGCTGCAGTAAGAGAAGGTA
>OOAG01000590.1_pt1 | contig 31851 bp, 33 predicted proteins | sample 1671461 | NCBI WGS metagenome assembly OOAG01 (sample SAMN06348159, study PRJEB24527) | human gut metagenome | biome: human gut; feature: ankylosing spondylitis patient; material: feces | host: Homo sapiens | place: China | collected 2015-10 | reverse complement strand
TGCTTCTAATTTTGCTTCCTATATCATGATTTTTGCCCCGTTTAATGATAAAACGCCAGTCCTCGTGTTTTGAGAACCGGCGTTCTTTGACAAGCTGAAATGGGTGAGTCCTACAAGGACTCACCCATGGCGCAGCGGGTGGGATTCGAACCCACGTGCGGTTGCCCGCAAACTGATTTCGAGTCAGCCCCGTTATGACCACTTCGATACCGCTGCATTTCGATCTTATCATGTGGGGCGCAGACCGCTGTGGGTCTGGGTCAAGAACAGGATACCAGACATTGCCGGAGAAATCAAGGCGCACATCAAATTTTTCTCAGGCCGGAGTGTAGGAGTCCCGGAAATATAGGGCGCTTTTCTTGTGCAGGGCAGAAAAAGGTGATATAATATCTCTATTTCAAGGCAGCCCTGCCAAAAACAAAGAAAACAGCGAGGTTACAGATATGACATACCGGGAAGAATTTATTACGTTTATGGTGCGCTCCGGCGTGCTGACCTTCGGGGACTTCACCACCAAATCGGGCCGCAAGACACCCTACTTCGTCAATACCGGCAACTATAAGACGGGGGCTCAGGCCGCCAAGCTGGGCGATTACTACGCCGCCTGCATCCAGGAGCACATGGCCGATGGCATCACCTGCCTGTTTGGCCCTGCCTATAAGGGCATCCCGCTGGCGGTGTCCGCGGCGGCCTCCCTGTACCGGAACTATGACCGGGATCTGCCCTACTGCTTCAACCGCAAGGAGGCCAAGGACCACGGCGAGGGCGGCTCCATGGTGGGCTATAAGCCCCAGGACGGCGACAACGTGGCCATCGTTGAGGATGTAGTCACCGCCGGCACCGCCGTGCGGGAGTCCATCGAGCTGTTCAAGCACGTGGCTGACGTGAACATCAAGGCCCTGTTTGTCTCCGTGGACCGGATGGAGCGGGGGACCCGGGAGTGCTCCACCCTGGACGAGCTGCGCCAGGACTACGGCATCCAGGTGTTCCCCATCGTCACCGTCCGGGAGGTCATTTCCTTCCTCCACAACAACCCCATCGACGGCAAGGTCTACATTGATGACGAGATGAAGGCCAAGATGGAGGCCTATCTGGAGGAGTACGGAGCAAAGGGCTGAGTCACACGCTCCCCCGTCCCCTCGGAGCGCGGAGGGGCCTCTGTGGGAGCGCCCGCGTTTTGGAAGGAGAGGGATAGATCCCATGGCAGAAGCCTGGAAACACCACCACACCGGTCACCGGCAGCGGCTGAAGGCGGAATTTCTGGCCCGGGGCCTGGAGGGCTGGCCGGACCACAAGGTCCTGGAACTGCTTTTGTGCTATGCCATCCCTCAGGGGGATGTGAACGGTCTGGCCCACGAGCTGGTGGAGCGGTTCGGCTCCCTGGCCGGGGCGCTGGACGCGTCGGTGGAGGAGCTGAAAAAGGTGCCGGGGGTGGGAGAGCACACAGCGGTGCTGCTTCGGATGCTCCCAGCCCTGCTGGGCCGCTATCAGGGCTCCCGGGCGCGGCTGGCCGCGGTGATCAACTGGCCGGAGGACGCCTACGCCTGGCTGGAGCCTTACTTCTTTGGGGCCAGAAACGAGATGGTCTATGTCCTGTGCCTGGACGGCAAGCGCCAGGTGCTGGGCGTGCGGCGGGTGGCCGAGGGCAGCATCGAAATGGCTCAGGTCAACACCCGCCGGATCGCGGAGGAGGCGCTGGGGCTGCGGGCGGCCCGGATCTATGTGGCCCACAACCATGTGAGCAACCTGGCCCTGCCGTCCCAGGAGGACTGGCTGGTGACCGACGTCCTCCGGGCGGCGCTGGCCCCCATCGGGATCCATCTGGAGGACCACTTGATCTTTGTGGACGGGGATATGCTCTCCCTTAAGAACAGCGAGCACCGCCGGAATCTGTCAGCAGTCTAGTAAGTACATCGTCCGCGCAGGCGCGGATGGGAACGCTCCTCCTCCCTGCGGAGGAGGAGCGCAGTTTTTACCCGGGAAAAGCCTGGGGGAATTTCCCGGAAATCTCCTTGTCATAGAACATTGGTTCTGGTACAATGGAGGCAAAGCAGCAGAGAGGAGGGGAACAGATGCCGAAGTTTGAAGTCGTTTCTGAATATCAGCCCGCCGGCGACCAGCCGGAGGCCATCGCGGCCCTGTCCCGGGGGCTGGAGATGGGGCTGGATGAGCAGACTTTGCTGGGCGTCACCGGCTCGGGCAAGACCTTTACCATGGCCAAGATCATTGAGCAGGTCCAGCGCCCTACTCTGGTGCTGGCCCACAACAAGACCCTGGCCGCCCAGTTGTGCGCCGAGTTCCGGGAATTTTTCCCCAACAACGCGGTGGAGTATTTCGTCTCCTACTACGACTACTACCAGCCGGAGGCCTACATCCCCCATACGGATACCTTTATCGAGAAGGACTCCGCCATCAACGAGGAGATCGACCGCCTGCGCCTGTCCGCCACCGCCTCCCTGCTGGAGCGGCGGGATGTGATCGTGGTGTCCTCCGTCTCCTGCATCTACGGCCTGGGCGAGCCGGAGGATTTTGAGAAGATGATGGTCTCCCTCCGGGTGGGAGCCCAGATCGAGCGGGACGAGCTGCTGAAAAAGCTGGTGGCCATCCGCTATGAGCGCAACGACATCGCCTTTGAGCGCAATATGTTCCGGGTCCGGGGGGACACCGTGGAGGTCTGGCCTGCCTACTGGAAGGACACCGCCATTCGGGTGGAGTTTTTTGGGGACGAGATCGACCGCATCAGTGAGATCAACGTGGTCACCGCCTCCCCCATCCGGCGGCTGAACAATATCCCCATCTGGCCGGCCACCCACTATGTCACCCCCAAGGAGAAGATGGACGCCGCCGTCCAGGAGATCTATCGGGAGCTGGAGGAGCGCGTGGCCTTTTTCGAGGGGGAAGGCAAGCTCATCGAGGCCCAGCGGGTCAAGCAGCGCACCATGTACGACATCGAGATGATGCAGGAGCTGGGCTACTGCTCCGGCATCGAGAACTACTCCCGGGTGATCGAGGGGCGGCCGGTGGGCTCTCCCCCACACACCCTGCTGGATTACTTCCCCGAGGACTTCGTTCTCTTCATCGATGAGAGCCACGTCACCCTCCCCCAGGTCCGGGCCATGTACAACGGGGACCGGGCCCGCAAGACCACCCTGGTGGACTATGGCTTCCGCCTGCCCTGTGCCTTTGACAACCGGCCGCTGAAATTTCCGGAGTTTGAGCAGCGGCTCAACCAGGTCATCTATGTCTCCGCCACCCCCGGGGAATACGAGCGCACCCGGTCAGGGCAGGTCGTGGAGCAGGTCATCCGTCCCACCGGCCTGCTGGACCCCCGCATCGAGGTCCGCCCGGTGGAGGGGCAGATCGACGACCTCATCGGGGAGATCAACCAGCGCACAGCCCGCAAGGAACGGGTGCTGGTCACCACCCTCACCAAGAAGATGGCGGAGGACCTCACCACCTATCTCCAGGGGGCCGGGATCCGGGTGCGCTATATGCACCACGACATCGACACCATCGAGCGCATGGAGATCATCCGGGACCTCCGCCTGGGCACCTTTGATGTCCTGGTGGGCATCAACCTGCTGAGAGAGGGCCTGGACCTGCCGGAGGTCAGCCTGGTGGCCATTCTGGACGCGGACAAGGAGGGCTTCCTGCGGTCGGAGACCTCTCTGATCCAGACCATCGGCCGGGCTGCCCGAAACGCGGACGGTATGGTCGTCATGTACGCGGATACCGTCACCCCCTCCATGCGCCGGGCCATCGATGAGACGGAGCGCCGCCGGGAGAAGCAGGACGCCTTCAACAGGGCCCACGGCATCGTGCCCAAAACTGTGGTCAAGTCGGTGCGGGAGCTGCTGGAGCTGTCCGCTGCCTCCGACGAGGCGGCCTCTGCCCAGCGCCAGGGCCGGACCAAGGCGATGACCAAGCAGGAGAAGGCCGCCGAGATCGCCCGCCTGGAGAAGGCCATGAAAGAGGCGGCGAAGATGCTGGAGTTCGAGCTGGCTGCCAGTTTGCGGGATCAGATCATCGAACTGCGGGGACAGTGAGCGAGCCGCCTCTTTCTCCCCGCACACCGGGCGGGCGCGCCGGAAGGCGCGTACAAGCGTTTTGCCGGAGGCAAAACCTTGCCGCAGGCGGAATTGATTTCCGCCGAGGATTCAAAAAATCCGGGGTCCCCGCGGACCTTGTCCGTGGGGCGGCGGCGAAGATGCTGGAGTTCGAGCTGGCCGCCAGTCTGCGGGATCAGATCATCGAACTGCGGGGGCAGTGAGCGGGCCCGATATCTCCATCCGCCCACCCCACCAAGGAGGGACCACTTTGGACGATTTTCCTATCCGGAAACATAACCGCCTCCCCGGGTACGATTATACCCAACCGTGATGTTATTTTGTGACTATATGCAGCAAGGACAGGGAGCATCTATTTGGTCGCGTCGTAGGGGCCGATGTCCTCATCGGCCCACACGTCCAATTATCGGAAATCGGTGCCATTCTGAAACAAACAATTTCTCAAATTCCGCTTGTAGATCTATTTATTGTCATGCCAAATCATGTCCACATTTTGCTCCGTCTTCCTGCCGCCGGCGACGGGCCGATGGAGACATCGGCCCCTACACGATCGGTTCCTTGGATCGTTCGCTATTTAAAACGGACCGTTACAATGGCTTGTGGAAAAACTGTCTGGCAGCGCGGCTACCACGACCACATCGTCCGCGGTGAGGCGGACTACCTCCGCATTTGGAACTATATCGACACCAATCCCGCCAAGTGGCGGGAGGACTGCTACTATACAGAAACAGAGGGATAGAGCCATGTCCAAAAAAGACGAAAAAACCAACGTCATGCGGGTCCTGGACCAAAAAAAGATCCCCTACACCCCCCACACCTACCCCCATGAGGACGGGGTGGCGGTGGACGGCGTCACCGTGGCCAGGAGCATGGGCCAGGACCCGGAGTGCGTGTTCAAGACCCTGGTGGCCCGGGGGGCCTCCAAGGCCCTGTATGTGTTTGACATCCCGGTGGGGGACACGCTGGACCTGAAAAAGGCGGCCCGGGCGGTGGGGGAAAAATCCATCGCCATGCTGCCACAGAAGGAGCTGCTGTCCAACACCGGATATGTCCACGGGGGCTGCTCCCCGGTGGGGATGAAGAAGCTGTACCCCACCGTGTTCCACGAGACGGCGGAGATCCTGGACACCATCACCGTCTCCGCGGGGAAGATCGGCTATCAGGTGGAGCTGGCTCCCGGCGACCTGATCGCCCTGGTAGGAGGTACGACAGCGGACCTGACGGTGTGACTGAAGGAGGAAACCATGAAATCCTGGCAGCAAAAGTGGTGTGAATGGGTTCCGACGGGCGATCCTTGTGGTCCTGGCGCTGATGCTGGCGGGTTTCGGGGTGGCCATGACGGCGGCTCAGATCCGGCTCCCGTTCATTTCTGACGGGGAAGGGCGGCTTGCCCCCAGGCTTATCGTGCTGTGTCAGGCTGCCCTGAGGGAGGAACTCCATCAGGGAGACTGGGGCGTCTTTGGGATCGGGGCGCTGCTGCCCCTGCTGGTCATGGCCTGGGTCCTGTTTTCGGAGGCGGTCTTTCAGCTCCGGGTCTCGCTGTGGGCCCGGGGGACCGGGAATGCGGAGCCCTCGCAGCTGTATACCGCCGTGGAGGGGCTGTCCTGGATGGTTGTGACAGTCCTGCTGGCCCTCCTGTACTGGATGGCCCTGACCCGGATCTGTTAGGAGGCGATGGGATGTCCACCCACCCGGAATTTGTACAGTACCTGCTGGACCAGCTGGAGGGTCTGGGGGAGCTGAGGGCCCGGAAGATGTTTGGGGATTACCTGGTCTATCTGAACGACCGGCCCGCCCTGCTGGTGTGCGACGGGACCCCCTTTGCCAAGCCCCTGCCCTGCGTGGCGGAGCTGCTGAAGGACCGGCCCACAGCGCCTCCCTATGAGGGCGCCAAGGCCCACTACGTCCTGGACCCGGAGGACCGGGACACCCTGCGCCGGGCGGCGGAGCTGGTGTCCCAGAACAGCCCGCCGCCCACGAAACGGAGGAGGAACGCATACCCATGACCATACGAAAAGCGGCACAAGAGGACCACCCCTCTATCTATCATCTGGTGCGGACAGCCTTTGCCACCGCCCGGGTCAGCGACGGGACCGAGCAGGACTTTGTGCTGGAGCTGCGCCGGCGGGACACCTACCGCCCGGATCTGGAGCTGGTGGCTGAGGAGAACGGACAGCTGATCGGCCACATCCTCCTCACCCCTTTGCCGGTCCCCGGCGCTCCCGAGGGGCTGCGGGGGCTGATGGCGGCCCCCCTGTGCGTCCGGCTGGAGGACCGAAACCGAGGCCTGGGCGGCCAGCTTCTCCATGAAGGAGGCCGCCGGGCGGCTGAGCTGGGGTACAATGCCCTGTTTCTGGTGGGCGACCCGGAATACTACGGCCGATACGGCTTCCGAAACGCCGTCTCCCTGGGGTTCCAAAACGCCTCCGGCGTGCCCGACCCGTTTTTGCTGGCCCGCTCCCTGAACCCGGATGGGTTTCAGGAGGCCGGCGGTATGCTGAACCTGCACTGAGCAGACTGACAGAAAAGTTGAGGGGGGAGCCCGATGCCCGACCAGAAGCGAAGGAAAAATTTCCTGTACCCCAGGCCGAAGGAGGGGACTGACCCGACGGAGCAGCGGGAGTTTCCGTATCTCCCGGAGGCGGTCAACGCCAGTTTTGTGATCGGCGGGGCGGATGCCGAAGCTGTCCCAGTGAAAGAGGGCACTCCCATACCGGCCCCGGAACCGGAGCCCGCTGAGCCGCCAGGAAAATACCCCTGCCCCTGCTGTGGGTATCTCACCTTCCCCGTCCCCAAGGAGGATGCCCTGGCCTACATCTGCCCGGTGTGCTGCTGGGAGAACGATGTATTTGACCCGAGGGAGGACGACCCCAGCGACGAGAACCGCGGCATGACCCTCCGCCAGGGGCGGGAAAACTACCAGAAGTGGGGCGCGGTGCGGGAGGATCTGGTTCGCCACGCCTGGCCGCCCCGGCCGCAGGAGCGGCCCAAATCCGGTAAAATCTCCTCTTAGCGAATTACAAACTGGAATATAACCGAGGAATACTACTATGCAGGATCATATTTATGTAAAAGGAGCCCGGGAAAACAACCTGAAAAATGTGGATGTGACCATTCCGCGGGACAAGCTGGTGGTGCTCACCGGCCTGTCGGGGAGCGGCAAATCCTCCCTGGCCTTCGACACCATCTACGCGGAGGGACAGCGGCGGTATGTGGAGTCCCTGTCCTCCTATGCCCGGATGTTCCTGGGCCAGATGGAGAAGCCGGACGTGGACTACATCGACGGCCTCTCCCCCGCCATCTCCATCGACCAAAAGACCACCAGCAAGAATCCCCGGTCCACCGTGGGCACTGTCACCGAGATCTATGACTATCTCCGCCTGCTCTGGGCCCGGGTGGGCACCCCCCACTGCCCTGTATGCGGCAAGGAGATCAAACAACAGACCATCGACCAGATCATCGACCAGGTGCTGGAGCTGCCCGAGGCCACCCGGATCCAGGTCATGGCCCCGGTGATCCGGGGCAAGAAGGGCGAGCACGCCAAGGTCTTCGAGGACGCACGCCGCTCCGGCTATGTGCGCTGCCGGGTGGACGGCATCGCCTATGACCTGAGCGAAGAGATCAAGCTGGAGAAGAACAAGAAGCACAACATCGAGATCGTGGTGGACCGCCTGGTCATCCGGGAGGACATCGCCCGCCGCCTGACGGACAGCGTGGAGATCGCCTCCAACCTGTCCGGCGGCCTGGTGGTGGTCAATGTGGTGGGGGAGGACCGGGACATCCTCTTCTCACAGAACTACGCCTGCGAGGACTGCGGCGTGTCCATTGAGGAACTCACTCCCCGGATGTTTTCCTTCAACAACCCATACGGGGCCTGTCCCGCCTGCACCGGCCTGGGCAGCCAGCTGAAGGTGGATCCGGAGCTCATCATTCCCAACAAGGACCTGTCCATTCTGGAGGGGGCCATCACCGCCTCCGGCTGGAGCAACATCAAGTCCGACGGCATCGCCCGGATGTACTTCGACGCTCTGGCCAAAAAGTACCGCTTCAAGCTGGACACCCCGGCGAAGAACCTGTCCCCCGAGGTGATGGACGTGATCCTCTACGGCACCCGGGGGGAGGAGCTCACCCTCCACTATGACCAGCCCCGGGGCAAGGGCACCCTGCACCAGGCCTTTGAGGGGATCTGCAACAACCTGGAGCGCCGGTACAAGGAGACCCAGTCCGACGCCATGCGCCGGGAGCTGGAGGACTGCATGAGCGAGTGCCCCTGCCCTACCTGTCAGGGCCGCCGCCTGCGGAAGGAGTCCCTGGCCGTCACAGTGGGCGGGCTGGACATTGACGCCTTCTGCCGCAAGTCGGTGACCCAGGCCCTGGACTTTGTGGACCATCTGGAGCTGACCGAGGTCCAGATGCGCATTGCGGAGCGCATTTTGAAGGAGATCAAAAGCCGGCTGGGCTTCCTCCAGTCGGTGGGCCTGCAATACCTCACCCTGTCCCGGGGGGCGGGATCCCTGTCCGGCGGCGAGAGCCAGCGCATCCGTCTGGCCACGCAGATCGGCTCCTCCCTCATGGGGGTGCTGTATATCCTGGATGAGCCATCCATCGGCCTGCACCAGAGGGACAACGATATGCTGCTGAAAACCATGCAGGACCTGCGGGACCTGGGAAATACCCTGCTGGTGGTGGAGCATGACGAGGACACCATGCGGGCGGCCGACTATATCATCGACGTAGGCCCCGGCGCGGGGGTCCACGGGGGCGAGATCGTGGCGGCGGGCACTCCGGAGGAGGTGATGAACACCCCCGGCTCCATCACCGGCGAGTATCTGTCCGGGCGCAGAAAGATCCCCGTCCCCCGGGAGCGGCAGAAGGGGAACGGGAAGCTTCTGAAGGTATTTGGGGCGGCAGAGAACAACCTTCGGCACATCGATGTGGAGATCCCCCTTGGGACCTTCACCTGTGTCACCGGGGTGTCCGGCTCGGGCAAGTCCTCTCTGGTGAACGAGATCCTGTATAAGAAGCTGGGCGCCGACCTGAACCGGGTGAAGGTCCGGGCGGGCAGACACGACCGCATCGAGGGTGAGGAGTTCCTGGACAAGGTCATTGACATCGACCAGTCCCCCATTGGCCGCACGCCCCGGTCCAATCCGGCCACCTATACCGGGCTGTTCAACGACATCCGGGAGCTGTTCGCCTCCACCCAGGACGCCAAGGCCCGGGGCTACGGCCCAGGGCGCTTCTCCTTCAACACCCGGGGCGGCCGGTGCGAAGCCTGCCAGGGAGACGGCCTTCTGAAGATCGAGATGCACTTCCTGCCGGACATCTACGTCCCCTGCGAGGTGTGCAAGGGCAAGCGGTACAACCGGGAAACGCTGGAGGTCCACTACAAGGGCAAAAACATCTATGAGGTGCTGGAGATGACGGTGGACGAGGCCCTCCCCTTCTTTGAGAACCTCCCCCGGATCTATAACCGGCTGAAAACCCTGGAGGAGGTAGGACTGGGCTATGTGAAGCTGGGGCAGGCGTCCACCACCCTGTCCGGCGGCGAGGCCCAGCGGGTCAAGCTGGCCACCGAGCTGAGCAAACGCTCCACCGGCCGGACCATCTATATCCTGGACGAGCCCACCACCGGCCTGCACAGCTATGACGTCCAGCGGCTGATCGAGGTCCTGCAAAAGCTGGTGGATGTGGGCAACACCGTGGTGGTCATCGAGCACAACCTGGACGTCATCAAGACCGCCGACCACATCATCGACCTGGGCCCCGAGGGGGGCGACGGCGGCGGCGCCATAGTCTGCACCGGGACGCCGGAGGAGGTGGCCGCCTGCGGGGCCAGCTATACGGGGCGGTATCTGAAGCGGATGCTGGAGTGATCTTCCCCGCCCGCCGGTTCACCTCCGCAGGGCGAAACCCTTCGCATGGAACGAAACCCTTCCGAAAAACAGCGGGCGGGTCAGAGACCCGCCCCTACAACATCTCAGGCAGATCACCGCAAAACGGAACAACGGGAGGGGCAAGCCCCGCCCCTACGGGTAAGCGGAAAACATCCCGCAGAGGGGGGACGGGCGCACAGTGTGCGCCCCTACGGCGGTTTCAGGGCCTTCATAGATCCCAGCGGGACGAAGCTCACCCCTCCAGCTCCCGACCCAGGGCCAGACCGGTCTGGAGCCCCAGCCGGAACCCCTGGACTGCGTAAAAGGCCAGGACGGCCCGGGCGTCCCGCGCCTGCTCCTGGTCCAGGGCGTCCCAGAACAGAGCGGCCCGGAAGGCGTCCCCGTCATCCATGGGCCGGCCTTCGATCTGCGGCAGGATATAGTGGTCATAGAGCCAGCGCATACACTCTGTCATCATCGAAACACCCCGAACACGAACTATTATAATGTTATTATAATCACGAACTTTAAGATTGTCAACAGGGAGCGTGAAGGATTTGGAAATTATTCTGCCAAGTGTTGCGGAACGGCTCAAGCCCCTGCGAAAGTCCCGGGGACTGACGCAGATGGAGATGGGGAAGCTCTTGAACTGCACCGACCGTCATTATCAAAAAATCGAGTATGGACAGGTCAATCTGCCTGCCACTACGTTGATCTTTCTGGCCGACTTTTTTCATGTGACCACCGATTATCTGCTGGGCCGGGATTGACGGATGGGGAGCCATCGTGTAGGATGGAGACCTGAGACACTCAACGCAGAAGGAGATGGATGCAGCATGGAACGGATTCGGCTGACAGACCCGGCGGACCCCCGCTTTGGGGAGGCCTTCGCCCTGTACGAGATCAGCTTCCCAGTCTATGAGCGGCGGACACGGGCGTCCCAGGCAGCCCGGCTGAGTCACCCGGAGTACCACTTTGACCTGCTGATGGAGAGGGAGCGTTTCCTGGGGATCCTGCTGTTCTGGGAGGCGGATGGCTTCCGCTATGTGGAGCACTTCGCTACCTGTCCCCAGCTTCGGGGTCAGGGCGTTGGCGCCCGGGCGCTGGCCCAGCTGAACAGCGAAGGGATCCCTGTGGTGCTGGAGATCGACCCGCCCCGGGACGGGGTCTCCATCCGGCGGCAGCATTTTTATGAGCGCTGCGGCTTCTTCTCCAACCCATACCGCCATGTCCATCCCCCCTACCGGGCGGGCTGTCAGGGACATCCCCTGGTGGTGATGACCAGCCCGGCCCCGGCCTCCTGGGAAGAGTACGACCGCTTTGCCGCCTATCTGGGCGGGACCGTTATGGAGGACTGCAAGATCCCCCTGACTGAAACTGAAGAATAAAGGAGACCAATATGGATACCCTGCAATGGCTGACTGAGACGGAATTTGGAAAGTGCATCTTCACCATGCTGGTCTCGATGGTCCCCATCATCGAGCTGCGGGGCGGACTGCCCTTCGGCGTGGCCCTGGGCCTGCCCTATCATCTGGCCTTTCCCGCCGCCGTCCTTGGAAATTTGATCCCCGCCCCATTCATTATCGTCTACATCCGCCGGATCTTTGAGTTGATGCGGAAATATCTTCCCCGGCTCAACGGCCTGGTAGACCAGCTGGAGGAGAAGGCCCACCTCAAGGGCCAGAAGGTGCAGAAATATCAGTACATCGGCCTTTGGCTCTTTGTGGCCATTCCCCTGCCGGGGACGGGGGCCTGGACCGGCTCGCTGGTCGCCGCGTTTCTGGGGATGCGGCTGAAAAAGGCCATGCCTGCGGTCACCCTGGGCGTTCTCACTGCCGGGGCCATCATGCTGGCCCTCACCCATGTGGGGATCAACCTGTTTTCCGGGGCGGTGTGACCGACTCAGTATCCATTCCGGGCTGGGACACATAGGATGGTTCGGAGGTGGTGACCGTGGAAATGCTGGAGGCCGCCCTGGCCCTTCTGTGTGCCCTGGGCGTGGGGAGCCTGCTGTGGCTGCTGTTCGGCCTGCTGGTCCGTCCGGCCCGGGGGCGTGAGCCCTGGGTGGTGCTCCCCGGGCGGGGGCCTGGCGAGGATCTGGAGGCCGGCCTGCGCCAGCTGGCCTGGCTGCGCCGGGCGGGCCTGTTTCGGGGCGAGGCGGTGATCTGGGACGAGGCTCTGGACCGGGAGGGTCGTCAGCTGGCCCTGCGGCTGGCCCTGCGGTGGCCGTGGGTCATCTGCTGTCCGCCGGGGGAACTGGAGGAGTGGCTGCGGGAGGCGGTCCGGCAGACGGACGGAGTCCCCCAATAAACAGGGGGACCCTTTTGAGCCGCCCGTCCTGCTGTGATTCGGCTGAAACGCCATAGGGGCGGGACACCTGCCCGCCCGCCGGTTCACCCCCGTGGAATGTTTTCCCGCCATCCTGTAGGGGAGGGGCTTGCCCCTCCCGCCGTATCTCGGAAATGGCCGTGGGTCGCCGTAGGGGCGGCCCCATGTGGCCGCCCGCCAGATTTCGGAAGGGTTTCCTTCCATGCGGAGGGTTTCGCCCTGCGGGGCGAGTTCCTTTTTCCGCGGCGAAAAAGGAACCAAAACGCCGCCGGGGGTGGGCTCCGATGGGCGTCCCCGCCCATAGTCGCGCACCCCCCGTCCCCCATTTACGGGGGATACCCCTATACCCTTATGTAATATTTCCGGCGCGCAAAATATGGTTCCAGGTTTGATTCCGTCCGGGCCACTGGGCCCTAGTACGGCACAAAATTTCGGCCTGTGCTATTTCACTGCTGCGCCTGGTTCTGACCAGCCGTGGCAGGGGGTGCGGAATCGGAGGCGCGTCGATCGGAATTGCTCCGAACACAGAAAACGGGCGGGCCGGTGTCCCGCCCCTGCGGCGTTAAAAAATCACAGCAAACGGGACAGAAAAAGAAACAGAGAGGAGTGGTCACCATGACGGAGCAGGGTGCGGAACGGTCTGTATTGGAAGGGGCCGTCTCCTCTCTGATCTTTCAAAATGAGGAAAACGGCTATACCATCCTGCGCCTGGATGTGGGCGAGGAGGAGATGACCGTGGTGGGCTCCATGCCCGGGGTATCCCCCGGGGAGTACCTCACCGTTCAGGGCCAGTGGGTGCGCCACGCCACCTACGGCGTGCAGTTCCGGGCGGATGTGGTGGAGCGCCGCCTGCCCCAGGGGATGAAGGAGATCTACCACTACCTGGCCTCCGGCGCGGTGAAAGGGGTGGGAAAGGCCACCGCCCGCCTGCTCATCGAGGAGTTCGGCGAGGACGCCCTGCGGGTCATGGAGGAGGAGCCGGAGAAGCTCACCCGGCTGCGGGGGGTGTCCCCCAAGCGGGCCCGGTCCATCAGCGAGGCCTTCCGGAAGCAGATGGGGATGCGCCGCCTGCTGGAGTTCCTGTCGGAGCACCAGCTGCCCATGGAACTGTCCAGCCGCCTGTTCCGTGCCTATGGCGACGTGGCCCTTGAGGTGGTGCGCTCCAACCCCTATGTCTTGGCGGCGGGGGAGTTCGGGGTGGACTTCTCTCAGGCGGACGCCCTGGCCCTCTCCCTGGGTGTGGCGGCGGACGACCCCCAGCGGCTGGAGGCCGGCCTGCTGTTTGAGCTGTCCCACAACAACTGGAACAACGGTCACACCTTCCTCCCCGCCCAGAAGCTGGTGGGGGCCACCGCCCAGCTGCTGGAGTGCCGGGAGGAACAGCTGGAGGAGCGGCTGGAGGCCCTGGCCGTCCGGGGCGAGGTGGACCTGGACCAGGTGGCGGGACAGGAGGCGGTCTATCTCCCCGCTCTGTATGAGGCGGAGACCTATATTGCCCAGCGGATGGGCGAGATGAGCCGGGCGGAGCTTCTGCCGCCGGATGGTCTGGACCGCCTGCTGAAGCAGATCCAGCGGGCCCAGGGGATCACCTATGCCCCCCAGCAGCTCCAGGCGGTACGGCAGGCGGCCCAGCGGCAGGTGATGCTGCTCACCGGCGGGCCGGGCACCGGCAAGACCACCTGTCTGCGGGGCGTGCTGGCCCTGTTCGAGGCCATGGGGCTGGAGACCGCCCTGGCCGCTCCCACCGGCCGGGCGGCCAAACGTCTGGGGGAGCTGTGCTCCACCGAGGCCTCCACCATCCACCGCCTGCTGGAGACCGGCTTCGACCCCCACACCGGCCAGCTGGTGTTCACCCACGACGAGTACGACCCTCTGAAGGCGGACGCAGTCATTGTGGACGAGGTCTCCATGGTGGACGTGCCCCTGATGGCCGCCCTGATGGCCGCCCTGCGGGGGGACTGCCGGCTGGTGCTGGTGGGCGACCCGGACCAGCTCCCCTCCGTGGGGCCGGGAAACCTGTTCTCCGACCTGATCCGCAGCGGGGCGGTGCCCACTGTCCGTCTCACCGAGATCTTCCGCCAGGCGGCCCAGAGCGCCATCGTCCGAAATGCCCACATGGTAAACTCCGGGGAGCTGCCCGACCTGCGGCGGAACGACAACGACTTCTTCTGCCTGCGGCGGCGGGATCCCCAGTCAGCGGTGGAGACCATTGTGGACCTGTGCCGCCGGCGGCTGCCGGAGCGCATGGGGATCCCCGCCGACCAGATCCAGGTCCTCTCCCCCACCCGGCGGCGGGGCACCGGGACCGCGGTGCTGAACCAGGCCCTCCAGGCCGCCCTCAATCCCCCGGCGGAGCAGAAGGGGGAGCGCCGCTTCGGCGACTGGATCTTCCGGGCGGGGGACCGGGTGATGCAGGTCAAGAACAACTACGACATCCTCTGGCGGGAGGAGGGCGGGACCGCCTCCGGCATGGGGATGTTCAACGGGGACATCGGGGTGATCCGCACCGTGGACAAGGAAGTCGTCCTGGTGGACTTTGACGGCAAGTTGGTGGAGTACACCCCGGATATGCTGGGGGAGCTGGAGCCGGCCTTTGCCGTCACCGTACATAAGGCCCAGGGCAGCGAGTACCGGGCGGTCATCCTGGCCGCCCTGGACGGAGCCCCCATGCTGATGACCCGGGGGGTGCTGTACACCGCCATCACCCGGGCCAAAAGCCTGTTCATCGTGGTGGGAGACGATGGCGCGGTGGCCCGCATGGTGGCCAACAACCGCCAGGCCCGGCGGTACTCCGGTCTCCGTGCCCGCCTGGCGGGCGAGCTGGAGGGGCACGGAGAAACCGCCCTCCCATAAAATCCATAACAGATGAGGCTGCTGTCCCCATGGGACGGCAGCCTCATTTTTTGTATGAAACAGGCATGGACGCCCGGCGGACCCCTCAGAGCGGGCCGCCATACTCCTCCCGGGCCCGGCGAAGGAACTCCGCATCCTGATCGTCCAGAGCGTGGAGCCCGGCGGTCTCCTCCATGTGGTGGGTAAACTCGTGGGCCACAGTGGCAAAGAGTTCGTCCTTCCAGGTCTCCTCGTCCTCCTCCGCCAGCAGAGCGGCGAAGGAGCCGTAGTACAGAACGATGTACCGCCCCAGCAGGTCGTGACAGTACTCCCCCATGATGTACATCTCCCCCAGCGGGAACTCCGGGTCTGGAAGGGCCTCCTCCTCCAGCTGGATGCCCCCATCCAGCTGGTCAAAAAATGCGTCGGGGAAACCGGCGGAGATCTCCTCCAGCCAGTCCCCCACCTGCTCATAGCTTGGGATCATGGCGTTCACATCCTTTTGAACATCATACCGCCCCGCGGCTGCCTGCTAAGGTTTAAACAGAGAGTTCGGGGACGACGCGGCTGACCTGGGCCCGCTCCATCTCCCCGGTGACCTGGAAAAGAAGCTCCATAAAATACTTGGCGTAGTGGGTAAGATAGCGCTGCCTGTGCCGCAGGAGGGACAGGGTCTGGACAATGGGCGCCCCCTGGTCCATGAGAGGGAAAATGTTGAGCTGATCCCCCAGGACCGAGGCGTTCGCCACAATGCCCACCTGGGTACAGTAGCAGGCGGCCATTCCCTGGGCGCACAGAGGGAGGATGTGGCGGGTGGCCGTCCCGGTAAAGGGGACGGCGGGGTGCACCTGCTCCCGGGTGAAGTATTCCCGCATCCGCTGGCCCAGCCGGTTATCCATCAGGGCGAAGGGCAGCCGGGCGAAGTCCCGGACCGAGGCCCCCTGGAGAGAGCGCAGCTTGATGCCCCGGACCTCGTCCGGGGAGTAGTACTGCCGCAGCAGGCTCTCCGGGACACAGAGGTAGACCTGCTCCTGGTACAGCCGCTGCTCCAGCAGGTCCGGGCTGTACGAGCCGGAGAGGACCACGGCGAAGTCCAGCTCTCCGTTGGACACCATAGCCTCCAGCTGGGTGGAGAGGGCGTCGGAAAAACGGACCTCCACCAGCGGATAGCGGCGGTGGAAGTCAGGCAGCAGCTGGGAGAGGATCCAGGCCCCCCGCATGGTGCCCGCCCCCAGCTTCAGCGTGCCCCGCTCCTGCTGCTCGATGTCGGAGAGGATGTCCTCCAGGTTCCGCTCCTCCTTCCCCACCACCTGGGCAAAGGAGAGGACGAACTCCCCCGCGCAGGTGAGGGACAATGTTGGCTTCCGGTACAGCAGGGGGCAGCCGTAGTGCTGCTCCAGGCGGTGGATGTGGTTGCTGAGGGTCTGCTGGGAGATATACAGCCGCTGGGCCGTCCGGGTCATGTTCAGGTCCTTGGACAGCTCCTGAAAATAGTAGAGACTGACGAGATCCATGGGAAGCCTCCCTGTCCAGCTACAAAATTTCTTTGTCGAAAAATGAAAAAATCTCTGTTTGATTTCTGGCCTTGTTCATATTACCATGATTCTAACGGAAACGCAAATGATTTTATGAAAAATATACAGGACCAATGAGGAGGAGTTTTTATGGCGATCCGAGTGCTGCTTCCCCAGCCCATTTTGCCGGCTGGCTATGAATATCTGCGGGAGCACGGCTACGAGGTGGTGGACGGCCGCGGCTTTACCGAGGAGGACATCATCGCGGACATCGGAGACTGTGACGCGATCATCGTTCGAACGGCGAAGATCACGGAGAAGATTTTGGATGCGGCCCCCAAGCTGAAGATCCTGGCCCGCCACGGCGCGGGCTATGACGGAGTAGACCTGAAGGCGGCCCGGAAGCATGGCGTGCTGGTATGCACCGCCGGCGGGGCCAACGCCATCTCGGTGGCGGAACTGACCATCTTCTATATGCTCTACTGCTCCCGGAACTTCAAGAAGGTGCAGAGCCTGTACCTGGAGGACTACCGCCAAGCCAAGATGGGTGTCCCCAAGACGGAGCTGGAGGGCAAGACCCTGGGCCTGGTGGGTCTGGGCAACATCGGCAAGCTGGTGGCGAAGAAGGCCGCCCTGGGCTTCGATATGACGGTGCTGGCCTACGATCCCTTTGCTAAAAAGGAGGGCCTGCCTGAGTACATCCAGCTGGTGGAGGAGCGGGACGAGATCTTCACCAAAAGCGACTACGTCTCTCTCCACGTCCCCGCCACCCCTGAGACGGTCCACTCCATCAGCGACCGTGAGTTCGACCTGATGAAGGAGACCGCGTACCTCATCAACGCCGCCCGGGGCTCCATCGTGGACGAGCCCGCCCTGATCCGGGCCCTGGAGGCCGGAAAGATCGCCGGGGCCGGCCTGGATACCCTGGAGAAGGAGCCCATCGATCCCAGCAATCCCCTGGTGTCCATGGACAACGTGCTCACCGCCCCCCACATCGGCGGCGCCACCAAGGAGGCGTCCAGCCGTTCCTCCGTGGCCTGCGCCCAGGCCATCGACGACTACTTCTCCGGCCGGACTCCCAAGTTCGTGGTGCCCGAGCTGCGGGACCTGATCCAGAAGTAAATCCCTTCGTGTGTACGAGTTTTGAAAGGAGCAATCTGAAATGAGTGTAGGAAAACGGATCTTTTTGAAGCGTGAGATGCCCGATCCGGAGGTAATGGCCCAGTTTAAGTCCATCCCGGCCTCCAACACTGCCGACGTGATGGGCCGCAGCTGCGCCATGAACCCCCGGATCCACCTGGTGAGCAAGCCCAAGGCGCAGATGATGGCTGGCCCCGCCTATACGGTGAAGTGCCGTGCGGGGGACAATCTGACCCTCCACGCCGCCCTGAACTACTGTCAGGAGGGCGACGTGCTGGTGGTGTCCAACGAGGAGGACGACACCCGCGCCCTGATGGGTGAGATCATGATGGCGTATCTCAAGTATACGAAGAAGATCGCCGGCATCGTGCTGGACGGCCCCATCCGCGACATCGATGAGATCGGGAACTGGGATTTTCCCGTCTACTGCACGGGAACCACTCCGGGCGGCCCCTACAAGGAGGGCCCCGGTGAGATCAACGTGCCCATCGCCTGCGGCGGCGTGAGCGTCAACCCCGGCGACATCATCCTGGCCGACCCGGACGGCGTCATCGTCATTCCCCGGAAGGACGCCCCCGTCATCCTGGAGGACGCCAAGAAGTTCCAGGCTGCCGATGAGAAGAAGCTGGCCGCCGCCAAGAATGGCACCGCCAACCGCGCCTGGGTGGAAAAGAGCCTGGCGGAAAAAGGCTACGAGATCATCGACGACGTGTACCACGCGTAAGAGAGACGCGTTATCTGCCCGTCCCCGCCCGCTGAGACTGGCGGGGACGGAGTTCAACAGATAAAGGAGAGAAAAATATGGGACCCGGATTGACTGCATTGCTGGTTTTTATCGCACTGATCATCATTTGGGCCGTGGTACTCAAGCGCAATATCGTGGAGGCCGCCATTCTCAGCCTGATCATTCTGCCGTTCTTCGGCGGCGTGGACCAGGCCCCCAGTCTGATGTCCGGCGCGATCAAGTATGTTCTGAACTATGAGGTGCTGTACGCATCCCTGGCCTTTATTGTTATGGCATTTCTCCTCCAGCATTCCAATGTACTGGATGGTATGCTGCACATCTTCACCCGCCTGTTCGGGCGGCTGAAGGGCGGCCCCGCCTATGTCAACACCGCGATTTCCTCCGCCCTGGGCTGTATGTCCGGCGGAAACACCCCCAACGCCGCAACTGCCGGCGCGTTCACCGCCGAGTGGCTGCTGAAGTCCGGCTGGAACCGGGAGCAGGCGGCCACCCTGATCGCCGCCAACGGCGGCCTGGGCGCCGGCTTTCCCCCCTGCGCCGGCCTGTTCATTGTGCTGGGCTTTCCCACGGTGGCCGGGATCGTGGAGGAAGGGGCGTTATACATCGCCCTGCTGGTCACCGGCCTGTATCAGGTCGCGTGGCGTCTGGTCTATATCCACTATGTGGTGCGTAAGAACCACATCCAGCCCACTCTGGTGGGTGAGCAGGAGCCCATCTCGGAAGTATTCCGCAAGCATGGCATCTGTATGACCCTTTTCCTGGGCGCAGTCATCCCCGTGCTCCTCACCATGGGCCCCCTGAACAAAGCCCTGGCCGGCCGCTCCGAGGCCTGGGAGGGCGCGATGGACAGCGTCAACCTGCTGGTTTGGCTGCCTACTCTGATGATCTGCATCATCCTGCTTCTGGATGGCAGGAACATCGTGAAAAAGTTCTCCTCCTGGGAGGATTTCGTCAAAAAATTCATCCCCCATATCGCCAACACGGGCGGCCTGCTGTTCTTTATCTTTGCGGTGAGCAACATCATCACCAAGCTGGGCCTGGGCGATGATGTGGTGTCCGTTCTGGACAAGATGAACCTGTCCCCCATTGTGACTCTGATCGTGGTCTATGTGCTGGTGGCTGTGGTCGCCGGACCTCTATCCTCCACCGCGACTCTGACCGCCGTAGGCGTGGTGGGTCACGCCATCCTGGTGGGCGTCGGCTTCGATCCCCTGACGACCGCCGCCGCTCTGCTGATGATCTCCTCCACCGAGGGCGCTTCTCCCCCCGCTTCTGGCGCACTGTTCGTGGCCTGCGGCCTCACCGAGTGCGACCCGCCCAAGATCTATATGCCTCTGATCAACTGGTTTGTGGCTCCTATTGTGGTAATGGGCTGTCTGGTTGCCACAGGGATCCTGCCGGTACCCTAACAAATAGGAGGAAATAACGATGCAAAAAGTATTTCATATCCTGATCGCTTTGGGCCTGGCCATTTTTGGAATCGGTTCTGTGATCTTTGTCCTGGGCCAGGCTGTGTGCTTGATCGCCGGAATGCCCGAGATGGTCACCATGATCGAGACCACAGTGGACGCGGTGATTTTCCCCGCCATCGCCTTGACCGGCCTGCTGAGCTTTATTTATGGCTGTATCTGGAAGAAGTCCAAGAAGCAGGACTGATCCCTGAGGCGACAGCTATGTTTCCCCTTTCCGGGCCGGATGCGTCCATCGTGTCCGGCCCGGTTTTATTAGGCGGCAGAGAGGATATCCATCCTGCGGTATCCGGCTGGCCGGCTATTATCAGGCAGAATATTTGAATGGCCCCCCGCAGGCTGTGTCCCGCAAAGCGGCGCATCCGACCGGACCCGCCGCGTCCAAGTCAGGATCGAAGCCGGTTCCCTGTCCGTTCCGTACGGACAGGGAACCTTGCTGAGATAGGAAAATTTACAAAAAAAGGAGAGCTAAAATGAGTCCCATTTCCATTGCGCTGATCATTCTGGCGGTCACCGTCATCCTGTTTATCTGGGAGCCCGTTCCCATCATCGTCACCGCCATCGGCGCTTCTATCGCCTTTGCCTATACAGGTTTGATCGATGTGAGCGACATCTTCGCCGGCTATAACAGCACCACCATCGTCCTGCTGGCCGGCATGATGGTCATCGGCTCCTCCCTGTTCCATGCCGGTATTACTGATCTGATCGGTGAGAAAATGGTCCGTGTCACGGGAAAAAGTGAGCGAAATATCATCCTTGCAACGCTGGTTGTGTCTTGTATCCTCAGCTCCGTGTGCAGCAACATCGGCGTGATGACTGCCATGGCCCCCCTGGTCACCGCTATGTGTATCGCCGCCGGGGTCGGTCCCTCCAAGGCCCTGCTGGCTCTGCTGTTCGGCGCCCAGTTCGGCGGCTTTGTCACCCTGGTGGGTGTGGGCTCCAACGCCACCGCCAACAGTGTGATGAGCGATCTGGGCATCACCCCCTTCGGCTTCTTCAGCATTACCCCCTTCGGCATTGGCGTGTGTATTCTGGGCACCCTGTATTTCACCTTTATCGGGTGCAGGATGATCCCGGATACCGGCTATGTCCCTGAGTTTGCCAAGACCGAAAAGAAGACCCTGGACAAGAAGAAGGCCGCCATCTCCGTAGTAACTCTGCTGTGTGTTCTGGTGGTAATCGCCGCCAGCCCGGCTAATATGCCCATGCATGTGGCCGCTGTGATCGGTGCTCTTGTCATTGTGGGCACCAAGTGTATGTCCGTTCAGGAAGCCATCAAGGCCATCGACTGGAACTGTATGCTGCTGGTGGGCTCCCTGACCGCCATCTCCACCGGCTTTAAGAACAGCGGCGCAGGCGATGCCGTGGCCGAGCTGATCCTGAAGATCCTGGGCAACGATCCCAGCCCCTTCATGGTCACCACCGTCATCTTCTTCTCCGCCGCCATCCTGACCCAGTTCATGTCCAATATCCCCTCCATCATGCTGTTCCTGCCTATCGGCATTTCCATCGCTGAGCAGATCGGCGTCAGCCCCTATCCGGTTGCCATGACCATCACCCTGGCGGGCGCGGCCTCTTACGCCACCCCCTTCGCCGCACCCCAGAACATGATGACGGTGGGCTGGACCCAGTATAAGTTCGTGGACTTCTGCAAGATCGGTCTGCCCATGCTGCTAGTCACTTATGTGGTGGTGGCCGCGCTGATCCCGATTTTCCTGCCCTATTGACCGTTCGAGGTATCAGCGCATGAGAGAGCTTTTAAACGGCGTCTATGACCTGCATATCCATACCTCCCCGGATGTGGTCCCCCGGAAGTACAGCGATCTGGAGCTTGCCCGGCGGCTGGCGGAGCGTGGGATGGCGGGCTGTGCCATCAAGTGCCACTATTTTGACACTGCGGCCCGGGCCGGCCTGCTGATGGCGCAGTTCCCCCAGCTGGATGTAGCAGGCGGCGTGACCCTGAACCGCTCGGTGGGCGGCTTGAATCCTGATGCGGTAGAGCGGTCCGCCCAGGCGGGCGGGCGCATGGTCTGGTTCCCCACCCTGGAGGCCCAGTCCTATCAGCGCTATCAGCACCGGAATGACCCGGAGGCCAGCCTGTCCCGTTTCCTGACCGTCTGTGATGAGGAGGGCAAGCTGCTGCCTCAAGCCCTGGAGGTGCTGGACATCGCCGCCCGCCACCACATGGTGGTGGGAACGGGCCACGTCGGTGCGGAGGAGGGCATGGCCCTGGTGCGGGCCGCTGCGGAGCGGAACTGCACCATCGTGCTGACCCATGCGGACAACCCCGCGGACTGCTACTCGGTGGAACAGCAGGAGGAGGCCGCCGCATTGGGGGCCTATGTGGAGCACTGCTTCTTCACCACGTTCCACGGCCGCACGCCCATTGAAGAGATCGCCCGGCAGATCCGGGCTGTGGGCTGTGACCGGGTGCTTCTGACCACCGATTTTGGACAGCTCAACTCCCCCGGCTCCGATGAGGGCATGGAGGAGTATGCCCGGCAGCTCCGGGCCCAGGGCTTCTCCCGGGAGGAGCTGGAGACCATGATGTGCCGGGTGCCCCGGCGTCTGCTCCACCCCACAGAGCAGGACTGAAGCCCCAGGCACACAGCCGCATCGGCCAGCTTTGCAAAACCGTACCCTCCACAAGCTGAAGAGGGCGGAACGGCACAGCCGTTCCGCCCTCATTTTATTTGGGGTCCGTGATTCTGTTCGCTGAATGTTACCGCGCGTCCCGGTACATAAAGGTCACGATCTGGGCGCGGGTACAGTCCGCATCGGGGCTGAACGCCTTGTCACCGGTACCTGCGGTGACGCCCTCGGACACGGCCAAGCGCACGGCCTCTGCGTAGTAGGCGTCAGCGGCCACATCCGTAAAGTCCATGGCATAGTTTACCACAGGAGAGGCATTGGCCCGCCACAGGAAGGTGACCATCTGGGCGCGGGTGCAGGAGGCATCCGGGCTGAAGGTATTGGCGGAGGTGCCGGAGGTGATGCCCTTGTCCACGGCCCACAGAACCGCATCATAGAAGTAATCGCTCTTCGAGATGTCGGTGAAGGGGTTCTCAGGCTCGGTTTCGATCAGCTTGAAGCTGGCTTCCACGGTGACCTTGCTGTCCGCCATGTGGAAGGTGTAGGTGGTCTCGGACCGCTTGGTGACCTTCAGGTCCTTGTTCTTGGCGTCGGTGACAGTCAGCTCGTCCAGCTCATAGCCCGCATCGGGCTTCACGGTGACGGTGATGCGGGTGCCGGCAGAGGCCTCGTCCGTAGCGCTGCGATAGGCGACCAGAACGACCAGATCAGTGTCTACATTGCGGACATTTTTCTCGATTCTCGGCAGCATGTCGGCGGTCACAAAGACAGTGGGCTTTCCGCCGTTCTGATTTCCCTCGTTCAAATGGTAAGGCATGAACTGGATCCCGGTCTTGGAATCGATCACGTTGTCATGAATATAGGTGTTGGTCTGCGTCTGGGCCGCGTTGAACAGATACTGGATCGCACCGTTGCAGGTCTGCTCAAATCTGTTGTATGCGATCTCGGCATTTGCGGGAATACCTGCCAGACCGGTCCAGGACAGGTTTTTGAAGATGTTGTTGGTGACGGTGCTCTTCAGATTCAGCAGAGGCGCTTCCTCATTGTAGTAGATACCAACGCTCAGCGTATCGAAGGTACAGCCGTCAATTACCACCTCGGACTTTGCCGCGTTGAACCAATCACCGGATGTATGGCCCCAAAGGCCAATGCCAGCGCCTGTTTTCTGCCCATCATCGCTGCTGAACGTGCAGTTTTTGACCGTCAGTTTGGGAGTAGTAGAGGGGCTATCGTTCTCCTTATAGCTTCCCTCCATGGTCCATTGCAGCAGTCCGCCGCCGTTGTTTCCGGCCAGCGTGAGATCCTGAACGGTAACATTGGTACCGTTCGCATAAACAACATTCAGGATGATGCCGTCTGTGCTGCGGGTGATTGAATTTCCATTGCCGTCAATGGTGATACTGTGCTTGACCATGATCGGCTCATCTACCGTCACGCTGCGCAGAAGCTCCACGGTCTGGCCGTTCACAGCAGCTTCAATTGCCGCCTTCACAGAGGTGTACTTGATCTCACCCACCTGTGCGACATACTTGTTTTCATCGGTCAAAGTGGGCACTTCGATCTCTGCGGTTTCACCGGTCTTGGGCTCGGCGACCGTCAGGTCCTGCTTGGTGACGATGCTGTCCCCATCCGGCTGCGTCTGGGTACGGTGCTGCCTTCTGCGGCATTCACCATAATATCCTGTGCAGTGCATTCATTCAACTCGATGGCGGTATTTTTCAGGCCTCTCCAATATTTTGCGCCAACAAATCCACCGGATTTTGTGATTTTTCCGTCATCGACCGATTCAAAAGTCAGATGGGAGATCTCACAGTCCTCAAATTTGAATGTCTGCCCTGCCGCGCCGTTTGACATTGTGCTTCCGATCACACCGCCAGCCGCAGTCTTCGCTTTGATCACGGTGTTTTTTACCACACATTCGGTAAAGCTCTTATCTCCGTAATTACAAAAACCAACGATACCTCCAACGGGACCAGATACGTGGGTGCAGGAGGTATTCGAATTTTGAACGGCATTGCGCGCAAAAGTAAACGCGCCTTCATTGAGTTGGCCGATTATGCCGCCAACCTTCCAACCAGCACTTTCGATCTCTGCATCATCCACCGTGCAACCGTTAATTTTGGCGTATCCTTGACCGGAAATGCCGCCTACAAAATTTCCTTTGGCACTGAGTTTCAGCCCTGTCACGCTACAATTTTGAATGGTGCCAGTATAGCCTTCACCGGTGATCGCGCCCACATAAGCATCACCAGAGCGCGTGGATACAATGGAAGCATTTTCAAGTTTAATCTGTTCCAGTGTGCCACCCTTCGTGATCCCGAAGAGCCCGACATGGTCGGAAGCGCTATCGATGGTCATACCGGTAATGCTGTTGCCGCCGCCATCAAAGCTGCCCTGGAATGCGGCGTCCTTTGTACCGATCGGCGTCCACTCTTTACCGAGCAAGTCAATCTTTCCGGTCAATTTAACAATCTTCCCGGCAAAAGTTTCGCCGCCGTTGACTAACTTGGCCAGGCCGGCCAGTTCAGCGGCAGTATCGATCTCAAAATTCTTTTCTCCGGAATCGTACCAGCTCGTATCTGCTTCATTCAACCAGTTGTCCGCATCGGCTTCTGCTGTTGGTTCTGCCTGAAGCCCAGGGAGCGTGGGATCAGGCTGTTCGCTGTCAGGCAGATAGCGATCACCTTCCTGTTCTGTCTCCAGCGCACCTCCTTCCGTTCCTTCATAGACTGTGGGTGGATTGCTGTCCGCACTGTCATCTGCCGCGAAAACTGCCGTAGGCATCATTCCGATAAGCAGGCACAGTGCCAACAGACTGGGCAACAATCTTTTTTCATCGCTATTTCTCCTCCTATTTTGTAAATTGCTCGTTCAAAACGAACACAAAAAGGCACCTTTGCGGCATACTCCCTCACGCCGCAAAAGTGCCTTTATTGCCAAAATAATATCGTTGGACAGCAGAAAAGAACGGGAAACTACAAGACTCCCCGCTTGCTTGCTGTCAGTATATTGCAGTATCTCATGGCCTGTCAACCTCTCGAACGCAATACTTCTGAGGCTATTTTAGCATATTTTCCCTCTTTTGACAAGAGGCAGTAAAAAAAGCCGGCGCCTATTTCAGGCGCCGGCCTTTCCATACCGATCAGACGATTTCCCGGGCAATAATTGCAAGTTTTCGCAAAATCTATTGATTATCCCCCGAAAAAATCCAACTTTTCAGTGCTTTGCGGTGTCTCTTAGTACATCCCGCCCATATCGGGGGCCGCGGGGGCGGCGGGAGCGGCGGGCTGGGGCTTATCGGCCACCAGGGACTCGGTGGTCAGCAGGGTGGAGGCGATGGAGGCGGCGTTCTCCAGCGCGGAGCGGGTCACCTTGGTGGGATCCACGATACCGGCGGGGATCATGTCGCAGTAGACCTCCTTATAGGCGTCGAAGCCGTAGCCGATCTTGCCGGACTCACGGATCTTCTCCAGCACCACGGAGCCGTCGATGCCGGCGTTGGCAGCGATCTGCTTCACAGGGGCGGTCAGGGCGCGGGCCACGATCTGGACGCCGGTCTTCTCATCGCCCTCGCTCTCAGCCAGCAGCTTCTCCACGGCGGGGATGGCATTCAGGTAGGCGGTGCCGCCGCCGGCCACGATGCCCTCTTCCACAGCGGCGCGGGTAGCGTTCAGCGCGTCCTCGATGCGCAGCTTCTTCTCCTTCATCTCCACCTCGGTGGCAGCGCCCACCTTGATGACGGCCACACCGCCGGCCAGCTTGGCCAGGCGCTCCTGCAGCTTCTCACGGTCATAGTCAGAGGTGGTGACCTCGATCTGGCTCTTGATCTGACCCACGCGGGCCTTGATTTCCTCAGAAGAACCGGCGCCGTTGACGATGGTGGTGTTCTCCTTGGTGACCTTCACCTGACGGGCCTGACCCAGCTGGCTCAGCTGAGCCTCCTTCAGCTCCAGACCCACGTCGGAGGAGATGACGGTGCCGCCGGTGAGGATGGCGATGTCCTGCAGCATCTCCTTGCGGCGGTCGCCGAAGCCGGGGGCCTTGACGCACACCACGTTCAGGGTGCCGCGCAGACGGTTGACGATCAGGGTGGACAGGGCGTCGCCCTCCACGTCCTCAGCGATGATCAGCAGCTTCTTGCCGGCCTGGACCACCTGCTCCAGCACGGGCAGCAGCTCCTGAATGTTGGAGATCTTCTTGTCGGTGATGAGGATGAGGGCGTCGTCCAGATTGGCCTCCATCTTCTCGGTGTCGGTGACCATATAGGGGGTGATGTAGCCCCGGTCGAACTGCATGCCTTCCACGACCTCGGAGTAGGTCTCGGCGGTCTTGGACTCCTCAATGGTGATGACGCCGTCGTGGCCCACCTTCTCCATGGCCTCAGCGATCAGAGTGCCGATGGCCTCGTCGCCGGAGGAGACCGCGCCCACGCGGGCGATGTCGTCAGAGCCGTTGACCTTCTGGCTGTTGGCCTTCATGGCCTCGATGGCGGCGGTGGTCGCCTTGGAGATGCCTTTCTTCATCACCATGGGGTTGGCGCCGGCGGCCAGGTTCTTCAGGCCCTCGTGGATGATGGCCTGGGCCAGCAGGGTGGCGGTGGTGGTGCCGTCTCCGGCCACATCGTTGGTCTTGGTGGAGACCTCCTTCACCAGCTGAGCGCCCATGTTCTCAAAGGGGTCCTCCAGCTCGATCTCCTTGGCGATGGTGACGCCGTCGTTGGTGATCAGGGGAGCGCCGAACTTCTTATCCAGCACCACGTTGCGGCCCTTGGGGCCCATGGTGATCTTTACAGTGTCGGCCAGCTGGTTCACGCCCTTTTCCAGAGCCTTGCGGGCCTCCTCGCCGTAGCAAATGATCTTAGCCATAATACATTACCTCCAATTTAGAGAAAGTGTGTTGAATTAGGAATGAGGAGTTAGGAATTAGGAATTGTGGAGTCCGGCTTTGCCGGACCATTTGGAATTGGCCGCCGCAGGCGGCTCATCAATTCCTCATTTCTAATTCCTAATTGCCATCGTCGAGTTTACTCGACGATGGCCAGGATGTCGCTCTGACGGACGATGGTGACCTCGTCGCCGTCTCCCCATGAAACCAGGGTTTCATGGGACCCCAGAGTGAATTTGATCTGCGGCCGTCGGAAGTCAATTTCGCCGGCCTTCGGCGCTTACCGCGCCGCCCCATCTGTGATGGGGCCCCAAGGTGGACGGCGTGATCCCGTCCCCCCTGGACTCACTCCACGATCGCGAGGATGTCGCTCTGACGGACGATGGTGACCTCGTCGCCGTCCACCTTGACCTGGGTACCTGCATACTTGCTGGTGATGACCTTGTCACCCACCTTCACGGTCATGGTGACTTCCTTCCCATCCACCAGTCCGCCGGGACCGACGGCCAGCACCTCGGCAACCTCGGGCTTCTCCTTGGCGGCCCCGGTGAGGATGATGCCGCCCTTGGTGGTCTCCTCGGCCTCTACCAGCTTGACAACAACACGGTCAGCAAGGGGTTTGAGTTTCATAATGGGTTCCTCCTTATATGATGATTGGAATAAACAAGGTTAGGTTTTAGCACTCTTTTTATCTAAGTGCTAACTACGACTATCATAATACCCTCTGCCAAGAAAAAAATCAACCCCCAATTTCAAAAAAATTGAGGGTCCGAAAGGATAATTTACCCTTTGTTCACAAACAAAACCGCCAAGTGCTAATTTCGACTGCCCTCCGGCCCGGCAGAACGCAGTCCGGGGCAGGGTCTCCCCCGCCCCAGCTTTTCTTACCCCAGGTACATGAACAGGTCACACTTGAGCATACCATTATATAGCTTGCGCTTCTTGTCCGCCTTCTTCCCAAAGGTGCGCTCGAACTCCGTGTGGGAGGACAGCAGATACAGCTTCCAGGTCTCCGGGAACTTGGCCCATGCCTTTCCAAAGGAACGGTACAGCTCCTCCGCCTCCCGGCGCTCCATGATCCGCTCGCCGTAGGGGGGATTGGTGACGATCCGGCCATACATTCCGCCCCAGTGGAAGGTGCGGGCATCTGCCACTTCAAACTTTACGATGTCGTCCACCTCGGCCAATTCTGCATTGCGCCGCGCCAGATCCACCGCCGCCGGATCCAGGTCTCCACCCCAGATCTCATAATCCCCGTCAAACTCCTTGTCCATCGCCTCGTCTGCCGCCCGGAGCCACAGCTCCCGGTCCACACAGGCCCACTTCTGGGCGGAAAAACTTCGGTTCAGGCCGGGAGCCCGGTTTTTGGCGATCAGGGCAGCCTCGATGGGGATGGTGCCCGAGCCGCAGAAGGGGTCGCACAGGGGATCCCGGCCCCGGTACCGGGACAGCAGCACCATAGCGGCGGCCAGTGTCTCCCGCAGGGGGGCCGCCACACCCTGGGCGCGGTAGCCCCGCTTGTGAAGGCCGGCACCGGAGGTGTCCAGCATCAGCACGGCGGTGTCCTTCATGATGGAGAACTGGATCTGATAGAGGGCCCCGGTCTCCGGCAGGGTGTTCATCCCGTACTGGGCCCCCAGGCGGGCGGCCACCGCCTTTTTTACGATGGCCTGACAGGCAGGGATGGAGTGAAGAGCAGAGTTCAGGCTATGTCCCTTTACCGGGAACTGGCCATCCCGGGGGATAAATCGCTCCCAAGGCAGCGTTCTGGTCCCCTCAAAGAGTGCGTCGAAGTCTCCGGCTGGGAAGGTCCCCAGCACCAACAGCACCCGCTCCCCGGTGCGCAGGTTCACATTCAGCCGCGGGATATCCCCCAGCGTTCCACCACAGAGGACGCGGCCGTTCTCCGCCCGCACCTGGGGCAGATCCAGACGGCGCAGTTCATCGGCAGCCAGGCTCTCCAGGCCGAACAGAGTCGGGATGGCAAAGGTCAATGTTTCATTCATGTGAAAAAACCTCCCCGGCCGCCGGCTGTCCTTGTCCGGTGGTCCCGCGCCCGGTTCCCGGGCGGGGCGGCGGCCCTTATCAGAACCAGTATATCGGAACCGGCCGGATTTCGCAACACCTTCCGTCCATGCCGGATCCGTGCGGGCGCAAAAAAACGCGCGCGGAGGAGCGCGGATGCGTGGGAACCAGCCCGGGCGGCCACAGAAGGTGCAGATTGATGAATTTTACCGAAAACAGTCCCATGTCAGTGTAGAAAATTCCAGCCGCTTGTGGTATGATAATGCCACAGCCAGACAGGCGGGACACACGGCCGTGACAAGCTCCGGAGCACCCCGCACTGGGCTGAGCAGCCCTGATCCACCTTACCAAACGCGGATCGATCCCTCGATCCAGAAAGGAGCCATCTATGAAACCCATCATCTGGCTGATCATCCTGGTCCTGTTCGGGATCGGAGAGGCAGTCACCGTGGGGCTCACGTCCATCTGGTTCGCGCTGGGCGCCCTGGGGGCGCTGATCGTCAGCCAGCTTGGCCTGGGCTTCTGGCCCCAGATCATCACCTTCATCGTCCTCTCCGCCCTGTCCATGCTGCTGGTCCGCCCCTTCGCCAAGAAGTTCCTGCGGCCCGGCTACTCCCCCACCAACGCCGACCGGGTCATTGGTGCCACCGGCCTGGTCACGGAGGAGATCGACAACCTGGCCGGTCACGGCCTGGTGAACATCGCCGGGCAGGTATGGAGCGCCCGCAGCGCCGGAGAGGGCGCTGTGATCCCCGCAGGCCAGGAGGTCCGCGTCACCCAGATCCAGGGCGTCAAGGTCCTGGTGGAGCCGGTCCAGTCCGGCGGCCCCGAGCACTGACCCAGCCGTTTCCCCAGCGTACCCCCGCATTCCGCGATCCCCATGATCCTACCGTCATACGACAGAACAGGAGGAATAACTATGCTGGAAAACATTATAAGTATGATCATCCCCGTCATCCTGATCCTGCTGGTCCTGGCCGTTCTGGCCGCCGCCGGATCTCTTTTGTTTCTTTTCCGCCCCCGGAGCGGCAACTTTTTGACCGCCCGGATCGTCTTAGATCATGAATTGGTGGCAGAGATCGAGCTCACTGCGCTCACCGGCCCCGTCACTCTGGAGGTGCCCGGCGCGCCCTATCCCATCACTGTGGAGGCGGAGCCCGGGCGCATCCGGATCGCCCACAGCGGCTGCCCCAACCAGGACTGCGTCCATACCGGCTGGGTCTCCCGCTCCGGCGGGCAGATCGTATGCCTGCCCAACCGCCTTGTCATCTCGGTCTCCGGCAGCAATGCGCCTGAGGTCGACGGTATAACGGGTTAGGAGGGCCGCGTATCATGAATCATTCCGTCCGCCGGCTTACCCGGTGCGCAGTGCTGACCGCCCTGGCCCGCGCCCTCTCCGTGTGCGGGGGGCTTGTCCCTCGTACCGTCCTGATCCCCCTGCCCGGACTGCGGCTGGGACTGGCCAATCTGGTCACGGTCTACGCTCTGTGTATCCTCTCCTCTAGAGAGGCCCTCGCCATCCTGGTCTCCCGCTGCCTCTTGAGCGCGCTGGTGGGAGGCAATCTGACCGCCCTGGCCTTCTCTCTCACGGGTGGCGTGTTTGCGTTGCTCACAATGTGGGCACTGCTTCACTTCCGGGGCTTCTCGCTCTTCGGCGTCTGCATCGCTGGCGCGGCCGCCCATAACGCCGGACAGATCCTGGCCGCCATCGCCGTGCTGGGCTCCCCCGCCATCGCCGTGTACCTGGCCCCGCTCCTGCTCGCCAGCGTGGCCACGGGCGCCGTCACAGGGGCCGCCTCCATCCTGCTGGTCCGCCGGGTACCGCGGCCCGCCGACAGGAAATCTTAACCGATTCGTAACCGCTTTGTAGTGTTTTCTTCTCCGCCTTGTCTTATCATAGGGAGCAAGATAGAATAATGGGAGGAACTTTACCAATGAACCAGCTCAAACGCGCCTGCGCCCTGCTTTTATCCCTGGGTCTGACTCTATCCCTGGCCGCCTGCGGCAGCGGCAGAGCGCAGCCCTCCGGGACCGCCGACACCACTCCTGCACCCGTGGAGACCGCCGCGCCGGAACCCACGCCCACCCCTGCCGCCGACCCCTACGATGCGGTGAAAACCTACTGGTCTGCGGATCAGCTCACACAGGCGTGGGGACCCGATCAGGTGGTGGAGCATCTCTTCTTTCACCCTGTCATCGCCTACCCCAAGTACGCCTTCACCGACAGCTCCGCCTCCCAGGCCCAGAAGGACGGGCTGGACGACTGGATGGTAACGGTGGACGAATACAATAAGATTCTCAACAACCTCTATGAGAGGGGTTACATTCTGGTACGGATGGAGGATGTGTGGACCGAGACCAGCGACGGTACCGGCGTCC
>OOAG01000582.1_pt1 | contig 32238 bp, 29 predicted proteins | sample 1671461 | NCBI WGS metagenome assembly OOAG01 (sample SAMN06348159, study PRJEB24527) | human gut metagenome | biome: human gut; feature: ankylosing spondylitis patient; material: feces | host: Homo sapiens | place: China | collected 2015-10 | reverse complement strand
GCCCAGCGGCCAAAGGCGGCGCTGCCGCCGGCCTTGTTCATCAGGGCCACCAGAATGCCCAGCATCACCAGAAAGACGAGGATGCCGACGTTGCTGGAATCGGACAGCTTGGACACCATGCCGCCGTCTTCGTTGAAGAAGAGGGTGGTCAGCGCCAGCTCAAGATTGCCGTTGGCGTAGAGCAGTGCGCCGGTGGCGATGCCCACCAGCAGCGAGGTGTAGACCTCTTTGGTGTTCAGGGCCAGCACGATGGCTACCACAGGGGGCAGCAGGGACAGCGCCGAGCTGTACACGGCGCAGGTGTAGGTGGAAGGGTCGTCGATCTTGCCGGGCGTTGCGGCGGTACACCACAGCAGCAGGGCAAATACCAACAGAGCACCCACCCACGAGAGATTGGTTTTTTTCATGATAAACTCCTCAGGTGATTTTTTTGCAGCCTGCCGGGCAGACTAACCCTTTAGAAGCCGTTTTCATAAGCATTGCACACCGCCCGAACGGCCTTTTTGCCCGCATACTGCGTTGCTTTCCCTTGCAATCCGCTCAGGATTGCTGCGGAAAATTGCCTTGTCTGCGAGCAAAAATTCTCGTCGTTCGATGCACTCTGCTTACAAAAACAGCTTCTAACGTGATGGGACACGGAAGGGGGTGTTGGCTGCGCCGGACTATAAAGCGATGTATTTAGAGCTGTTCCGTGCCAGCGAACAGGCGGCACGGCTTTTGCAGGAAGCTCAGGCCCGGGCCGAGCAGCAGCTGCTGGCTGCCGACCCGCCGCCCATCGAGCTTGCCGAGAAAAAAGAGTCTTAGCCCTTCTTGCTCTCGGCCTTGGCGGCAAACTTTGCGTCGTTGACCACAAAGCGCTCGTGGACGCCGCCGCCCACGGGGCCTTTCTCGTCGTACAGGGAGACTTTGAACACCAGCTTGCGGCCTTCCACAGCGGTCAGCTCGCTCTCGCAGGTGACGGTCATGCCCACGGGGGTGGGTGCGGTGTGCTCCAGCTCCAGCTTGGTGCCCACAGAGCCGCAGCCCTCATCCAGAGCGTCGGCGACGCTCATCCAGCAGGTCTTTTCGGCCAGCGCCACCAGTGCGGGAGTGGCGAAGACGTTCAGCGTGCCGCTGCCCATGGTCTTGGCGGTGTTCTCGGGGGTCACGGCGACGCTCTGCTTGCCGCGGATTCCGGTTTCTAACATATAAAAATTCCCTCTTTCTTAATTTGTCGTGCTGCCGCGGTTTGCGGCAGATAATTTCACATTTGTAAGGATACCACAAAATCCACGCCATTGCACCTGTTTTCTGGATTTTCCTTCAAAACTCTTTCCGTCTGAGGCCAAACGCGGTATCATAAGCTGGACAGGGAGGGAAAGAAGATGAACGATTTCTGGAAATCCTACGACATCACCCACGCCGAATACGGGGCCGATTACCGATGCTACCCGCTGTATGGCACGGTTCACCTCATGGAGCTGGCCATTTCGCTTGCCTTTATCGTGGGGGTGGCCCTGTGGTATCGCCGCAGTTCTGCCCGCACCCGGCGGCGCATTTTAGTCGGAGTCACCGCTTTGCTCCTGCTGGACGAAGCTGCCCTTCTGCTGGGGATGGCCCTGACCGGCCAGTGGAATTGGAGCTATCTGCCCCTGCACCTGTGCAATATCAACGTCTTCGTCTGTCTGTACAACACGATCACGGACAGAAACTGGTGCAAAGAGGAGCTGTATGCCCTCTGTATCCCGGGCGCAATGCTGGCCCTGCTCTGCCCCAGCTGGCTGGATGTCCCCTCTTGGTGGACGCTCATCAATCTGCACTCCGTCAGTATCCATGCCCTGCTGGTACTCTATCCAGTCCTGCTGGTGGCGGGCGGCTACCGTCCCAGTCCCCGGCGGGTGCCGCAGGTGCTGGCGTTCCTGTTCGGCTCTGCCCTGCCCATCTACTTTCTGAATCAGTCCCTTAACACCAACTTCTATTTCCTCAATGATCCCTACGGGAACATCATCACCAGCACCTTCACGGCCCTGCTGGGCGAAAAATATTATATCCTGGGCTTCCTGCCTGCCATCGCGCTGGCGCTGTTCCTCATGTATCTGCCGTGGGCGGCGGACGATAAAAAGAAGAAGCGGGCATGAATGCAGTGCTTTAGAAAAAGGCAGTTCGGTCAGGGCTGCCTTTTTCTTTTACCCCAAATTGCACCCTTCCTGCAAAATAAATCTGCAAATTTCTTGCGTTTTGAGGTCTATTTTATCAATTTTAAGAGAATGATGATTTTTTGCGCAAATCCCCTTGACAGGAGTCATACAGCGTGTTATCATGAACACATGAACAGATGTTCATATATTGAAGCGAAAGGATGACAACGATGGCTGAGAATGCTCTTGCCCCAGAACAGAAGCTGCCCAAGGCCCCGCCGGAGCTGCCGGACGATGAGGTGCTCTACGAGCTGGCCGATTTGTTCCGGGTGTTTGGCGATTCCACCCGCATCAAGATCCTCTACGCCCTCCACGACGATGAGCTGTGTGTGCAGGACATTGCAAATGCCGTCCAGCTCAGCCAGTCGGCGGTGAGCCATCAGCTGCGGGTGCTCAAGGACTCAAAGCTCGTCCGCTTCCGCCGCGACGGCAAGACCATTTACTATGCACTGGACGATGACCATGTGCGCAGCATCCTCTCCATGGGCATGGACCACATCGAAGAGTGATGCCCAAAAACGCTGCAAGCTCTGCCGCACCCTGCGGCGGAGCGGGGATATAGAAAGAAAGGCTGGTATTTATTATGAAAAAGAGCTACAAGATCGAAGTTGACTGCGCAAACTGCGCCCAGAAGATGGAGGATGCCGCCAACACGGTCGCCGGCGTCGCAAAGGCCACCGTCAGCTTTATGACCCAGAAGATGAACGTCGAGTTCGATGAGGGCGCGGACGTCAAGGCTACCATGCAGAACGTCCTCTCCGCCTGCAAGAAGGTCGAGGACGACTGCGAGATCTTTGGCATCTGAGTTTCGACTTATACTGCCGGGATGCGCGTGGAAAATGTGGAAAAATAAATCAGTTTTCAACAATTTCCACGGCGTTTTCAACATTCTGGATGCAAAAATAGAAAAATGAACGCGCATTTGCGGCTTTTTGCGGGAAAACCTCGTGGAAAAGCTGGGGGAAAGCGTGGAAAACAAGCCCCTTGTGGGGAAAACCTGTTGAATCTGAGAAAACTGCCCCAAAAGGAGGCTGGTACCCGTGACGAAAAAACAAAAGAAAATGCTGTACCGCATCATCGCCGCTCTGGCGCTGGTGCTGGTGCTCAAGCTGCTGCCGCCTCTGCCCACGTCGGTGGAGCTGCTGCTCTACTGCATCCCCTACCTCGTGGTGGGCTGGGATGTGCTCCGCAAGGCCCTTCTGGGCATCAAGAACCGTCAGCCCTTTGATGAATGCTTCCTGATGGCCGTTGCCACCGTGGGCGCCTTTGCGCTGGGCGATTACGTCGAGGGCTGTGCCGTTATCATCTTCTACCAGATCGGCGAGCTGTTCCAGGGCGTTGCCGTCGGCAAGAGCCGCCGCAGCATCTCGGCCCTGATGGACATCCGGCCCGACTACGCCAACATCGAGGGCGAGGACGGCAAGCTGGAGCAGGTGGACCCCGATGAAGTCGAGATCGGCACCATCATCGTGGTCCAGCCCGGTGAGCGTGTGCCGATCGACGGCGTCATCGTCGAGGGCGCTTCCACCCTCAACACCGCCGCCCTCACCGGCGAGAGCCTGCCCCGGGATGTCCGGTCCGGCGATGAGGTCATCAGCGGCTGTGTCAACATGAGCGGCCTGCTCAAGGTCAGGACCACCAAGGAGTTCGGCGAATCCACCGTCTCTAAAATTCTCGACCTCGTGGAAAATTCCAGCATGAAAAAGGCCCGCGCCGAGAACTTTATCACCCGCTTTGCCCGGGTGTATACCCCGGCGGTCTGCTACGGCGCGCTGGCGCTGGCCTTCATTCCCCCCATCATTCTGCTGCTGATGGGCCAGCCCGCCCGCTTCGGCGACTGGGTCTACCGCGCCCTCACCTTCCTCGTCATCAGCTGCCCCTGCGCTCTGGTCATCTCTATCCCGCTGAGCTTCTTCGGAGGCATCGGCGGCGCTTCCGCCTGCGGCATCCTCGTCAAGGGCTCGACCTATCTGGAAGAGCTGGCCGATACCCGCGTCGTCGTCTTCGATAAGACCGGCACCCTGACCCAGGGTACCTTCAAGGTCGTCAAGGTCTGCCCCGTGGAGGGAGGTACCGAAGATTCCCTTGTGGAAGCCGCTGCGCTGGCCGAGAGCTGGTCGAAGCACCCCATCTCCCTGAGCATCAAGGCTGCTTACGGCAAGGACATCGACGCTGCCCGCGTCACCGATGTGGAGGAGCTGGGCGGCCACGGTGTCACCGCCAAGGTGGACGGCAAGCCGGTCGCTGCCGGTAATGCCCGCCTGATGGCAAAGCTGGGCCTCACCGTCCCCGATGTCCCCCAGACCGGCACCATCGTCCATGTGGCCATCGACGGCAAGTATGCGGGCTATCTGCTCATCTCCGACGTGGTGAAGCCCCACAGCGCACAGGCCATCAAGGGCCTCAAGCAGGCTGGCGTCCGCAAGACCGTCATGCTCACCGGCGACGCAGAGCCGGTGGCAAAGGCTGTCTCGGCAGAGCTGGGCATCGACGAGTACCACGCCGGCCTGCTGCCCGGCGATAAGGTGGACCAGATCGAGAAGCTCCTGGCCGCCAAGAAACCCAAAGAGATGCTGGCCTTCGTGGGCGATGGCATCAACGACGCCCCTGTCCTCTCCCGTGTGGATGTGGGCATCGCCATGGGTGCTCTGGGCTCTGACGCCGCCATTGAGGCCGCCGACGTCGTCCTGATGGATGACGACCCGGCCAAGATCGCCCTCGCCATGCGCATTGCCCGCCGCACCAAGAGCATCGTCTACCAGAACATCGTCTTTGCTCTGGCCATCAAGGCGGTCTGCCTGCTGCTGGGCGCTCTGGGTATCGCCAATATGTGGGCGGCCATCTTCGCCGATGTCGGCGTCATGGTCCTCGCTGTCCTGAATGCGACCCGCGCCCTCTACACGAAAGACCTCACCAAAAAATAAAAGATAGAAGGCAAAGAGGGTCCTGTGCGTCCGCACAGGACCCTCTTTGCCTTATAAATAGTTCTTGCAAATGCGGATAAACCTGTTATACTACTGTATTGGAGGGTTGAAATAAATGCAGGAAGAAAACAAAACAAATTTGAGCCGTGCGCCGGCGTGGCGCGCGTTCCGGGCCGCAGCGCCTCAGACGCTGCCGGTGTTTGCCGGATATTTGGTGCTGGGCCTCGGCTACGGCATCTATGTGCAGTCGCTGGGCCTGCCGGTCTGGCTGCCGCCCCTGATGGGTACGGTAGTGTACGGCGGCTCGCTGGAATTCGTGCTGGCGTCGCTGCTTCTGGGCAGCTTTGCGCCGGTGTCGGCCTTTCTGATGGCGCTGATGATCCAGGCGCGGCATCTTTTTTACGGCCTGACCATGCTGCAGCGCTACCGCGGCTACGGCCTGCGCAGCGCCTACATGATCTTCGCCATGAGCGACGAGACCTTTTCCATCACCTGCTCGGCAGAGCCGTCCGAGGGCGTGGATAAGGGCTGGTTCATGTTCTTCATCACCCTGCTGGACCAGATCTATTGGGTCGCCAGCGCGGCCATGGGCGCGGCCCTCGGCTCTGTCCTGCCCTTCAGCACCGAAGGCGTCGATTTCGTCATGACGGCCATGTTCGTGGTCATCTTCCTCAACCAGTGGGAGAAGGAAAAACAGCACGCCAGCGCCATCATCGGCATTGCCGCCCCGCTGGTCTGCCTACGCATCTTCGGCTCGGGCAGCTTCCTCATCCCCTCGATGGTCTGCATCCTTGTGGCACTGCTGCTGTTCCGCCGCCCCATCGAGGCCAAAGAAAGCGAGGCGGCAAAATGAGCAAGATCCAGTTCATCCTGACCATCGCCGTCTGCGCGGCGGCGACCATGCTCACCCGCTTTCTGCCCTTTCTGGTGTTCGGCTCCCGGGGCGGCAAGGTGCCTGAGGTGGTGGAGTATCTGGGCCATGTGCTGCCCGCCGCCATCTTCGGAATGCTCATCGTCTACTGCCTCAAGGGCGTCAGCCTCACCGCGGGCAGCCACGGCATCCCGGAGGTCATCGCCATCGGTGTGACCGTCGCCCTCCATAAGTGGAAGCACCAGACGCTGGTTTCCATCGCCGGCGGCACGCTGTGCTATGTGCTGCTGGTGCAGATGGTGTTTTGAGAATGCAAAAAGGACACGGCACTGCCGTGTCCTTTTTCGTGCTCAGTGATAGAACGTATCAAAATTGACCTGCCGGTAGAACCGCTGCTGCAGCTGATCGAAGCTGTCGCAGTCCTGTGCCAGCAGCCACATGATCTTGGTCACGACGGCCTCAATGGTCATGTCGTGGGCCTCGAGGAAGCGGAAGCGGTTCTTGACCCGCTTGCCCACCTCGTAGATGCCCACATCGCTGCCCTCGTAAGTGACCTGGGTGGTGAGGATGAGCACTTTGTGGGTCTTGTCGTAGTCGCCGAGGCCCTCGGCGAAGGCGTCCATCAGCCGCTGGGGGATGCCGCCTACGCCGAAGCTCTCCACGATGACGCAGTCGTAGAGGCGGAAAATGTCGGGGATCAAATCGGGGCTGAGGCCGGGCGTCAGCTTGAGCAGAAAGACGCGGGGGCTGAGCGAGCGTCCAAACTCCACAGGGCCGGTGGGCCAGGGCGAAGGCACATACCGCACCAGGCGGTCGCCCTGTACCAGTGCCAGCGCCGGGAAATTCACCGAGGCAAAGGCGTCGTAGCTGATGGTCTTGTTCTTCTTGGCGCGGGTGCCTGCGATGACATGGCCGCCAAACACCACCATGACGCCCCGGCTGCCGGGGTCGAGGGCGCAGATGACGCTGTCACGAAGGTTTTTCTTGGCGTCGGTGATCTCGTTGGAGATGGGCTGCTGTGCGCCGGTGAGGATGACGGGCTTGTCGGCGTTCTGGATGAGGTAGGACAGCGCCGCCGCCGAGTAGGCCAGCGTGTCGGTGCCGTGGCAGATGATGAAGCCGTCGTAGAGGGCATAGTTCTCCTGTACGGCCTTCGCCATCATCAGCCAGTGCTCCGGGCCCAGGTCGGTGCTGTCGATGCTGCACAGGGCCAGCGTGTCGGGGCAGCAGAGCTCGTTCAGCTCAGGCAGATGAGCCAGAAGCTCTTCGCTGGTGAGCACGGGCTTGAGGCCCTGCTGGGTGCGGACGCTGGCGATGGTGCCGCCGGTGGTGATAAAAAGCAGACGCTGCTTTGTGGACATAAAAAAGCCTCCATCAGGAAGATTGAATCGTATTCATAGAAAGTATAACACACTCGCCCGCCCTTGCAAAGTGGCGCTCGGGCGGAAAATGGAGGCTTTTGGGATTGGTCATAGAAATCAGGGGGATTTGGTGTATAATAGAGTAGAGCGCTTTTACGCGGGGTCAAGTTCTCTTTTGCGTGCCAAAAGAGAACCAGAAATGGTTCTCGCGCCTGTGCGCGGGGTAGAGCGCTTTTTCATTAAGGCTAATTGTTCTCTTTTGATGTCAAAAGAGAACCAGAAAAGCACCAGCGATTTCGACGCGCTGGATCCACGAGAAAGGGGCTGCTCGCCCCTTTCAGACCCCGAAGGGGAAGTCGAAGCCCAAAAATGCTAGCCGCTTCGCTAAACGCATTTTTTGGGCTTCTCCGGTTTACGGCTCCGCCGATGGTGTTACGTTTCAGCAAAACTTTACGTTCTGCAAGGGCGTAAAGTCTGCTGCGAAGCAGCAAATCGGCGGAGGCTCAAAATGCGGTTAAGAGATCTTCACGCCGAATGGCGTGAATCTCCAGCATTTTGAGTTGGAGCCCACTTCTCTGGGGTTACTAGGGGCGAGCAGCCCCTAGTTCGTGCCTCCCGCGCCTCGAAAGTAGCGGGCACTTTTCTGGTTCTCTTTTGGTGTGCAAAAGAGAACTTAGCCCAGCGTAAAAGCGCTCTAACCCCGCGCCGCTGGAGCGCAAAGAAAGTAACGGATTTTACGATAATACAAGAAGTACAAGGAGGCCCACTATGTCCAACATCGTCATCATCGGCTCCGGCCCGGCGGGGGTGTCCGCCGCGCTGTACACTGCCCGTGCGGGGGTGGACACCACCGTCCTCACCCGGGGGCCGGGTGCGCTTGACCGTGCAGAGCTTATCCAGAACTACTACGGCTTCGCAGCCCCCATCTCGGGTGCGGAATTGGAGCGTCAGGGCATCGAGGGGGCCAAGGCTGTGGGCGTCAAATTTGTGACCACCGAGGCCGTGGGTCTGACCTATACTGATAAACTCACTGTAGAAACCCTCGATGGAGATTACCCAGCGGACGCTGTTGTCCTCGCCACAGGTGCTTCGCGGGCGACGCCCCGCATCCCAGGGCTGGCGGGCCTCGAGGGCCACGGCGTCAGCTATTGCGCCACCTGCGATGCCTTTTTCTATCGCGGCAAAGATGTGGCCGTGGTCGGCAGCGGCGAATACGCCCTGCATGAGGTGCAGGCGCTTTTGCCGGTGGCGGCCAGCGTCACCCTCCTGCTGAATGGTGCGCCGCCGGCGGCAGAGTTTCCGCCGGAGGTGGCTGTCCGGCCTGAAAAAATCGACGCCATCCTCGGCGAGCAGAAAGTCACCGGCGTCCAGCTCTCCGACGGCGATGTGGTGGAGCTGGCGGGTGTGTTTGTGGCTCTGGGCGTTGCAGGCAGTACGGCGCTGGCCCGGAAGATCGGTGCCGCTGTGGAGAACGGCCGCATCGTGACAGATGAAAAAATGCAGACCACCGTCCCCGGCCTCTACGCCGCCGGAGACTGCACCGGCGGGCTTTTGCAGGTGGCGAAGGCCGTCTATGAGGGCGCTCTGGCAGGCACCGAAGCCACCAAAGCGCTGCGGAAGGGGTGATTTAAGATGCCGGAGATCCTGCCTATCCTCAAATGCGGCGAGCACCGCCAGTGTCTCGCCTGTGCCTTCCCCTTCTGGGACAAGCTGACCGCCGAGCAGCAGGATATACTCTGCCGCACCACCCGCCTGGTGCGCTATCGCAAGGGCGAGCGGGTCCACAGCCCGGTGGAGAACTGCGTGGGCATCCTGCTGCTGCGCACCGGCCAGTTCCGGGCGTATCTTCTCTCCGACGATGGCCGGGACGTGACCCTCTACCGCCTCTTTGGCGGCGAGATCTGCATCCTCTCCGCCTCCTGCGTGATGGACTCGGTGAACTTTGACCTCTACATCGACGCCGAGGAGGACACCGAGGCCTACTGCATCAGCGCAGGCGTCTTCCGCAGCCTCATGCAGCAGAACGTGGAGGTGCGGTGCTTCGCCTACCAGATGACCGCCGAGCGCTTCTCCGACACCATGTGGACGATGCAGCAGATCCTCTTCATGAGCGCCGACCGGCGGCTGGCCATCTTCCTTGCGGACGAGCTTGCCAAGACCGGCGGCGACGATGTCCGCCTGACCCAGGACCAGATGGCAAAGTACATGGGTTCTGCCCGCGAGGTGGTGAGCCGCCTGCTGAAATACTTCGCCGGTGAGGGCATCGTGAAGCTCTACCGCGGCGGCGTGACCGTGACGGATAAGGACAGGCTGACGAAGATAGCACACGGAGAATAAAACAGAAAAGGGACGCTGCGCATATGCGCAGCGTCCCTTTTATCGTGCGGAATTACCCTTTGCACCCCTGCTCTTCCCAGTCGCCGAAGTCGGAGACGTCGGCGATTTTAGTCGGGTCGAACTTACCGTTTTCGTCCTTGGGGGCGACGGCGGGGCCGGCCTCCACGGGGTTCGGGTTCGGAGCCTCGGGGTCACAGACCGGGCGCTCCTCGCTCAGGTCAGGCAGGGTCACAGGCTCTGCGGCCTCAGCGGGCGCTGCCTCCGACTCAGGGGCGGCGGGCTCCTCAGCGGGAGCGGTCTCTTCTGCCGGTGCGGCGGCTTCGGCCTCTGCCTGGGCCTCACCCTCGGCGTATGCCTCGGCGGTCTTGGCGGCCTCTGCGTCGTCCTTTTCGGCTTCCTCGGGGAACTCGATGGATTCGATGATGGGTGCGGCCTTCTCGTTCAGGAGCTTGTCCATGATGACGATGGCGGCACCGGTGGCCGCCACAGCGGCGGCAGTACCCAGAATGCGGAAGATTGCTTTCATGCCATGACCTCCTTGGTTATGTTATAGTTAGGAGAAGGTGACAACATCGTTCAGCGGCTTCTCGGCAGGCTCCACCGACAGTGCGGTGAGCACCGGGCCTTTGCCGCGGTAGATGTTGTGGAACTTATAGCCGACCTTTGCGGTCACTTTGACCCATGCCCGCTGCTCGAGGGCCTTGTAGCCGTCGTAGCTGCAGGGGAAGCCCACGAACTGGATGTCCTGCACGCAGCAGGTCATGGCGAACCGGCCCGGCACGAAACTGTTCTTGCCGGCACGGTTGGTCTGGCAGACCTGTGCGAGGAACTTGACGGTCTTGCCCGCGTACTTCTGGGGCTCGTCCTGACAGTCCATATACCAGATGCCGTAATCGTCGTCCGGGATGTCGATGACCGGGGCGTTGATGTCGAAGGGCAGGGGGTCGGGGATGTCGTCGTAAGCCACGCTGCCGTCCTTGAACTCGTAGGCGATGTCGCACTTGCGGGATGCCTGACGCACCAGCTTGTGCAGCTCCTGACGGGCGGCGTCGTTGTTGACGGCCTCGGCGCGGTTGAAGACGATGAGCTCACTGCGGGCGATCTTGTCCAGCATCAGCGCACGCATGGAGTTGTCGCGGGCGTAGGTCAGCGCGGTGGTGCCGTCGGCGGTGGCGATGCACTGGTAGACGATCCAGTTTTCGGGCAGATTGTTTGCCAGATCCTGCAGCATCCACATACCGTTATACTCGATGACCACGCGGCCTGCGTCGGCCTCCCTGGCCAGCTTTGCGAGGTTCTGGGGGTTCAGCTCGGCCTTGTCCTCGAGGTTGTAGAGCGTCACGCCGGGGAAGGCGAACTTCTTCTCATTGTACTCTTCTTCGCCCTCCTCGCAGACCAGCAGAAGGGTCTTGTCGCCGGAGTCGAAGTTGGGGTCTTCAAAAGTCTCCTGAATGAACTTGGTCTTGCCGCTCTCGAGGAAGCCCACAAACAGGTAAACCGGGATCTCATTTGCCATAATCTTTTATCCTTTCAGGGTCGATCAGCAGCCGAACAGTGCGGCGATGGCCTTTTCATCCAGCTTGGAGCCGATGACCACCAGCTTGCCGCCGACGTCTGCACCGCGTGCGCGGACTTCCCACTCGCCGGGAACGTAGTCGAACTCCAGCCAGCCGTCTGCGCCGCCGTCCACGATGCCCTTGGAGCGGAGGATCATGCCGTAATTGCCGGTGTCCAGCTCGGTGAGGGCGTGCTCAATGTCAACCTTGGAGAACTTTTTGGCCGTCTCGACGCCCCAGCTGGTGAAGACCTCATCGGCGTCGTGGTCATGATGATGGTGATGATGGCCGCAGCAGCAATGCTCGTCGTGGTCATCATGGTCGTGGTGGTGATGCTCGTGCTCGTCTTCATCATCGTCGTGGTCATGGTGATGGCCGCAGCAGCAATGCTCGTCGTGGTCATCATGGTCGTGGTGGTGATGGTGCTCGTGCTCATCCTCATCATCGTCATCGTGGTCATGGTGATGGCCGCAGCAGCAATGCTCATCATGGTCATCATCATCATGGTCGTGGTGGTGATGATGCTCGTGCTCATCTTCATCATCGTCATCGTGGTCATGGTGATGGCCGCAGCAGCAATGCTCATCATGGTCATCATCGTGGTCGTGGTGATGATGATGTTCGTGCTCTTCTTCCTCGTCCTCGTGGGCGTGCTCCTCGTTGGCCTTGGCAGCCATAGCGATCAGCTCAGCCTTGAAGTCGTCCTTGGTGGACATGGCCTTCAGGATCTGCTCGCCGGTCAGGGCGTCCCAGGCGGTGGTGACGATGGTGGCGGTGGGGTTCTTCTCACGCAGCATGGCCACAGCGGCGGCGATCTTTTCCTCGGTGGCGTTCTGGGTGCGGCTCAGGATGATGCAGCTTGCGTGGCTGATCTGGTCGTCGTAGAACTCACCGAAGTTCTTCATATACATCTTGACCTTGTTGACGTCGGCCACGGTGACGAAGCTGCTCAGCTGGACATCCAGATGCTCGGCCACGCCCTCGACAGCGCGGGTCACGTCGGACAGCTTGCCGACGCCGGAGGGCTCGATAACGATGCGGTCGGGGTGGTACTGCTCCACCACCTGCTGCAGAGCGGCGCGGAAATCGCCCACCAGAGAGCAGCAGATGCAGCCGGCGTTCAGCTCATTGATCTGGATGCCGGACTCCTTCAAAAAGCCGCCGTCGATGCCGATCTCGCCGAACTCGTTCTCGATGAGCACGACCTTCTGGCCGGCAAAGGACTCTTTGATGAGCTTCTTGATAAGGGTGGTCTTACCGGCGCCAAGGAAGCCGGAGAAAATATCGATCTTGGTCATAGTCTGAAATGCCTCTTTCTTTTATGCAGACGCCGCAAAGGCGCTGCTCAGCAGGCCCGTCGGGCCTTACAAGCAGTCCGGGCCGCTGAGTGCTGACCCGTAAAATTCCTACACTCCTATTATAACAAGGCTGTCAATGGCAAACCGGCCTTTTTGATGAGAAATTTGTAACATTTTTTGCAATTTGTTTGCATTTTCGGGCGGCAGGGGCAAAACAAAAGCTCCCCGCAAGCAGGCAGGGAGCAAAAAATGCGGTGTCAATCGGCAGTCTGCCCCATCTCTTCAATAATCCATTCGGCGATTTTCTCAGTCTTTTCGTCCGTCTCGCCGGTGAACCAGAAAATGCCGTCTTCCGTCTCCACCCGGAGGAACTTCCCGGCGGTGGGGTCGAGGCAGAGATGCACGGTGCCGTCGTGTACCATGACAAAAGAACCCTGCCAGTAGTGCTCCAAATCGAGGCCGTGTATCCGGCCGGCCTCCGGCAGGGAGGAATAAACCTGAACCTCGGTGATGTCGTCTATGGGAATCGTGTACTTCTGAGTCTTTCCATGGTAGGATTGCAGCTCTACCGTGGGCGACACTTGCAGTTCCAGCCTTGCGGGGGTGTGGTCGAGAACGCCCAGCACCGGCCCAACCAGCAGAATGCTGACGATTGCAATGACATTGACCGCCATAGCGATTTTACCCCGGAGGGTGGCGAGATTGACAGCGCTTCCTTTGCCGATACGTTTGGGAACGGAGATGCGCTTGTCGTCGGGGTCATAATAGAGCAGACCGTATTTCCATGCGGCGTCCTCGGGCGCGGCAGGCCAGCCGTGGGCATCCCGCAGTTTTTGCAGAGCGCGGTTCCCCCACAGACAGGGCAGATACGGCAGGGCCAGACTTCCGAAAAAGAAATAGACCCAGACCGTGACATAAAACAGCGAATTGGGCGCGAAAAACAGCCCGACACTCACAGCGGCACAGAGCAGGCAGATGGTGCGCAGCCGGCGCAGATACCGCTGTACGATGTCCTGCACTTCGGGCAGATCGGCGGCATTCTGCGGCAGCGTGACGCCCAGTAGGGCGCCCTTCCGCTCGATGCGTTTCAGGCTCAGATAGTCGATGCCAACACAGACGATAAGGCAGACGAGCATGATGATGGAAAATACCATGAAAACGCCTCCATTCTATAAAGAGCTTCCGACCCTAGCATACACGGAAAAACGCGAAAAGTCAAAACATCGCCCATGAATTGCATTCTGCGCCCCGGAATGATACAATAAGGGACAGCAAACCATCGCCGCCGGACGTTTTTCCGGCAGAATAAAGAAAGAAGGCTTTTTGACATGAGCATGAATACCGTTCCCGAGCGTCTGGCCGCCCTGCGCGCGGCCATGAAGGCAAACGGCGTGGACGTCTACCTCATCCCGGTGGGAGACCCGCACGCCAGCGAGTATATGCCCGACCACTACACTGCCCTGACCTACTTCTCCGGCTTCCACGGCGAGAACTCCAACTTCGTCGTCACCATGACCGAGAGCGCTGTCTGGGCCGATGGCCGTTACTTCGTGCAGGCCGAGAAGGAGATCGCAGGCACGGAGATCCAGCTGATGCGGATGGGCGAGCCGGGCGTGCCGACCGCCGAGCAGTACTGCGGCAAAGTCCTGCCCGAGGGCGGCAAGCTGGGCCTCTGCGGCCTGACTGCTTCCTGCGGTCTGGTGCGCAGCCTGCAGAAAGAACTGGACGCCAAGAAAGGCACCATCAAGCTGCTGAACCTCGAGGACGAGCTGTGGACGGAGGGCCGTCCCGCCCTGCCCGCTACCCCGGCATGGCTCCTGCCGAAAGAGTACGCAGGCTTCTCCCCTGCCGAGAAGCTGGGCCAGCTGCGTGCGAAGCTCTCTGAGCTGGGCTGCACCGCACAGCTGGTGGGCAAGCTGGACAATCTGGCATGGCTGCTCAATCTGCGTGCGATGGACATTCAATGCACCCCCTATGCAATGGCTTACTGCTATGTGACCCCCGATAAGGCGACGCTCTTCATCAACACCGCCCGCGTCAGCGCCGAGGCTGCTGCGGAGCTGAAGGCAAACGGCGTGGAGCTGGCCGAGTACGACGATGTGCTCACCATCCTCGCCGCCCAGACCGAAGAGCAGACCGTTCTGGCCGACCCCGCTTCCGTCAACTACGCTGTTTACCAGACCCTGCAGGCCAACCCGGCGCTGACCGTCAAGGACGAGGCCGACCCCCTGCTGCCTATGAAGGGCGTCAAGAACGAAGTCGAGCTGGCTCACACCCGTGAAGCTCACATCCGGGACGGCGTGGCTATGGTGCGCTTCCAGATCGAGCTGGAGAACCGTCTGGCCGCCGGCGAAGAGCTGACGGAGCTGACCATCGACGAGATCCTCCACAAGTACCGCAGCGCACAGGACAAGTTCCTGACCGAGAGCTTCGGCACCATTGCAGCTTACGGCCCCAACGCCGCCATGATGCACTACCACGCCACCGAGGAAGACCACGCAAAGCTCGAGAAGAAGGGCTTCTTGCTGGTGGACAGCGGCGCGACCTATATGGACGGCACCACCGACATCACCCGCACCTACCCGCTGGGTGAGCTGACCGAGGACGAGCGCCTGTTCTACACCTGGACTTTACAGTGCCACATCGACATCGCCCGGGCTGTCTGGCTGGACTACTGCGACGGCCATATGCTGGACACCATCGCCCGTGAGCCGCTGTGGCGCCACCTCATCAACTACCGCTGCGGCACCGGCCACAGCGTCAGCCATGTGGGCAACGTCCACGAAGGCCCCCACGCCCTGAACGGCCGCAACACCACCGTTTTCAAGCCGGGCATGATCGTCACCGACGAGCCGGGCGTCTATGAGGGCGGCGTCGTGGGCATCCGCATCGAGAATGAGCTGGAGTGCTACCACAAAGCATCCAACCAGTACGGCGAGTTCCTGGCATTCCGCCCCATCACGTTCGTGCCCATCGCCACCTCCCCCATCGTCCCGGGCGTTTTGAGCCGCGACGAGCTGGATTGGCTGAACGCCTACCACCGCGAGGTCTTCGAGAAGCTGGCTCCCCGCCTGACCGAGGACGAGCGCGACTGGCTGGCTAAGAAGTGTGCCGCCATCGGAGCGTAAATAAAAAAGCGGGAGGCCCCGCAGGGGCCTCCCGCTTTTCTTTAGGATGAGATCTCTGCCTTGTGCTCTTTCCAGTAGGCTTTCGCCTCGTCGATGACCTTCTTGAAGGGGCCGGAGGGGTAAGTGCTCTCGGCGATGTCGATGAGGAATTTGTAGAGCTGGGGCCGCACCTGCTCATACATCCCAAGCCGGGTGTAGAGGTCCTTGTAGTAGTGGAACACCTGGATCTTATTCTGCACCAGAGCGGCGGGCTTTATCTGGGTGTGGCAGATGCTCTGAGGGTTCTGGACGTAGTAGTAGCCGGGCTGCGGGATGGACGCAAAGACTTCGGCGTACTGGATATACTGCATATTGAACACGAGGTCTTCGGCCCAGCGCATCTCACTGGTAAAGCGGATGTCGTGCCGGGTGAGGATGTCGCGGCGGTAGAGCTTGTTCCAGAGCACGCTGTAAAAGTAAGAGGCGGGCTTATCCATCAGGCGGCGGGCGAAGGTGTCCTTGTCGTAGACGCCCTCGGGCAGGAAACCGTATTCCCGGTTCTCCGGCGGGCGTGCAACGTGCATGACGCCGAGGTCGTCCTGGATTTTTTCCAGCACCTGTTCCGGCTTCGACGCCCCGGCGGGGATGACCATGGTGTAGGGCGAGATGACGAGGTCGGCACCGGTCTTCTCTGCCGCCTCCACCAGCCGGGCCGTGTAGTCCGGGGCGATGTAGTCATCGCTGTCCACGAACTGGACGTACTTGCCGCCGGCAAGCTTCAGGCCGAGGTTCCGGGTGTCGGACACGCCGGAGTTTGCCTTGTCCACCAGCAGGATGCGGCTGTCCTTTTTGCGGAACTCCTCGCAGACGGGCAGGCTCTTATCTTTGGAGCCGTCGTTGATGACGATGAGCTCGAGGTTCTTGTACTCCTGCCCGCAGATGCTTTCGAGGCAGCGGCTCAGGTGGCTCTGGGCATTGTACACAGGGACGATGATGCTGACGAGAGGCATTTCCATAGCAGTTTCTCCTTTTTTATAGCAATGATACTCCCGCCGGGCCGAAAAAGCAAGCGCCGGCGGCAGGCCCGAAAGGGGGCTTCGGAATGATATTTCATATCGCGGTGTGCAGCCCGGACAGCGTCCTCCGCAGCCGGGTGGAGCGGCAGTGTCTCGACTATTATGCCCGGCGGGACGACGCCTGCATCATCGAGCAGCTGGACAGCCCGGAGGCCCTGCTGGCCCGGGACGACGCCGGGGAGCGGTACGAGCTGTATCTTATTGAGCTGCCGTCCACGGCAGCCGCCGCGTCGCTGCAGGCGGCGGCTGCACTCCGCAGCCGGGGGCGGCGCAGCCCGCTGGCTTTTCTGGCCCACACGCCGGCCCACGCCTACAGTGCCTACCGGGTGGACGCCATGCAGTATTTATTGCTGCCTGTCCCGCCGGAACAGCTCATCGCTCTGCTGGCCCGGGCCGCCGAGCCGGAGTACGGCCCGGCCATCCCGGTAGCCACGGCGTCGGGTCTGCGGGTGCTGCCCTTCGCGGACATCGAATACCTCGAGTGTACCCACCATGTGGTGCATTTCCATCTTGCCAGCGGCGAGGATGTGCCGTCCCTGTCCGTCCGGGTGCCGTTCGCGCAGGTGGCACAGCCGCTTTTGGCGGATGAGCGCTTCGTCCAGCTCCACCGCTCCTATGTGGTCAATCTGGCGGCGGTGTCCCAGCTGGCGGCGGGCGAGTTCTGGATGCAGAGCGGCGCACGGGTCCCGGTCCCCCGCGGGCGGGAGCCTGCAGCCCGCACGGCGCTGAAAGATTATCTGGAAAAGCAGTTCCGATAAAGCAATGGGGAGGCCCGGAAGGGCCTCCCCGTTTCTTTATAATTTTGTCCAGTCCAGCTGCGTCCAATCCGTTATGTACTGGTCGGCAAGGCGCTGCAATTCGGGCTGATCGGCGGCGCTGGTCTCATCCTCGATGTCGATGAGGTAGAAGCCGCACTGCCTGGCCGTACGGGTGGCGTAGACAGCGTCCTCGCAGACAACGGCGTCGGCGGGTTTGCTGCCGCCCAGCCGCTCGAGGACTTCGTGGAACACCTCGGGGTGAGCCTTGCTCTTCGCGCCCTGCGCGGTGTAGAAGAACTCGAAATAGTCTGCGACGCCCAGCCGGGTGAGCACTTCTTCGCACTGCTCTGCCCAGGTGTTGGAGCAGATGCACATCCGCACGCCCTCGGCCTTCAGCCGGGCCAGCATCTCCCGGACGCCGGGCTTCAGCTCAACTTTTTTGTACAGGTCCCGGATGACCTGCCGCATGGCAGGCTCGTAGTCCCGGAGGGTCAGGGGCAGATCGTAGGTGCGGATGAGATACTCCGCGCCCTCCGCCATCCCCATGCTCAGAAGAACATCGTGGATGCCGGGTCTTGCGGTGCGGCCATAGCGGCGCAGCAGCTCCAGCGGTGCGCCCTGCCACACCACGGTCATGCTGTCGGTGAGGGTGCCGTCCATGTCGAAAATCCATTGCTTGCGGTGCATCTGTCGTCCTCCTGAATCGTTCTGGCAAGGTGAATTTATTATAGCACATTTTTTGTTACAAAAACAGAGAGAAATCTCCCGGGAAATATGCTATAATCTAGGCAAAACCGGAACACATCAAAGGAGGCAGAAAACATGGCGCAGAACAACACCCCCGTAAAAGCGCTGGTGCTGGCGGGCGGGGGCGCCCGCGGCAGCTATCAGGTGGGCGTCTGGCGGGCGCTGACCGAGCTGGGCTGGCGGCCCCAGATCATTACGGGTACCAGCGTCGGCAGCCTGAACGGCGCTATGTTCGCCCTCGACCTCTACGAGACGGCCCGGGACATGTGGCTGACCATCCGCAGCCAGGATGTGATGGAGCTGCCCGCCGAGGATGCGCCGCTTTCCGAGCTGCACGCATTCCTCAAAGACGCTGTGACTCAGGGCGGCATGGACGTCACGCCGCTGGAAGAGATCGTCGAGCGGGTGCTGGACGAAGATAAACTCCGCAAAAGCCCCATCCGGCTGGGCCTTGTGACCGTGGAGCAGAAGACCCTCAAGGCCCGGGAGCTTCCGCTGGAAGAGATCCCCGAGGGCAAGGTGAAAGACTACCTGCTGGCCTCTGCAGCCTGTTTCCCCGCCCTGCGGGCCCACACCATCGACGGGGTGTCTTACCTCGACGGCGGCTACCGGGACAATATGCCCACCGCGCTGGCCCAGAAGATGGGTGCAGAAGAGCTGGTCTGTGTAGACCTGGAGGGTGTGGGCATCACCCGCCCCAACCGCACCGGCCTGCCCACCACCCTCATCCGAAGCTACTGGGAGCTGGGCGACATCCTCCGCTTCGAGCCCGCCACCGCCCGGCGGAACATCGAGCTGGGCTACCACGATACATTGCGGGCCTTCGGGCGGCTGCGGGGCTGCGCCTACGCTGTGGACAGCGGGGCTGAGAGCAGCGCGGATGCCGCCGCATTTCATGCGGCCTTCGAGGCCGTCCAGAAGGACGTGCGGGAAAAGCACCCCTCCACTCTGACGGCAGACGCTGCTCTCCTGCTGGCAAAACTCTCAGATGCAGAGCTTGCCCCGCTGGAAGCCGTGGCTGAGGACGTGGGCGTAGACCCCGCCCTCTACTACACCACCCGTACTTTGGGAGAAGCTTTCCTTGCAAAATGCGACTTCGAGCGCCTCAGGAGCTTCGAGCCGCTGTTCGAGGGTGAAGCAGGCCCGGCGCAGGCCGCACGGGCCGCTCTGCTGCCCAACACCTTTTTGCAGGCACTGGTCTGCCGGGCGCTGACCGGCAGACCAGTGCCGCCGGAGGAGATGGAAACATGAAGGTATATAAGGGCTTTACCGCATCGCCCGGCCTCGTGCTGGGCCAGGTCAGCCGGCTGGACCGCCCGCCGCTGGTGTTCGGCGAGGGGCCTTTCCACCCCGAACAGGAAAAGCAGGCGCTGGAAGACGCCATCAAGGTGGCTCAGCAGGAGCTGGACGAGATGGCCGGCCGCGCCGCGCCCTCGGAGCAGGCCATCTTCCTGTTCCAGAGCATGATGCTGGAAGACGAGGGCTTCATGAATGAAGTGGCTTTCCAGATAAAAGCAGGCGTCGGTGCCGCCGAGGCGATGGACCGTGTGGGCCGCCGCTATGCCGCCCAGCTGGCCGCCATGAAGGACAACGCCTACATGCAGCTGCGGAGCGTGGACATCCTCGACGTGACCCAGCGCATCACCAACATCCTCTGCCACCGGATCCGCAGCTGGCTGGCCCTCGACCACCCGGTTATCCTTGCGTCTGACCTGCTCATGCCCACCGATCTGTTCAGCGTCCCGGCGGGCCGCATCCTCGGCCTCATCACCGCCGAGGGCAGCGGCCAGAGCCATGCGGCCATCATCGCCCGCTCGCTGAATATCCCGGGCATCACCCAGGTGGGCGAAGATTTCCTGAAAGACTGCGACGGCCGCGAGGTCATCCTGAACGCCACCGAGGGCGAGTGCATCCTTGACCCGGATGCCGCCGCCCGGCAGAGCGCCATCACCTGCATCTGCGAGATGCAGCGCCAGAACAAGGAGCTGAACGCCCAGCTTGAGCTGCCCAACCGCACCCGGGACGGCGAGGAGTTCGAGCTTCTGGCCAACTGCTTCGGCCCCGAGGACGTGGGGACCGCGATGGAGTCCGGCGCGTCCGGCGTGGGCCTGCTGCGCAGCAGCTACATGATGATGCCCGGCCATGCCATGGACGAGCAGGAGCAGTATCTGTTCTACACCTCCTGCCTCGCCGCCGCCAAGGGAAAGATGGTGACGGTGCGCACCTTCGACTTCGGTGCCGACCGCACCATGGCCGACGCCTATCAGGGCGTCCAGTCCTCCAAGCTGGGCCTGCGGGGCATCCGCAGCAGTCTGCGCAATCTGCCCCAGATGGCAGTACAGATCTGCGCCCTCATGCGTGCCGCCGCAAAAGGCCCGCTGCGGGTCATGTTCCCCATGGTGACGAACATCGAGGACTGGGATTCCGCCATGCAGGTGGTAGACTACTGCCGCCGCAAGCTCGCCGAGCGGGGCGTGGAGTTCGAGCCTGACGTCCCCTTCGGCGTCATGCTCAGCGTACCTGCCGCCTGCCTGACGGCAGAGGACTTCACTGCCCACGGCTGCCGATTCTTCGTTATCGGCACCAACGACTTGACCCAGTACACCCACGCGGTGAGCCGGGAACTGGCCATTGCCGAGCACTACTACCGTCCCGCCAGCCCGGCCATGAAAAAGCTCATCGCCATGGTGGTGGACGCCGCCAGGAAAGCGGACATCCCCGTCACCATCTGCGGCCTCGCCGTCGGCAATGCCGTCAACGCGACCCAGTATCTCCGCCTCGGCCTGCGCAGCTTCTCCATGAGCCCGCAGAACCTGCTGACCATCAAAAAGGCCCTGCGGGATGCAGATGCAAGATAAAGAGAAACGGCGTCCCACCTCGGTGGGACGCCGTTTCTCATGTCAGAACTTATTCGAGGTTCCCCGTCAGGGTCATGACGGCAGAGACGACGGCCAGCGGGGCCGTCTCACAGCGGAGGATGCGGGGGCCGAGGCCGACGGTCTTTGCGCCGGCTTTTGCGGCCATCTCAGCTTCCTCGGCGGCGAAGCCGCCCTCTGCGCCGGTGATGATGGCGATCTTCCGCTTTTCGCCATCGGCGGGCGTGGCCTCAGCCAGCAGCTGGCGCAGGGGTGCGCCGCCGCACTCGTAGCAGAAGAGCACGAGGTCATACTGGCCGAGGCTGCGGCAGACGGCCCCGAAGTTGGGCAGCGGAAGGGCCACATCCGGCAGGATGCCCCGGCCGCACTGCTTGGCGGCTTCAAAGGCGATGCGGTTGTAGCGCTCGTTTTTCTGCTCTTCCTTCTTGGGCGCGGCCACGCAGTAGCGGCTGAAAAACGGGATGAAGTGGTCACAGCCCAGCTCGACGCCGTGGCGGATGACCTGCTCCAGCTTGTCCTGCTTGGGATAGCCCACCAGCAGGGTGACGTCTACGGTGGGCTCTGCGGCACTGGGATAGCCCGGCTCCACGCTGAACTCCACCGTCTCGTCGCCGAAACCGGTGATGGTGGCAGTATACTCGACGGCGCTGCCGTCGCAGAGGATGACGGTGTCCCCCAGCCTGCCCCGCATCACGCGGGAGAGATGGTGGGCGTCGGCCCCCCGCAGCACGGCGGTTCCGTCGGAAATTTCAGTGGTAAAATAACGGTGCGGCATATTTTTGATCCTTTACATCTTAGGCTCCCCTATTAGGGGCAATAACGACGACCGCCGCCAGTGGCGGAAGCAGGGAGTCGTTGTTGGGGCCGCGGCCAGCAAGGCGCAAGTGCTTTTCAAGCACGAAGCGAATGCTGGGAGCCGCAACCCGGCAATGGCAGTGCGAAGCACTGACTGAGAGGTTGGCCTTATGCCTTCTTGCAGACGATGCACTCCCAGCCGCGCTTCTCCTTCACTTCCAGCACGGCGAGGCCGGCGGCTTTCAGCGCAGCGATGACCTCATCCTTCCGGCTGTCGATGATGCCGCTGGCAATGAAGACGGCGCCGTCGGCCATCAGGCCGGGGACGGCGGGGGCCAGGGACATGATGGCGTTGGCCACGATGTTGGCTGTGATGATGTCGTACTTGCCGCTGGCCTTGTCGGACAGATCGCCCACGAGGACGGTCAGCTTGTCGGCCACGCCGTTGAGGGCGGCGTTCTCGCCGGCGGTGCGGACGGCCACGGGGTCGATGTCCACGCCCTCAGCCACGGCTGCACCCAGCTTGAGGGCCGCGATGGCGAGGATGCCGCTGCCGGTGCCGATGTCCAGCACCCGCTCGCCGCCCCTGACCCGCTCGTCCAGCACTTCGAGGCAGAGGTTGGTGGTCTCATGGCCGCCGGTGCCGAAAGCAAGGCCCGGGTCGAGGATGAGCTTGACGCGGTCGGTTTCATAGTCCTGCCAGGACGGCACGATGGCGAGGCGCTGGCCCACGTCCATCGGGTGGTAGTATTTGCGCCAGCCGTTCTGCCAGTCCTCCTGCTCCACCCCCTCGGTCTCAGAGGTGTAGGGGATGCCTGCGGCCTCCATCCGGGCCGCGATGAGGGCCAGCGTCTCCACCGGCGAAGCGCCCGGCTCGAGGTACATGTGGATGATGACGGTGTCCCGGGGTTTGTCCAGCAGCTCCTGCTCGATGAGGTCCACGTGGGCGATCTGCTCCACCTGTTCCTCGATGTCGCTGTAGTCTTCGATATAAATGCCGCCCTCCGCGATCATGGTGGCCACGGCCTCAGCGGCCTCGGCGTCGGCTTTGGATACGGTCAGGCGAATATCAGTCCATTCCATAAGGATGCTCCTTCCGTGTATTGGGGATATACTGTCTTTATAGTACCCGATTCCGGCCCGGGATGCAAGCTCTCGGGCCGAAAGATGCCCGAAAAGGCTTTCTTTTTTCCCGGCAGTATGTTAATATGGTGTTGTACCCGGACTGGGTCCGGGCGGCTTCCTGCCGGAAGCGCCCGCCGCATCGTTCCCCAAAGGAGGAATTATCGTATGTTTTTGGGAATGGATATTTACAGCTGGATCGCCGCTATCGTCATCGCGCTCATCGTCACATTCCTTCCGATCACGCTGCCGTTCAAGATCGTTCTCGCCATGGTGGCCATGGCCTGCTTCTATTTTGGACGCAAGTATTATCACAACCATAAGAACGGCGGGGCAAAGACGCCCAGCATGAGCTCTGCCGAGAGCGAGGCACTGGCCTCCGGCATCCTGAAAGCCCTCGGCGGCAAGGATAATATCGCCAAGGTGGACTACTGCGCCACCCGCCTCCGCTTTGAGGTGCACAGCTACGCCTCCGTGGACGAGGCCGCTGCCAAGGCCGCAGGCGCAGAGGGCGTCATCCGCCCGGCCAAGAACGCCTGCCAGGTGGTTATCAAGGGCGATGTGCAGGCTGTGTACGATGCCCTGCGCAAGCAGCTGTAACGAAGAAGCTGTTTTCTTACGCAAACAGCTTCTCGAACACCGCCGGGAACGGGCCGCTGCGCCCGGCCCCGGCGGTATTTTTATCGGAAAGGAATTTTGATATGAAGCCCCAGACCTTTACCTGGAAGAAACTCACCGCCGACGAGCTGACGCGGGTGTATCTGGACGAGATGCGCCGCGACTTCCCGCCCAGCGAGCTGAAACCCCTGAGCATGATACTGAACAGTGAAGCCGCCGGCATGGCCCACACCTGGGGCGTGTTCGAGGGGGAGACGCTGGTGTCCTATCTGCTGATGGTGCAGCCTATGGGCTGTGAAGTGAGCCAGCTGGACTATTTCTCCGTCCTGCCCGCCTACCGCAGCACCGGTATTGGCGCACGTCTGCTGGCCGCTCTGCCCGCCCACGAGGAGGGCGCAAAGGCCATCCTCATCGAGGCCGAGTGTCCCGAGAAGGCCGACGACGGGGCCATGGCCGTCCGGCGTCTGGGCTTTTATGCCCGCTGCGGGGCCGTTGACACCGGCTGGACGGAGCATCTTTTCGACGCATGGTTCCGGGTGCTGGTGCTGCCCGCCGAGGGGGAGACACTGGATGCAGAGACGGCCAACAAAGAGCTGGCCGACTGCTACAGCCGGGTGATGGGCGCGGACAAGTGGCGCAGATATGTCCAGCTCTACCGCCCGGACGGCACGGAAGAGAAATTCTGATTCGATCATAGAGTCTGAAAGGCTGCTTTACGTTCTGTGAAGCAGCCTTTTTTGCACCCATCAGCGGGCGGGATGCACAAACGAACGTGCGGATTTTTGACAGTTTGACCGGAAATGTAAAATCAAGTGTCCTGTTTTCCACACCGACTTTACCAGAGGATGACAGCAGCGCAAAAACACCGCACAAAGCTTTACCTGCATTTTGCGCCGCCATGGTCGCAGCCGGATGGGCGGTGCGCTACAATAAAGGCGTCCCAAGAGAGACACAACGAGGAAAAGGAAAACAGCCCGGCCAGAACAAAAGGGCCGGCCCAGTTGAAGGAGATATTATGATGAAAAAGATCACTCGTCGTTCGTTCCTGTCCATCTGCGGCGCTGCTGCCGCTGCTGCTGCCCTGACCGCCTGCGGCGGTGCAGCTTCTTCCACTGCTGCCTCTTCTGCCGCCGCATCCGGCACCGCAGCTTCCGCTTCTTCTACGGCTGCGCTGTCCGGCAATGTCGCCACCGGTGGTTCCACCTCTATGAAGAACGTCATCGCCGCCCTGACCGAGGGCTTCGCTGAGATCGAGCCGGGTGTCACCATCAGCTATGACCCCACCGGTTCCGGCGCAGGCATCACCGGCGCTACCGACAAGACTCTGGACATCGGCCTTTCTTCCCGAGCCCTGAAGGCTGACGAGACCGGCGTCACCGGCACCATCGTAGCTCTGGATGGCATCGCCATCATCGTCAACAAGGACAGCAAGGTCGAGGACCTGACCGTTGACCAGCTCAAGCAGATGTTCACCGGCGAGATCACCAACTGGTCCGAGGTCGGCGGCGACGACGGCGAGATCGTTCTGGTGGGCCGCGAGGCTGGTTCCGGCACCCGCGATGGCTTCGAGAGCATCGTGGACGTCAAGGATTCCTGCAAGTACGCGCAGGAGCTGACGGCTACCGGCGCTGTCATCAGCGCTGTGGAGGCCAATCCTCTGGCCATTGGCTACGCTTCCCTGTCTGCCATCGGCGACACCGTCAAGGCTGTGACCGTCGGCGGCGTGGAGTGCAGCGAGGAGACCGTCAAGGACGGCAGCTATGAGGTGCAGCGTCCCTTCGTGTTCGTCACCAACGACTCCGTCACCCTCTCCGCTCAGGCTCAGGCGTTCTTCGACTTTGCTGCCAGCACCGACGCTGCCGACCTCATCCGCACCGCAGGCGCTGTGCCGGTGAACGAGTGATTTTGCGAGGGGATCCCTCAGGTGTTTTTATGAAAAAATTCGAGCTGCCCCGCACCCCGGCCCAATGGCTGGAAGCTGTCATGAACGCCATCTTCTTCCTCTGCGGCATCCTCGCCGTGGGCTGCGTGGCTGTCATTACCATCTATATGTTCCTGTCGGGCCTGCCCGCCATCGGAAAGATCGGCCCGCTGAACTTCCTCTTCGGCACCGAGTGGGCCTCCACGGCGTCCGAGCCGAAGTACGGCATCCTGCCCTTCCTGCTTTCGAGTATTTACGGCACCCTGGGCGCGTCCCTCATCGGCGTGCCGGTGGGCCTGCTGACAGCAGTCTTCCTCTCGAAAGCGGCAGCTCCCGGCGTGCGCAATGTGGTCGTCACGGCGGTGGAGCTGCTGAGCGGCATCCCCAGCGTGGTGTTCGGCCTGCTGGGTATGCAGGTGCTGGTGCCTGCGGTGGCGAAAGTCTTCGGAAAAGCGTCGGGCGCCTGCCTGCTGTCGGCCATCGTGGTGCTGTCCATCATGATCCTGCCCAGCATCGTGTCCGTGTCGGTGACGGCCCTCAACGCCGTGCCGCCCGAGTATGAGCAGGGCAGTCTGGCACTGGGCGCGACCGATACGGAAACGTGGTTCAGGATCAGCATCCCGGCGGCCAGGAGCGGCATTGCAGCCGGTATCGTTCTGGGCATCGGCCGCGCCATCGGCGAGGCAATGGCCGTCATGATGGTGGCAGGCAACAGCCCCAATATGCCGGACAGCCTCTTCCGCAGCGTCACCTTCCTGACCACGGCCATCGCCAAGGAGATGAGCTACGCCAGCGGCCTGCAGAAGCAGGCGCTGTTCAGCATCGCGCTGGTGCTGTTCGTCTTCATCATGGCCATCAATGTGCTGCTCAACGCTGTGCTGAAGGGAGGAAACAGGGATGAAAAGTGACTTCTCCCCCTCCCGCCGCACGTGGAACGTCATCATGACCGCTGTGGTCTGGGCGGCGGCAGTGCTGGTCATCGCCCTCACGGTGGGCGTTATCGGGCTGGTACTGGTGCGGGGCATCCCCCACATCAGCTGGGAATTCCTTTCCACCACCGCCAGCGTCCTGAAAGGCACCGACGGCATCCTGCCTGCCATCCTCAACACGTTCTATGTCATCCTGCTCACCCTGCTCATCGTCCTTCCGCTGGGCGTGGGCGCGGCAGTTTACCTCACGGAATACGCCTCCAACCGGAAGCTCATTGAGGTCATCGAGTTCACGAATGAGACGCTGGCGGGCATCCCCAGCATCATCTACGGCCTCGTGGGGATGCTGGTCTTCGCCCAGACCATGGGCTTCAAGACCTGCCTGCTCTCCGGCAGCCTGACGCTGGTGGTCATGAACCTGCCCACCATCATCCGCACCACGCAGGAGTCCCTCAAAACGGTGCCGCAGGGCTACCGGGAGGGCGCTCTGGGCCTCGGCGCGGGCAAGTGGCACATCATCCGCACCATCGTGCTGCCCTGCAGCATCGACGGCATCGTCACCGGCTGCATCCTGGCCGTGGGCCGTATCGTGGGTGAGAGCGCGGCCCTGCTCTTCACCGCCGGTGCGGCGGAAGTCATTGCGGGCAGCATCGCCAAGGCTTACACATCCAACGGCGCGACCCTCTCCGTCCTGCTCTATCTGCGGGCCTTCGAGGACGGCGACTTCGCCTCCGCCTGGGGCATCGGCGCAGTGCTGCTGGTTCTGGTGCTTCTCATCGACCTCGCAGCCCGTCTGGCAAAAACAAAGCTCAAACAGAAACAGTAAGGGGTATTTTATGGATAACAATATGCCGGTTATCTCGGCAAAAGATCTGAACCTCTGGTACGGCGACTTCAAGGCCCTCAAGGGCATCTCGCTGGACGTGGGCGAACGGGAGATCACTGCCCTCATCGGCCCCTCGGGCTGCGGCAAATCCACCTTCCTCAAGACCCTGAACCGGATGAACGACCTTGTGCCGAACGTCCGCATCGAGGGCGACGTCCGGCTCCGGGGCGAGGATATTTTCTCAAAGGAGATGCAGCTGACCGACCTGCGCCGCCGCGTGGGCATGGTCTTCCAGAAGGCGAACCCCTTCCCCATGAGCATCTACGACAATATTACTTACGGCCCCAGGCTCCACGGCGTCCGCAATAAGGTGGAGCTGGATGAGCTGGTGGAAAGCTCCCTGCGGGGCGCTGCCCTCTGGGACGAGGTGAAAGACCGCCTGAAAAAGAGCGCGCTGGGCCTCTCCGGCGGCCAGCAGCAGCGCCTGTGCATCGCCCGGGCTCTGGCCGTCAAGCCCGAAGTGCTGCTGATGGACGAGCCCACCAGCGCCCTCGACCCCGGCTCCACCATGAAGGTGGAAGAGCTGATGAGCGAGCTGAAAAAGAACTACACTGTGGTCATCGTCACCCACAACATGCAGCAGGCGGCCCGTATCAGCGACCGCACGGCATTCTTCCTGCTGGGTGAGCTGGTGGAGTGCGGCCCCACGAGCGAAATTTTCAGCACCCCGAAGGATAAGCGCACCGAGGACTACATCTCGGGCCGCTTCGGTTAAAAAGGAGGGTTTGCGATATGAGCACACGCACACAGTACGAAGCCGACCTCGCGGCCCTGAAGGGATCGCTGGCCAGGATGAGCCGGCTCTCTGCCGACGCGGTGGAGGATGCGCTGGAAGCCCTCTGCACGGCGGACGCCGAGGAAGCAAAGGGCATCATCAAGGGCGACACCGAGGTCAACCGGATGGAGCGGGACATTGAGCACCGCTGCATGACCCTGCTGCTGCGTCAGCAGCCGGTGGCAAGTGATCTGCGCTTTATCTCTGCTGTCATGAAAGTGGTGACAGATGTGGAGCGCATCGGTGACCACGCCGCCGACATCGCGGAGATCGTCCCCCATCTGGCCGGCGTCCGCAAGGCGGGCGACCCCGCCGTGAGCAGGAGCATTGAGATGGGCCGTAAAGCCCACAAGATGCTGCAGGACGCCATGAGCGCCTTTGCGGCAGAAGATGAGGCGGCGGCAAAAGCCGTCATCGACGCCGACGACGCGGTGGACTACGACTTCAACACCATCAAGCGGATGCTGGCGGCGGAGATCGCCGCCGACCCCGGCAAAGTGGACGCCGCGCTGGATGTGCTGATGGTCATCAAGTACCTCGAGCGCATCGGCGACCACGCCGTGAACATCGCCGAGTGGGTGGAGTTCCTGCGCACGGGCCGGTATCACCACGAGAAGATGTTCTGAGTTCTGTTTTCCTCTTTTTCTTTTCCTGAAAAGCTGCTGCCCCACGGGGCGGCGGCTTTTGCTTTGTCGAAACCCCGTCTGAAAAATTTTGGAGTTTTTTCTTGTCTTATGCAATTTCCGGCCCGGATGCGCCGTATTATAGGCAGAAGCCTCCCAACAGAGGGACGCTTATGAGACCTGAGCGCGGCCCGGCTCCGACATCCCCCATGTCCCCGGCTGCGCCGCAACGGAGGATACCTATGAGCATCAAGAAATTCCCGCTGGAAGCCTACGGCGCGGCCGTCAGCCGCGAAGAACTGGTGCAGGCGGCTTTGGATGAGATCACCAAGAATTACCGTGAGGCCAGCCTCTCCAATGTGGCCCGCAGCTACGGCGTTTCTCTGGCCTATGTCAGCGAGTGCGTCCGGGCGCAGACAGGCCGTACTTACAAGGAATTGCTCCAGAAGCACCGGATGGAGACTGCCGCCCGCCTGCTGCGCCGCAGCGACTGGAACATCCAGCAGATCATCACCTATGTCGGCTACGAAAACACCAGCTATTTCTACCGCCTGTTCCACGAGCGGTACGGCCAGAGCCCCCGTGAGTACCGCCAGAGCCGCGCGGCCCGCACCCGCACACCGGCCTGACCTTTGAGCACACTGCAAAAAAAGACGTCCCGTGTCTGCGGGACGTCTTTTGATGTCTTAAGATGGAAAAACGATGCAGAGTGTGTTACAATAAAAGCCAAACCTGAAAAAATGCGGGAGTGCGCTGCGGCGCACGGAAAGAGAAGGTGGAAACGGAATGTTTCGTGGAGCACGGCGCTCTGATCTGGAGCAAATTTTAGAGATCTATGCCCATGCCCGGAAAGCAATGGCGGATTCGGGCAACCCGACCCAGTGGGGCGACAGCTATCCGCCGCAGGAGATGCTGGAAGAAGACATCGACTCCAACCGGCTGTTCGTCTATACGGTGAACGGCTGTCTCGAGGCGGTGTTTGCCTTCATCCTCGGGCCGGACCCCACCTACGCAAAAATCGAAGACGGCCAGTGGCTCAACGATGAGGTGCCTTACGGCACCATCCACCGGCTGGCCTCGGCGGGTGACCGCAGGGGCGTGGCTTCTGAGGTCATCGCATGGTGCCTCGAGCATTGCGAGAGCCTGCGGGCCGACACCCACGCCGACAACAAGATCATGCAGCATCTTCTCGAGAAGAACGGTTTTGCCCGCTGCGGCATCATCCATGTGGAAGACGGCACGCCCCGCGTCGCCTACCAGAAGCTGTCGGCTACCGTACACATGCAGGAAGAATAAGGAGGGACTGGCATGAAGATCACACAGGTAAAGCTGGGCCGTATCTCGACCCCGCTCCGCGTCCCCTTCAAGACAGCGCTGCGCACCGTGAGCAGCGTGGAGGACGTCATCGTTGAGCTGCACACCGACACCGGCGCGGTGGGCTACGGTGAGGCACCTCCTACCGGCGTCATCACCGGCGACACCACCGGTGCCATCATCGGCGCCATCCGTGACCACATCGCCCCGGCCATCCTGGGCCGCGGCCTCGACGAGTTCGAGGATCTGACCGCCGCCGTGCAGAAGGCCCTCGTCCACAACACCAGCGCCAAGGCTGCCGTGGATATGGCCCTGTGGGACCTGCTGGGCCAGAAGTACAGCGCCCCGGTCTACCGAATGCTGGGCGGCGCGCGCAGCAATATCGTGACGGACATCACCATCAGCGTCAACCCGCCCGAGGAGATGGCCCGGGACGCCCGCACCGCCATCCAGCGCGGTTATGACTGCCTGAAGGTCAAGGTGGGCATCGACCCGGAGCTGGACGTGGCCCGTCTGGCCGCCGTCCGCGAGGCTGTGGGCAAGGACGTCAAGCTCCGCATCGACGCCAATCAGGCGTGGAATGCAAAGCAGGCTGTCCGCATCCTCGACCAGATGCAGGAGAAGGGCCTGGACATCGAGTTCGTCGAGCAGCCTGTGCCTGCGGCTGACCTCGAGGGGATGCAGTACGTCACCCGCCACGCCAGTGTGCCGGTGCTGGCCGATGAGAGCGTGTTCAGCCCGGCGGATGCCCTGCGCATCATGCAGACCGGCGCAGCCGACTTTGTGAACATCAAGCTGATGAAGTGCGGCGGCATCACCAACGCCCTCCGCATCGCCTCGGCGGCAGAGGTCTACGGCGTGGAGTGCATGATCGGCTGTATGCTGGAAGCCAAGATCTCGGTCAACGCAGCCGTGGAGCTGGCCTGCGCCAAGAAGATCATCACCAAAGTGGACCTGGACGGCCCGGTGCTCTGCAGCGAGGACCACATCCTCGGCGGCGCGGTCTTCGACGAGAAGAATATCACCGTCTCGGATGCACCCGGCATGGGCATCCAGGGTTTCGTCCCCGGCAAAGTGACCTATCTGGACGACTGAAAGATCAGAAAAAAATAAATAAGAATGACTATCCCCCGGCAGACGAACTCTGCCGGGGGATTTTTCTACCCTAAGCGGTGAAATATTTTAGTTATGTATTTCTACGGCGCACACATAAGGCGGCGCGGAGGAAGGCCGAAAACGAAAAATCTGCCGAAGCAGCCCAAAAAATTCACTGAAAACCTTTGACTTTTCTTCCGTGTGTGCTATAATAACAACTGTCTTTGAGTAAGAGACAGGAAAAGTGTGCGTCGAGGACGCACAAATACAGAGGAGTGTTCTATATGATGAATGGTGCAAAAGCCATTGCGAAGAAGTACAATGAGGTCAGCCTCATCCTTCGCATCGTCGTCGGTCTGGTCATCGGTGCGGTGCTGGCGCTTGCGGTGCCGGGTGCAGGCTGGGTCGGCGAGCTGGGCAGCCTGTTCGTCGGCGCACTGAAGGGCATTGCTCCGGTGCTGGTGTTCGTCATCGTGGCGAGCGCACTGGCACAGGGCAGCTCCAAACTGGACCGCCGCTTCGGTACGGTCATCTGGCTGTATATGCTCACCACCTTCCTTGCGGCGGCGATCGCTTCGATCACCAGCTTCATGTTCCCTGTGTCGGTCGTTCTGGCAGACGCTGCTCAGTCGGACGTGGTGCCGCAGGGTCTGGGCGAGGTGCTGGGCACCCTGCTCACCAACTTCGTCGCCAACCCTGTCAGCTCTCTGATGAGCGGCAACTACATCGGCATCCTGTTCTGGGCCTGCATGTTCGGCCTTGCCATGAAGAACATCGGCTCTGACACCACCAAGAAGTTCCTTGCCGATACCGCCGACGCTGTGTCGCAGGTGGTGCGCTGGATCATCAATCTGGCTCCCTTCGGCATCATGGGTCTGGTGTACACCAACGTGGCCGGCAACGGTCTGGCCATCTTTACCCAGTACGGCAAGCTGCTGGCCCTGCTGGTGGGTACCATGCTCTTCATGGCGTTCATCGTTTCGCCCTTTATCATCTTCCTCTATCTGCGCTGCAACCCGTATCCGCTGGTGTTCCGCTGCCTGAAGGAGTCCGGCCTGACCGCTTTCTTCAC